>Ga0222715_10003496_pt1 | contig 13981 bp, 9 predicted proteins | sample C33_9DmetaG_FD_165056 | JGI IMG/M metagenome (GOLD analysis project Ga0222715, IMG submission 165056) | Estuarine water microbial communities from San Francisco Bay, California, United States - C33_9D | ecosystem: Environmental > Aquatic > Marine > Unclassified | place: USA: California...
TCTCGGCGCCGGAATCGTCTTCGTCGTCGTCGTTCTCGGCGCGGGGATATTCCCCACGCGCGACTGCCCCAACGGCGCCACCGCGCGCGGTTTCGGTACGACAATACGTTTCACACCCTCATTCCCACTCGCTTTCGCCACCGCACCGCCGTCATCGCCGCTTGTGGGTGCCAGTCTCGCGCTCATGCGTCTCTTGACGCGCCGCGCGCCGTCGGCCTCCTCCTCGAACGCCGCATCCGATTGCCGCTTTACGCCTTTGCCAACTACCGTCGTCGGCGACGTCACGAAAAACGACACCGACGTTTCGTTATCATTCATCCTGCGCGCGGATCGACACACATTCGCGGTCAGCGCCGTGGATGAGCCGAACGCATCACAAAAGTTTTTGTTCCCCTAAGCAGCTCATCCGCACCGCGTCGTCGCGCCATCGCGCGTCACCGCGCGCGAGTTCGCGAATTCGCGCGCACCTATTCTCGCCGTCGTTCGCCGCGTCGTGCGCCATCGCGCGAGACCTGCGCGTCGCACTGTGCGGCGCGGTTGACGTGGATGAGATGTCGATTGGTATGCGCGCGCGAGCGATGCGCCGTCACACCGCGACGCCCGACGCGCGCGATTCGCCCGACGCGCGCGACGCCCGAACGCAATGTCAGACTTTGCATCGGCAGCGGCCGCCGCCGTCGGCGCGGATGGCGTCGTGAACGCGGGCGATCAAGATGCCGAGCGTGAGCGACAAGAGGCAAACGAAGCGAGACGCGCCTCGGCGTTGGCGAGCATTTTAGAACCCGCGGCGCGCGAGCGATGTACGTGTGCGCGAGCGCGATGGTGTGCGCGGCGATGCGCGATTCGGCGGCGCGAGCGATTCGGCGGCGCGTGCAAACGTACGATGCGCCAGAGTTGACTGACGAACGCGCGTCTTCGTTGACTGACTTTACGTCGAACGCACAGTGAGTAGAATAGCCATCGTGAAGCCCGATAAGGCGCGAGCGCTTGAGGATTCCATTTTGCGCGCGCACGCCGCCGGGCGCGTGCACAAGGTGAGCGAGCAATCGTTGATTGGTATGCTCGAGAACGCCGCCGGAGGCTCGAGCGCGACGGGCGCGCGCGTGGGAAAGATTAATTTTGAACGTCGGCGCAACGCCTTTGACGAAGACGACGAGTTGTGATGATTTGAATATAATTGCATTTGATTATTTCGTGCGCGCACGCTTTTGCGCGATTTTCGTTCGCTCGCCGTCGACGCAGTTTCGACGCGTTGCTCGCGCGGGCGACGCTTTGTTCTCCACACATCGCGCCGCCACACGCGGTGGTCATGTCCGCCACCGATGCGCCGGACGTCGTGGATCTCGAACGCGGTGTATCCGCGCTGCGCGCGACGACGGATGGCGCGTGCGGCGCGCCTACGCTCGGCGGAGACGTCGTGAGCGATGCGGTGACCAGACGATTGGAAGCCGAAAACGCACGGCTCCGCCGCGATGTCGACGCGTTGCGGGCGCATCTGAGCGCGCACGTGCCCGGCGCGGATGCCGTGCTCAATGCCTACGACGCCGCGATGTCGAAGAGCGCGAGCCATCCCGAACTCGCGGGGTATCGCACGGACAATCACGAATTCGTCGTGCGCGACGTGCGCAAGCAGTCGTCTGAATGTCTCAAGGAACTCGAACGTCAAGCCGTGGCGGGGAGATTATCGGCGCCCGAACTTGGATTTGGAGGGCGCCTGAATCGGTTTTGGAGTCAAGATCCCAACATTGATGGCGCGAGCGCGACTGAGTCGACGCGACGACGCTCAAAAGCGGCGTTTGAGCTCGCGCTGGTGAACGACGAGAGCGCACACGTGATCGAGCCTTTGGATCGTAAGATACGCATCAAACAGAAAGGATTACCACATGTCAAGTTTTCATGGCTCGAGGCGCCGAAGAATGCGTTTTTGGTGAAGAAGATTAACGACGCGGCGGCGACAGAGGCGCTCAAGAGCGCGGTGGCGACTTTAAAAGCAAAAGGCGTGTGCACGTGGCTCGAGCCACCAGTCTGGGGCGAACTCGCAGAATTCGCCAAGGCGCACGATTGCTTCACTTGGGATACGGACGACGAGTCGTTCAATCTGGAAGACGTCACGGATTTTGTCGTCGTCTTTGGCGGCGACGGTACAATTTTGTGGGCGTCTAAATTCTTTCCGCGCGCAATGCCGCCGGTGGTACCGATTAGCATGGGCTCACTCGGATTTCTCACCGCAATTAAAGTTGATGCGGTCGATCGCGCGCTGAATGATGTGTGCTTGGGAGATTTCACGCTCACCGTGCGCTCGCGACTCATGGCGAAAATCGTCACCAAAGATGGCTCTCACGGCCCTTGGGAGTATTGCTTGAACGAAGTCCTCGTCGACCGCGGTCCGAAAGCCGTGATGATTGAATTAGATCTCGCTGTTGATGGACGGCACGTCACGAAGATTGCCGCGGATGGCGTGATTTTGTCCACGCCGACTGGGTCGACGGCGTACGGCTTAGCCGCCGGTGGTTCAGTAGTACACCCAGGCGTCCCGGCGTTATGCGTGACGCCCATTTGCCCGCACTCGCTGTCGTTCCGGCCAATAATCCTTCCGGACTCCGTCGTCGTCACAGTGTCGTGCCCGGTCGATGCTCGGCACACCACGTGGGCGGCGTTTGACGGCCAAAAACAATCCGAGCTGCAGCACGGCGATTCCCTCGTCGCTCGAGTCGCGAGTTTCCCCGTGCCAATAGTGTGCGCCGTGAGCGAAAACACCGATTGGTTCGATGCCGTAAAACAAGGTTTGCTCTGGAACGCTCGAGGCGCGGGGCAAAAGCCTTTCTAGAGAAACGTCGCGCGGTCGACTTTGACGCATCCGGCGCGCTCCTCGCGGTTCTTTGACACATAGCCACCGTACAGAGAACCCATCCATTCGTTTTGTTCCACCCAAAGTTTTTAGCCGAGTTGTAGTTTTATATTGCGCGCACACGCGTCGTCGACGCGTCGTCGAGTACATCAAGCGCCTTTTGAAATTTTTGTCCATGAAAAAAGAGCGCGTCGCTCGCGCGCCCCACTCGGCGACGCCCGAACACGCGCGCCACTCGCCGTGGGCACGCCGCCGCACGCGTTGCATCGCTCAGAAACGCGAACTCGACGCGTGTGTGCGATATCGCGTCCGTCGTCGCCAGTGCGTGCGCGGCAAAACGCGGGATAAGATGAGCCAGCAGCCGCAGCAGCCCCAACCCGCGGCGGCGTGGAAAGGCTTCGCCAGCGGTTCCCTGGGCGCCATGGCCTCCGGCGCGGTGACGCACCCGATTGATTTAGTTAAAGTTCGCATGCAGCTCTACGGGTCGTGCACCGAGGGCGCGGCGGCGTTGGCTGCCGAGCGCGGGACGAGCGCGGGCGTCGCTCGAGCCGCGCCTGGGATGTTCGCCACTGGCGCTACGGTATTGCGCACCGAAGGCGTGTTCGGGCTCTACAAAGGCTTATCGGCGAGCTTGTTGCGACAGGCGAGTTTTATCGGCACGAAGTTTGGGGCGTATGATGTATTGAAGTCGGCGGCGCGGACGACGGGGGACGGCGACGGCAAGCTTCCGTTTTGGAAGATGACTATGTGCGGCATCGGGGCCGGTGCGATCGGTGCGGCGGTGGGAAACCCTGCAGATTTAGCCATGGTTCGTATGCAAGCCGATGGACGGCTTCCGGTGGAGTTGCGACGGAATTATCGTAACGGAGCCGACGCGTTGTTTCGCGTCGGTCGCGAGGAGGGCGTCTTCGCGCTTTGGCGAGGATGCATGCCAACGGTGAATCGAGCAATGATTGTCACCGCGAGTCAGATGGCAGTGTATGACCAGGCAAAGCATTACATCTTAGATCACACGTCGCTGAGCGATGGATTGACGGTGCAGACGGGGGCGTCGTTTGCCGCGGGTGTCGTCGCGGCGTTGACATCCAACCCAATCGACCTCGCAAAATCACGCTTAATGAGCATGAAGGCGGACGAGAAGACGGGAAAGATGCCATACTCCGGAACGTTGGACTGTTTAGCGAAGACCGTGCGCACCGAAGGGGTGAGTGCGGTGTATAAAGGGTTGGTGCCGACGGTGGCGAGGCAAGTACCGCTCAACATCGTGCGCTTCGTCTCCGTTGAATACTTCAAGCAAGTGTTCGAAAAACTCTAGCTCGTTCGTCGAAAGCGCTCGTATTGGCCCTAAACTATTCTTTTCTCGTATTGTTATATGCATTCATATATATCTAGCTCAACGAGACACTCCTCGCGCGTCATTCGTCGCCTCGCGCCGTCGTCCCGTCAGACGACGGACGATGTCCAAATCCCTCGACGAAATTGCCGACTTGCAAGCACTCGCTCGCGGCTGCTACGAAGATCGATTTTGTATCCCGCTCGACAGCGATGCGAGCGATGTCGTGTCGACCGCGCCTGATGTGCTCTCGCGAGACGCGCACGTGGATTACTTGCTCAAAGGCTTGCGCGCGCTACCTCAAGGTTTCACCTCGCTCGATGCGTCGCGCACCTGGGTGGTGTACTGGTGCACGCACGGCTTAGCGTTGCTGGGGTACGATTTGCACGTCGAGGACGAAGCGCTGGCGCGCGATGTGGTTGAGTTTTTGAAGAGCTGTCGCCCGAGCGCTGGACTCGGCGTCGGCGGTTTCGGCGGCGGTCCGGGACAGATACCGCATCTCGCCACGACTTATGCGGCGACGTGCGCGTTGGTGACGATTGGAACGGACTATGCACGCGAAGCGTTAGATGTTGATGCGATTCGTGCGTTTTTATGCGCGATGAAGGACCAGGACGGCGGCTTTCGCGTGCACGAGGGCGGAGAAATCGATGTTCGCGGATGCTACGCCGCGCTCGCCACCGCGCATTTGTGCGACATACTCGATGATGATCTTGCGCGCGGTGTTAGCGCCTTTGTGGCGCGTTGTCAGAGCTACGAGGGTGGAATCGGAGGTGAACCATTTGGGGAGGCGCACGGCGGGTACACGTTTTGCGGTTTGGCCGCGTGCTGGCTCGCACGCGATCCCAATCGGCTCGACTTACCCAGCCTTGAGCGATGGCTCGCGAATAGACAAGGTGAAGTCGAGGGCGGGTTTAATGGCCGTACCAACAAGCTCGTGGATGGGTGCTACTCGTTTTGGCAGGGTGGATGTTTTCCGGTGTTGGAGCGCTGCACCAACATGCTGTTGATTCGATGCATCGAACAAAGTCGTTTCACGCGGTATTCGACGTCACGAGTCCACATAGACACGTCACTAATTGAGTCCGAGCCGCGACCGATTGGTGTGTGCGCGGCGACGGTGTTTCCACCAAAGCCAGCGGTGGGTTCGGCGTCGTTTGCCGCGAACGCGTTGCAAGGATGGATTTTGGATTGTTGCCAGTCCGACCACGGCGGCGGTGGTTTGCGCGATAAACCCGGCGTCGGTCGCGATCATTATCATACGTGTTACTGTTTGAGTGGGTTGAGCGTGGCGCAGCATTACGGGCGGTGTGATACCATCGATGTCGTCGGCCCAGAGACGAATGTTGTCGCGAAAATCGATCCCGTGTTGAACGTCGTTGAACACAAGTACAAGGCTTGGATGGCTCTCATCGAAGCCAAAGGTGACGCTGTAGAAAGATAATAATCAATTCTCGTCCAATAGCACATCACTAGTAGTTGTAGCTCGCTAACTAATAAAAAATCAACTCCGACTTCGAGTCATTCGCCGCTTGGCGCCAAACGCCACGCCTCCCATTAACGCTAGTATCCCCATCATGAGCCCGATTTTCTCCCCAATCGTGACCGCATCATCATCGCCAAGTTCGCCAAATCCACCATTATCGACGTCGTCATCGACCGCACTCACTATCTCACTAAAAGACTTGTTGCGCAACGCGTCTAAAACGTACGCGTCTCGCTGCGCCACCTTTGTCTCGCTTTGTTCCAATATCCAACGCTCGAGCAACTTTCTAAACAATCTAGTCTTCACCCTAATAGTAACAGTGGAGATCACAATGCAAGACGACGTCTTCGGCACGTCCACGTATCGCTCGCCGACGTTGAAATCCATGATGTGCGACCCGATGCAAGGTATCACGCGAGTGCGCCTCGTCAACGCCTTTGGGTCAAACTCAGACTCTTCATGGTACGCCTGTGACTTTCGCGCAAACTTGGCGAGGAATTTCGGTACTCTTAGGTTTGGTTCAGAGTATATGCGTCTCGAGAGCTCGCGATTTGGCCCGAACACGTCGACGTTGTCCCACCGCGACATGCGCAAGCCTTCGACGTGCACGCGGCGTTGAAACGAAGAGCACAGCATCATGTCGTAATACTCCTTCGCGGTGACTGGGTACGTGGTCTCATACCGCGCTTCGCGCACCATGCCTAGCGGCGGCGGCGGCGGAGCCCGCGGTGCGCCCAGCGCGCACTGAAGTTGAGCTTTTCGGCGAGGTAAAAATAAAACTTCCAAAGGCTCATGCGCGCGCGCGCGAAACACAACGTCGAGATATACGTAATACAAACACGGCTACACGTCACGAGCTAAATATCAAACCACCCCGCGATCACGCCGGCTTACGATTCGCGAGCGGAACGTCATCGTCTGAATCGTCGTCGTCCACGACGGCGGTCGTCGGCGCCGTCGTCGGCTCCGGCTCCGGCTTCGCCTCAACCTTCACCTCCGCCACCGCACCGTCAGCCCCACCCTCCATCTTCGCCACCTTCTTCACCGTCATCTTCGGCACCGCGCGCCCTTTAGACTTCAAAAACCGCGCGTACGCGTTCTTCTGTTCCTCCGCCGACTCCAACAACCCGTGCTCCATCAACCACGTCTCCGCCATGACTGACTTTGGATTCTGCACTCGCAACGACGCATAAAACTTCCGCAACGGATCCGCCTCATCCGGCGTATCGCGTTTTTGACCGTGTAAATCGTACTTGGTCAACGCCTCCTTGTCCTCGCTCGCGTTCTTTGTCTTCTTCTTTGCCGCGGTTTTCTTCTTCGTCTTCGTCGTGGCTTTCTTTTTTTTCGTCGCCGTCGTCTTCTTCACCGCGGGCTTCTTCGCCGCGGGCTTCTTCGCCGCGGGCTTCTTCGCCGTCTTCGGTGGCATCGTCCTTCCGTGCGCGGGCGAGGCGTCGGCGACGACGAATGGCGCGGCGCCGATTGTTGGTCGAATTCAAATCCCACGTGTGTGTACCCCTCCCGCGTGCATATTGGAGTGGGTACACGCTTCTGGTCGCGATTGGTCGTGTCACCAAGGGGATCTAAAGAGACCTGAAGAGACTTTTCTCGTCGTCGTCGTCGTCACACGTCGACGCGCGTCGTCAGCGCCCATCTCGCGCTCGCGCACACGCGATACACGATGGAGTTCTACGTCCCCAGCGCGTACGACGATCTGGTCTCGGCCGAGCGCTCGCGCGAGGGCGCGCTCGTGGTGCGCGAGGGCGCGGATGATGTCGATGACGTTCGCGAATGCGTCGAACGCGCGACGCGCGCGCTGTGCGATGCCGACGCCGAGGTGCTCGTGCGCGATGAAGACGTGTTTGCGGATGTGTTCGTGCTGTGCCGGTGCGTGATTGTGCGCGTGTCGTCGCGGTGCGCGGTTGGTTTGGGGGTGGATGCGATGTGTCTGTTGGTTTTCGCGCGCGCGAGCGAGAGATGATTCGCGATGTTTTGATGCGTTTGGATGTGTTCCTATCGTCGACACTGACGCGGATATCGTGCGCGATACGCACAGGGATTTTATTGATCTCGCCCCGGTCGAACGCATTCGATTGATCGATGCGTTGTGTTCAAACTTGTCGGTGTTGAGCGCGTCGGTGACCGCGCTCGTCGTCGGAGGCGCGCGCGCGGAGGAGCACGCGGAAACGATGGCGGGCTATCGCTCGGCGCTCAAGGCGTACGCGACGTTTATTTTCCACGCGTGTGAGTTGTGCGAGAAGGAGGCGCGGACGAATAGCGCCATGGCTCTCGGTGAGAAACCCGCGCCGGGCGCCAAGGGGAAGAAGAAGACGACAGCCAAGGCAAAGCTCGTGGAATGGAAGTGGGATGAGCAGCGCGAACGCATCGTGCACGTCATGGCGGGGGCGTTGGATATTGACTTATGGCAAGTGTTCCGCCCGCGGCAGCCCGAGGAAGATTTCTTGCGATTATTCGTGCGTCTCGGGTCGATGTGCTTGGAAAATCCGGCGGCGTTGAAGAGTCGCGTGACCAAGCAAGCGGCGTTTGAGATGCTTGGGTCGTGCGCGTTGAAGTGGGGACAGCTCGAACAAGTCACGACGGCGTTGATTGATTTGTTGAATAAGTTTGAACATCTTCCGGCACCGATTGCCGAGCTCGCGAGCGCAGCGGCGGATCGATTTGAGAACGCGCACTTGGCGGCTGCGCTCATTCGCGAAGTCGGTCGAGTGGATCCGTACGATTACAAGGTGCAGCAAGCGTCTGATGCCGTCGGCGTGCGCTCGGTTGGGACGTTCTTGGGTGAAATCGCCGCGCGCATGCCCAAGACGACGATGACAAACATCTCAGTGCTGATGCCGCACTTGGACGGCGAGGCGTACTCGTTGCGCTCAGCCATCGTTTCCGTCTTGGGGCATCTCGTGATTTCCCAAAAAGACGTCGCTTCCGTGAGCGATCACCACGATAACGCCACTGCGCCGTTGTTGCGCACCAAGCAAGGGTTCTTGGACCTGCTCGTCGAACGTGTGCACGATACGAGCGCGTTTACACGTGCGCGCGTGTTGAATACGTGGGCGACAATGGCGGAAGCCAAGGCGATTCCTTTGTCGCATTGGCTCGTCGTCACCGATCTGGCTATCGGTCGATTGAACGACAAAGGCGCGCTCGTGCGTAAAGCTGCAATGGGTCTCGTAGCGTCGCTGTTAGGGTTCAATCCGTTTGCCCCGCAGCTTCCATCCGCGGCGTTTGCCGAGTCGTTGAAGGATTACGAAGCCAAGCTCGCGGCGATGACGCCGCCGCCTCCGGCGCAACTCGAGGCAATTGAAGAAGAGCCCGACGCCGAGAACATCAACGGCGAGGAAGTGGAAAGTCAAAAGACGCAATCGGAAGGCGCCGACGACGCAGAACAAGAAGAAGCGCCCAAGGCGCCTGAAGGCGACGCGGAGGCTACGATTCAGCTCAACGGTGGTCTTGAAGCGGCGCGTACGATGGTTGCCGCGCTCAAGACTGCGCTTGGATTTACCGTACAGCTCTCTGGTACGGTGGGCGTATTGTGCAACCTTCTCACGTCAGGCGTGGCGTCTGATGTCACGGAATCGATCGGTTTACTCGTGCGCATGCGTCAGTTTAACGTCGACGGCTCCACCGAAGGCGTGCGCCGTTTACTCGGCTTGATCTTCTCTCGCGATCAAGCCATCAAGGATGCGGTCGTCGAAGCCGTGGACGTGCTCTACTTGTCCAACGCTGAATCTCCGATGATTGCCGCGGCTGGGTTGAGCGAGCTCGCCGCTACAGCGGCGCTCGGTGAACTCGCGTCTCTGGAGGATGTGCTCAAGGCGCTCGTCCTGTCTGGACGCTTACCCCCGAACGGTGCGGTGATGAAGACCCTGTGGTCAGATGTCGCCAACGAAGAGTGTTCGAACAACCGCAAGGCGGCGGCATTGAACGTGCTGACAATGTGCGCGCGCACGAACCCCGAAATTATTCGCGGTCATTTGGGCACCGTGTGCGCCGCCATCGACGCGTCGCTCGCAGGCGAGAAAAAGTCTCCAATCTTGTGCCGAGCTGCGTGCTGCGCGTTGACCGTCGTGCGCGGTAAAGAAGGCTCTACGCTCGAACTCTCTCACCCGGTCTTCGCCGAACTCGCCAAGGTGTTACACCCAGGTGCACCGCTCTCGGGTCGAGCGTGGTTTCCATCCGCCGAACAAGCGATTGCCGCGCTCTACTCGCTCCATCCGGATCCCGAGCACGCCGCTTCGGAAGTCATCAAGGCTTTTGCCGCGGCAACGTTCAGTGGTAACTCTATGGATAAGATCCCCACCGCGGTATTGGCGCGGTTCTTGTTCGTTCTCGGCGAAGTGTCGTTGAAACATTTGGTGCACGTTGAACAGCTCGCGCGCGCCGTGCGTCAAGCGCGCATCGCTCGCGATCGCAAGGCTGCCGAGGCAAAGGAAAAAGGTGAGGGCGACGACGATCTCACCGCTGCCATGGGTCAAGGTGCTGTCGGTGAAGATTTGCTCTTGGATGCCGCGCGTGAAAAGGCTGAGGGCGAACTGTTGGCGACCAAGCAAGGCGCCACGCGAGGTCTCATCGCCGTCTACGCGCCATTCGTGGTGCAACTCTGCTCGCACCCATCTGTGACGCAAGGACCCGAACTCCTGCGCGGTGCCGCGCTGGCCGCCCTCACGCGCTTCATGGTGCTCGACGCGAAGTTCTGCGAAGACAACCTCAAGCTTATCTTTACGCGACTCAAGGGCGAATCCGACAAGGGCACGCGGGCGGCGTTGATGGTCGCGCTCGGCGACCTCGCATTCCGTTTCCCCAACGCCGTCGAGCCTTGGACCGAACACTTGTACGGCATCAAGGAATGGGGTAATTCGTTGCACGATCCCGATGCGAGCGTACGCCAGCACGCCATCACGGTGTTGTCGCACTTGGTGTTGAACGATATGATGAAGGTGAAGGGACACATTAGCGAAATGGCGCGGTGCTTGGAAGACGTCGATCCTCGCGTCGCAAGCGTCGCCAAGCTCTTCTTCCACGAACTTTCGCACAAGCACGGAAACCCGATTTATAACTTGTTGACAGACTTGTTATCTCGATTGTCTGCGGACGACACGATAACGCCCGACGCGTTCAAGCGCATCATGACTCGCCTGGTTGGATTCATCGACAAGGATCGACAAGCGGAATCCATTTGCGAAAAGATGTGCGCGAGATTTGCCGAAGCGGTGTTGGCAGATACCCCCAAGCCCGCGCGTGATGTTGCGTTCTGCATTTCTCAACTCACGCTCTCCGAACGTGCGTTCAAGAAGTTTACCGAGGCTTGGAAGATGTATGAAGCCGCGCTGTACGACCACGAAGTACACGCGAGCTTTGTGACGATGTGCGCCAAGCAAAAGCGCAACGCCAAGGCTGAAGCGAAACAGTTTATTGATGCGTTTGAGACGAAGCTTAATGAAGCACACGTGGAGAAGGCGGCGGCGTACAACGTGTCGGCACGCGCTGAAGGTAAAGAAACCGTGACTGTGACCGCGTTGGCTGTCGAGGACGAGGCGGACGACGAAGGCGCGGCAGATGGCGAACAACCCGACACGGAGAAGAATGAAGAAAATGATGAAACACCTGATGAAGATCGACAAGAACCCGCGCCACTGGCCGTTGGTGTTGACCAAGAAAATGTCGCCCCGCCGTTGGAAGGAAAGGCGCCGACGACGCCCGAAGCCAAGAGCCCGGCGAGACGTTCGCGAAGAGGAGGCGCAGCCAAGTAAACATAATTAACCAATCTGCAATTTCAAATTAAAATTTAAGCATAACGTAAGTAATAAGCGAAATTAAATCGGTGCGGAACAATACGGGGATTAATTGATGCGGCTAATGTCTCGTCCGAAAATTTTGGTACGAACCATATCGGCGGCGACGAGAAGCACGTTGCGCGGAGACACTTGAGAAATCGTTTCAAAAGATTTCCAGATGAGACCGGCGGCGATACCCTTCACAATGGTGAATCCTGGGATATCCGCAACGGCTGCGTCCTTGCCAATGTACGCCAAAGACCCCTTGTGCACGTAGTCAAAGCGCGCGTCGTCAGCCTTGAGCTTGGCTTCGTCGCCGGCGCATTCGTTGAAAAATGCCGCCAAGTACTGCCCTTCTTGCTTGGCGACTTGCGCCGTCGCCGGTAACGCACGAAGACCCTTGTCGACATCTTCGAGCATACTACGGAACTGCGGAAACGTCATTCTGCTGCCACCATTGGTGAATTGCTTGAAGACGTCGTCGACGCGGTTGGAAATTTCCTCCAAGTGCGGAAATTCCTCCTTGCCCGCCATCAACGCCTTCTTGACGCCTTCTTGACCGAGATCAATTTCACAATCACCGTCCGGCGTACATCTCGCCGCTTCTCGGTAAAGGTCTTCCGCCTTGGCGAGCGAACGCGGACGTTCAATCGTCGCGCAGTCGCCGATGGCGAAAATGGACCCTTCGCTCCCCTTCACGCGAAGGCTCTTGTCGCACAACAACGAACGCTTGTTTTCTTGCGAGCCTTCGGGCAAGGTTTCGATAATCTTCTCGCACAGCGGGTTGAGTTTAATTCCCGTGCACCACACCGCGAGACCGAACGGCACATCCTTAACTTCACCGGTTTGTTTATCCTGGATAACGACGCACCCCTCCTTGACCTCCTTTACGATGGCCCCCAACAAGCACGTGATGTTCGCGCGCTTGAAAAAATCCGTCGCATACTCGGCGATACGACGATCGTACGCGGATAAAATCTTTTCTTGCAAGTCAATAATCTGAATATTGACGTCTTGCAACAAACGAGAAGGAAACGTTTTGGCGACGTCTTGGTACACCATGTCGTACAGCTCGGCGGCGAGCTCGACCCCCGTCGGACCAGCGCCGATGACGACAAACGTCAACAACTCCTTGATGCGTTCGCGAGGCACGCCAGGTAAAGTCGCACATTCAAACCGTTCATTCACTTCGCGACGGAATCGCGCGGCGTCGCTAATTTCTTTGAAAAACATGCAATTTTCCTCCACCCCCGGGACGCCAAACGTATTCGGCACCGCCCCCACCGCGGTCACCAAGTAATCATACTCCAAATCAAACGTCTTCCAGGGCGCCTTATCACTCTGCTCTTTCGTATACGCCCCACGAAACGTATGATCCGACCCTCGGCACCGCACCGTACGCTTCGCCGCGTCCACCGACACCGCGCTCGCCTCGAAATACCGCATCCCCTTCGCCGCGATTGGCCTTCGAATAGGCTCCACGATCGACCGATCCTCCACCGCCCCAGTCGCCGCCCCAGGCAACAACGGCGTATACAAAAAGTAATTCCTCGGCGACACCAGCGTGACGTCATACGGCCCATTCGCCTCGAGCGACTTTACGAATGAAATCGCCCCCCACCCAGACCCGAGCACCACCACGCGCTTCTTCCCAGGCGTCGCCACGTCCACCTGAGACACCGAACTCGTCTGCGCCTGCGACACCGACGCCATGGCGCGCGTCGTCATCCCACGCAGCGTCATCGACGCCCCCGACGCGCTCGACGCCCCCGACGCGCGCGCCGAAGACGCCCCCAGGCGATGGGCGTGCCCATCGCTCGCGTGATGGTGGCGCGCGCGAAGCGCGCCGCTCGAGCCGTTCCCGTGTCCGCCGACGCGCCGCCGACCGGCGACGACGCACTGCGCCACCGCGTGGCGGCACACCGCGCTCATGAGCGCGTGCGTCGTCCCGGGCATCGCGCACTGCCGACGACATCGGGGCGACGGCGCCATCGGAAAGACCTACCGCACACGCGGGTCTTTTGGAGACGGGGCACCGCCCACATAAAATGCGGTCGGTTGGACACACGCGCGTAGAGTGCGGCCATGGATGGCTATGTATTGCACGTGCGATCGGACATGCGGTCGGTAGGACACGCGTGCATTCGTACTGTATAGCGTCGTTGGTCTATGTGTGTGTGTGTGTGTGTGTGTGTAGAAATGTGGGTGCCACGTACGGGTGTCATGTATATGTGTATGGAGTGTGATAGAGGGTTGTGCAATAATGTATGTATACGGGCGTGACGGCGGTGCACGTGGATGCGCGCGCGCGCGCGAATGGATACGGCGCGCGCGACGACGACGCGGCGCGCGGCGCGTCGGGGGCGTCGATGCGCGTGCGATGTGGGTTTTGTTTCATAGCCTTCGATGGGTCCACGGCGCGCGCGATCGGCATGCGATTGGGATGGATGATTGATGCCGAATGCCGATGCGAAAAGTGAACCGCCGCCGCCATCGTCCGTCGGCATTGCGCGACGACTGCGCGC
>Ga0222715_10003497_pt1 | contig 13979 bp, 15 predicted proteins | sample C33_9DmetaG_FD_165056 | JGI IMG/M metagenome (GOLD analysis project Ga0222715, IMG submission 165056) | Estuarine water microbial communities from San Francisco Bay, California, United States - C33_9D | ecosystem: Environmental > Aquatic > Marine > Unclassified | place: USA: California...
GAGACCGGCGCTCTCGGCGCATTCAGTCTCCAACGCAAGCACGTGAGACTTCGCGGCGACGGGGAGACGGTCGCCTTCGACTTTCCCGCCAAATCTGGACAGCGTCGAGTTTTCGAGGCACGCGACCGCGTGTTACACGGCGCCATTTCGAAGCGACGAAGTGGAACATTGGTGGGATCCGCGAAGTACGAGAGAGTCAGGGATCTTTTGAGAAAAATCGTCGGAAATAAAGACATTCAATTGAAAGACATTCGGACCGCCGGAAGCATGCAACTTTTCCAGAAACATCTCCGAAATTCGAACGGCGACGAAAAGCTCGCCCGGAAGGTCACGGCGGAGACCATAGGACACACACCCGCGGTGTCGAAGAAGTTCTATCTTCTGTGAGCGTTTCGCACTAATAATTATTTTCACAACATGCCATAATATGAATCTAGGGGTCATATACCGCCCAGGGCATTTCCAACGCGTGAAAGACATCAAAGAGTCCGACGTTATGGCTAAATTCAAGCACGACGAATTGGAACCACGCGACATCGTGGAGATCGCGACGAAGGATCTGATCAAGCTTGAAGATTCAACGTACCTTCCAGGGACGATGAAACCCGCGTTCGACGAGATACGCGCGTCCGGTATGCAGATCGATAACATTTATACTTTCATAAGCACTAAAGTTGATGCGAAAACCTACGGTCGTCACTACGACGACGAAAACGTTTTGCTCATTCAAGCCATTGGAAAAATGATGTACAAATTCGACGACGGGTCGTCTTGTGTGATAGAACCCGGAGATTCTATTTACATCCCGAGCGATGTGTATCACACGCCCCAGACCATGGGTCCAAGAGTCACCATATCTTGTAAGATTGATTAATGGTAAAATGTTCACCAACCACACGGATCGAATTCGGGAACATCACACCCAATCTCTTCCGCGAATCGAGCCACTCTGGTCTCATTGCACGTACATTCCACGTAGTCGGTCTCGCTTCGAACGATATCGCAATGCTCGCAGATCACGGTGTCGTCGTCTTCTCGTGGCGCGAGATAGTCCTCTCGTAATTCTTCGGCGATGAACACGCGCATGACTTCATCCATGTCCTCGACAAGACTCTTGGCTTTCGCGCGAAGATCGTTATACGTCTTGTACTTGGTCTTCGGAAGTTTATCCGAGAGAGCGATGTACGCTTTCGCGTCTAAGGCATCTTTTGGCGTTTTTAACGACTTTATACGGGCTGTGAGAGCCTCTTCGATTTCCTCAAAAAAGTCAGGTTCGTCGTCTTGTTCGTGACGATTACTACGCGCCATTTGTTATATGTAGTGCAGTGTCTCTAAATATACACAAGTCCTCACAACGACGCGCGCGGTCAGGCATGGAGTACGTCAACGCACAGATCGAAGCCCTCAAGGACGAACAAAAGCAACTCGAACGCGACATGTTCGCCGTCCAAAAAAGATATCACGTGTTTCAGGATATGGCTACGCAGCTGTGGCGAGAGGGTGAGGAGTATCGCAACAACGTTCTTCGTCCTTTCGCGGAGATGGCTGGGGATACGACATGGGACGGTGTCATGAACCTCTTGGACGAAGGCGTGGACGAACACACGTACAATCGATGCAAGAAACTTATAGGTACAGACCCTAAGCTCTTGTCGGCGTTCGTTCGAGCGTGTCCACACGTCATGGCACACAAACTGCAAGAAGATCTTTGTCTGAAGAGCCGCGCGTGCCTTACGGTGAACCGGAGATTGAACTGCCTCTACATGCAGGCGACGAGAGCGGTGGAGAGCTATACGGCATCGTGTTCTTCTTCGACGGACGAGACGTAGCGTAGTCACGCGCGTACGCGCCTCTCGACTCGAAGATACACAGGGCACGCGTAGGGACTTAGTCTATATTGTATTGGAAACTGGACGTTTATATACAGCACTGGAATGTGGACTCGTCGTTTCACAGTGTAAACCATGAATGAGTGCCCGATAAAAATAAACTTGAAATTTCAAATTTCACAGACCAAAAGGTGGTGTGTGGTGGCACGCCGCGTCACAACCCGACGCGCGCCGCCATGAGACAGCCCAGACCAAAGGACTACGATCACTATCCCGACCTTGAGCTCGACCCCAGGTCGGAGGAACGACGTGCGTTCGATAACGCCATGCGTAGGTACTGGCAATGGAAGAACGCCGTTCCCCTGGCACCAAACGTTCCGTGTTCGCATCTCTCGGAAGTGTTCGATCAGTCTCTTGGTGACGACAACTCGTACGCAGTGGATGCGTCGACGCGAAAACATGTCGTGTTTCACAACAGCTTGTCGAAAATCAAGATGAAGGCGATCGAGTTCGGTGGACCGGACGGGTTCGTGACTCGACCACTCAGTGAAAACCAGTGTGGGTGCAAAGCCGTCATCTTCGATGACAGACTACACCCGACGGAAGTTCAACAGTGTCTCAACGCGCTGTCTCCAGATCTCGTGTTAGATAAATCTGAAAATCTCGCGAGCGACGCAAAGGACATGTGGTTACTTGTGTTATAAAATCATGTAGTCGCGACGGATTTTTTTCGTCGTAAAATGTAATAATGGCAGAGAAGCTCATTCCATTGATCGTCATCGGTGTTTGCTGCTGTTCGTGTATCTGCTCACTCGCCGTCAGCGGGGCGTACACGTGCACGAACGGGTCCTTCGAAAGTCTTGAATATGATTCTTCATTGTGTTTGAAGTTGCCAGAAGACCCGGGTCCGAGTCCGAGTCCCGGACCGAGTGATGAGAGCAAATTTCCATTTCCAGATGATATCCCCGGACTCACGGGAAGATATAAGTCTATTTCTTACACGTCCGAGACGGTGTGGGAAGATATGTCGGGGAAGGACAACCACGCGGTGATTGGAGGTGGTAGCATGAGTGAGGTTCCACGGGACGATACCGAAAATTTGATATTCGGTAATCACACCATATCTGTCAATTTTCCAGTCGAGTGTCTAGACAATCCGAATAAAGATTATACGTTGGCGTATGTGGGGAAGTATGCGGGTGACAAACGTGGACGAATCTTTGACGGCGTCGGTGTGAATTGGTTGTCCGGATGGCACGGGAACAGATCGGGCTACGCGTACCACGGTGCGGGCGAATGGCTCACGGAATACCCGGTCAACGATGGCAAGTATGGTCAGGCGCTCATCATGGGCGTCGATCAGAAGAACGTGTTCAGGTGTAACGGGAAAAACATGACAAAGACTGGGTACACGAACGGTGAAGCCCCGACGTCGATCGCCATCAACGGTGGCATGGCGAAGGAAGGGCTCTGGGGTGGCGACGGCGAAGTGAGTGATTTCGCACTGGGTGAAGTGCTCATCTACAACCGCGAGCTTTCGGACACCGAAATTAAGCGCGTCGAAACTTATTTGCAGGGGAACTATTTTAGAGACATTCAAACCGAAGCACAACTCATCGCGATGGGGTGGCGTCGGGGCGAACCCGGTGCTAAGAATGGCGACGCGTTTGAACCGATCAAGGCGATGCACGAACTGTCCGGAAATCAGGAGGACTGTCGCGTGATCGCCGAGAAAGAGGGTAAGGCGGTGTGGGGACATCGGAACGAGGCACACCCGCAACCCGAGTGGCGCAACACTTGTTTTTTCTACGACACGACGGACAATTTCGACGGATACGTCGACGACACAAGCGATGCGATACACACAATGGGGTGTGCGGATGTCACCAAGGACGTGCACGCGGGTTGTCAATAAAATAAATGTTCATAAAATGTAATGGCTGCTATCGTGATCATAGGGGCACTCGGGTGTTGCATGATGTCAAGTTTGGGTGGCTACATGTGGGTCCGTTCAGGCGAAGAAGCGATCCTCGACGCCGCGCAAGCGAAGAAGGACAAGGAGGAAAGACAGACAAACTTACTCGCGGCGTTGGGCGACGTGAAGAACATCGCGGCGCAAACAATCGAACTGGTGAACGATCAACCACTGAACATTCAAGAGATGCTCATCTACGACCGGATGGAAAACAACCTCGTCAAAGATGAGATGATCAAGGGTGGTTACGACACCGCGAGTGTATCGATTGATCTCGGTGCGATGACCCAGATTCCCGGCATGGTGATCGTGAACAACAAGGACAACGGAGGTGTCATCGGGGCGAAGATCAGACTCTTGGACGAGAGTGGAAAACTGGTGCACGAGTCGAAGGCGATCAAGGATTTGGCGGACGCCTACGACTACGACCCAAATTTCAAAACATGGCAGACGATGTCTTTCGTGAAAGTTGGACGTAACGAAGATGGTACAAAATTTTCTTAGACTACATGTATACATACAACATGGGATTCTTCAAAGACTGTGGCTGTGGCTGCAATGGACAAAAAGCTCAGGAGCAGTTCACCATCAGTGTCATCTCCGGTCTGACGTTTTTCCTCGTCGCGAACCCGCAGCTTTACATGATCATGCGCAATTTGATCGGGTCTCGCGTTGCGAGTGTCAACGGCAACCCGACGATGTTCGGTCTCGTCCTCCACTCGATCGTTTTCACGCTCATTGTCTGGATGATGATGAAGATTAACAAGAAGGAACGCTACGAACCGTCGCCCGGTCCGGGTCCCGCCGAAAAGAAGGCGGAAGCAAAAGCACCCGAGGTGGATGTCAGCAAGAAGGCTGCACCGACCGCCGATGAAATCCGAAAGATCGCCGAAGAGAAGCGTAAAGCGATCATGATGAAAAAGGAGGGTGCTTCGGGTCCGGCACCGAAGACTGCTGCTGGTCCGGGTCCGGCGGCTGAAGGCGTCGTGGTCGATGGTCCGGCGCCGCACATGATGAACGGCATCGAAGGTTTCCAATTCGCGATGGACGGGTTCGATTTACAGCTCGCCGATTTTGACGGACCCGCGCCGAAGAAGGCGATGGTGTGCAACTGCCCCGATGGCTCGACCCTCACAATGAACTAAGTCTCGCGCGTTCTCTGGCTTCAATCATGTCCACGGTATCCTTGAACGATCGCCCACCCGATGTGCTCGGTTCCCAACTGTGCCATTCGCGATCGATCTCCATGTGATCGCCTGGTAAATCCCGCGCCTCGTCCTCGTCATCGCTGACGACGAACGACAAATCGTCTTCGTCGTCATCGTCTTCCCATATCTCGCTGTTGTCGTCCTCGACGTCGACGTCCATGAGGCGTACGTAGAGGTCGAGATCGACCATCTTGTATTCGAGGTCCTCCAAGGAGGCGCCTGGGTAATGTTCCATGAGATTCTCCGGCGACACGGGCTGGGTTTCTTCTTCTAATTCGTAACACGTGGCGCTCTTGTAAATTTTATCGGTAGCGGTGAGGTATCGCACGCCGAGCACCCGACCGGTGTTCATCGTGACCACGGCGTAGAGATCCTCCTCCACGTCGTCCTCTTTGCAAAAAACCTTGACAATTTCATTTTCATGAATTTCAGCAAACCGAATGGGGTTTTCCATCTCGACTTAAAATTTCGCCACAAAATATCTGTAGTTGATATTACCCTCGGACATGAAAATCAAAATTTATTCCAAACCCGACTGTGAATATTGTACGCTGGCGGAAGACCTGGCGAAGGCGGAAGGTCTGTCGTACGAAAAGGTGAATATGGAGAAGGACGAGCTTAAAGAACTTTGCGGCGGTCGCCTGGACGCGTATCCGCAGATATTCTGCGACGGGGAGAGGATAGGAAACTATTTCGATTTTCAGGAGTGGGTCGAAGAGCACGTCGAGCCCATGTTGGTGCCAAACATGGACAGATTCACGACGTTTCCCATCGTGCACCAAAACCTCTGGGATCTGTACAAGCGCGCACAACATTCGAATTGGTCGGCGGAAGAGATCGACCTGTCCGCGGACAAGGACGACTGGGACAAACTCACCGAAAACGAGCGACACTTCATCAAATGGATCTTGGCGTTCTTCGCGGGTTCGGACGGGATCGTGTTTGAGAATTTGAACACGAATTTCGCGGACGAGGTACAATACACGGAAGCGCGCGCGTTTTACGCGTTCCAAGGATTCAACGAACACGTGCACGGTGAAACGTATTCTCGATTGATCGATCGCTTGATCACGGACCCCGTGGAAAAGAACCAATTGTTCACCGCGGTGAACTCGATCCCGAGCATCAAACACAAGGCGGAGTGGGCGATGCGATGGTTCTCGCGGGATCGACCATTCGCCGAACGCCTGTTCGCGTTCGCGTGTGTGGAGGGTATATTCTTCAGTGGGTCGTTCTGTAGCATCTTCTGGCTGAAGAAGCGCGGACTCATGCCCGGGCTGTCGTTCAGTAACGAATTGATTTCCCGTGACGAGGGGTTGCACCTTGAATTCGCGGTTGAGTTATTTGGGATGTTGCGCAAGAAACCATCGGTGGAGACCGTGCACAGCATCCTACGGGAAGCCGTGGAGATTGAGAAGAGTTTCATCCTCGACGCACTGCCGTGTTCGCTCATCGGGATGTCCGCGGACAAGATGAGTCAGTACATCGAATACGTGTCCGACAGACTCCTGAAACAGATCGGGTATGCGACGATTTGGAACGCGAAGAATCCGTTCGATTGGATGGAAGCGATCTCGCTCGAGGGGAAGACAAATTTTTTCGAGAAGCGCGTGGGCGAGTACGCGAAGGTGTCGGAGACTGTCGACACGACGTTAGGGTTCGACGAAGAATTTTAATATTGAGATTACATATTATGGTCACGAGTGCCGAAGAGTGGGACATAAAAAGCGAAGCTCTCTTGCGCGAGTGGAAAGAAAAGGCGTCTGGGTATCGGTGGTTACACAATCACGCGCGCATGTTACAGAAATCTCGAAGCGATTGGCTCTCGTACCCGAGCATCATCATCGCGTCGGTGACGGGTGTGGGTGGATTCGCCTTCATGAATCCGACAGGCGACGGCGAAACACCCGACAACGTTCGGTGGATACAGGTCGCGTTCGCCACGCTCAACGTGTTCGGAGGGATCATGACGAGTTTGAATAAATTCAGCGACTGCGCGTCTCTCGCCGAGAAACACTCGACCGCCTCGATCGCGTACTCCAAGCTATACCGCGCCATCGACATGGAACTGACATTGGATCCAGTGCACAGACAGAAGAAGAGCGTCGCGGATTTGGTTCGATCCTTCCGCGAACACTATGATCGTTTGCTCGATGAAAGTCCCGATCTGCCGTGCAAAAGTATCATCGCCTTTCAAAAGAAATTCGTAGACGATAGCCGCGCGAAACCCGAGGTCACGAACGGTCTTTCTCCCGTGATCAAAGACATCAGTCAAGCGACGACGATTCAAAGTGTCATGATGAAATGGAAAGATGCAGTCATGAATAACAAACACCGGTCGATGTCGACGATGACGGATCTGTCTCCGGGCGTGAGCATGGGCGTGTGATGATGAAGCGCTCGAGCTCCGTCGGAACTGGGTCAACGACCCACCACTTTTTCTTCTTCGGATCCCATTTGGCACCGTGTTCTTTCGCGTATTCCTTATCGGCGTACGGGACTTCCAAGTACGCGCGAGACTTCTTCTTACCAGCCCCGATCGCTTCGTTCGCCAACCGATCGGCGTGGTCGTTACCGACGCTGTGTGGGTCTTTGCCTCCGGTGTGCGCGCGGACTTTGTACACCTCGACGTTCGGCGTCGCCCTGTACATCTCGTGCGCGCGACGCACCATGTCTTTGTTGGGTATGTCTTTCATCCACCCGCTCGCCGCACACTTGTCCCCGTACTCCCCGACACACCGAAGCGCGTACGTGGAGTCCGTGCACACGGTCACCTGTTCTCCACGCGCGATCTCCTCCGACAGGATTTCATGGGCTTCGATCAGGGCACCGAGTTCGCCCGTGTTGTTCGATTGTTTCCCGACCACGCGTCTGGAGACGTTTCTTGGATCGTCATCGCCGAAATAAATGCCTATTCCCGCGATGGCGTTGGGTTTGCCGTTGTGCATACACGACCCGTCCGTGTACACGTAAATCATGTTTTGTATTCAATTTTTTCGTTTAATTGTCGTCGTCGACGAAATACCTCCACTGCGACTTGTATTTGTTATATACCAAGTCGTACACGTTTCCCGTCGGCGCCTCGTCGAACGGTCCGGCGAACGTGCGATCCGTCGTCAACGGTTGGGATTTCGCCTTGCACGCATCTTTGTTCGGCCACACACCGAAATTCGCAAACACGAAATACTCCGGCGGCTTCAACGCGTCCTTGCCCGCGCGGTACTGCTTCATGACCTGAACCTGACCGACGAGGGCGGCGTAGAAATTGGGCAACTCGAGATTAAACTCGGTGATCATTTTCGTGTGATTCACGGCGAGTCCCATGTTTGAATGAGATTGAGAAAAAAATATTGACGAAAAGTAACCAAACGCGATGGATCCTAGGGTCATCGGTCTGATAGTAGTCATTCTTCTCGTGGTAGGCTTCATGGCGTACCGCAGTATGTCGGGTGAAGAAGATCCGGAACTTTCCCAGGCAGCATCACCGGCGGGTGCGGACGGAGATGCCGTCGACCAAGGGGCAGAAGCCGTGGCTGAGGCTGCTCAAGTCGACCAAGACGCCGTTGTGCCCGAGGGAGCTGAGACCATCGAAGAACCGGTGAATGAAAATGAACCCAGTGTTGGAAGTCCCAAGGACGTGAATGGACTCGTTGGTTGGTACACGGGTGACAGCTGGGACGAGGAAAAGGGAATCTGGGTCGATCTGTCCGACGCCAAGAACGACGCCACCGAGGTCAAGGGATCGATCATCACCGATACGTCCAATTTCGCGAACAACAACAAGTTCCTCATCGGCGGCGTGGACGCGGGGATCCGATTCCCACAAGAATGCATGTCCACCGGTCGTAAGTACACTATGATCACCGTCGCGAGGTACAACGGGTCCGCGCGTCAACGTATTTTCGACGGCGTGGGAGGCAACTTTTTCAGTGGATTCCACGGCGGTTACACCGGTGGTGCTCACCGCGACGGCAGCTACTGGATCGCCTGGTCTGGTCACGCGAGTGACAGTGACAAACAAAGTCAAAAGTTCATCGTCCACACCGACATGAAAGCTATGATCAGACGAAACGGTATTCGTCGTTCCGGTTTGACGAATTACCGAGGTATCATTCCGAGACAAATGTCCATAAACTACGGCGACAGCTCTGAAAAGTCTGACTGGGCTGTGGCTGAGGTGATGTTTTTCAAAGGCGAACTTCCCGCCAGTGAGTACAAAAAAATCGAGACGTACCTCTTCAAGAAGTACATGATCGCCCGAGAGATCCGACCAAGAGTCCACACCGCTCAGGCATGGACTCGTTACGAAAACTTTGGATCCTTGGCGAACACTGGTTTTGTGTGTGGCGACGAGGGCATGTTGAATAACAATTTCCTCATTCGACACAAAGAGGACAACGAATGGAATCAAAATTTCGATTTCCGTGGCGATTGCGTCCAGGGCATGGAAGGTGGGATCGAGGAGAAGAACGGTCAGCTCATTCAGGTGGGGGATGATGACTCCACGTGGTGGCAAAATTATGAGAAGCTCGTGAATTTTGACTGCAAAGACAAGGCGATTTCAGGGTATCAATTCGACGCCGTCGGCGACAAGAACATTCGTTCGAAGTATTCGTGCCACAATGCCCCTCTCAACAAGCAATCGTGCTACACGAAGGAGACGTCGGTGGGTCCCGTTTCCGCTTCCCCGATTGAGGCTCTCGACATGTCGAAGGTTGGGTGTGACAGCGTGGCACAGGCAATGACCAAGATGGAATTGGTCACCGAAGACGGGCAGGTGAAGTACAAGTATAGATGCTGTAACCTCGAAGATTTGTAATCAGATAATGAAAAATAATTTCGTGACATATATCAATTAGTATGATTGCCATCATAGGAGGCGTCGTGGTATTCCTCATCATTCTCGTCGCCGTCTTCATGATGCGCGCAGGCGGTGATGAGGCGGTCGCCGCACCCACCTCAGCGATGGAGGAAGTGGAATATAACCCAGAGACCGCGTCGGAGTCCGTCCCGGTGCCACCCGTGGGCGAAGAAGACGCCCCCGCGCTCGAAGAAGAAGAACAGGTTGTCGAGGTTGAAGTTCCCGCGGATGCCCCGTCCGTCGCGGACCCGACGAGCATCGATGGCTGCGTCGGATGGTTCACGGGCGAGAGCTTCGACGACGAAAACCAAGTTTGGAAGGACTTGTCGGGTAAAGGGAACGACTGCACCGAAATTTTAGGTACGATTTTCAAGACGGATGATTCGAAGGGAAACCTTTACATCCAGGGATCGAAGGATGACGGTCTGAAATTTCCGAAGGAGTGCATGACGAAGAATAAGAAACACACATTCTTTTCGGTGGCGAGGTACACGAGTTTAGAAAACGCCGACAACAACCATCGAATTTTCGATGGTGTCGATGCGAACTATTTGGTCGGATTCCATCATTACGGTCCGTGCCACGGTGTCGTCGGCACCGCTCACCGCGACGGGAACGGGTGGATTGGACACTGGGAATGTGCCGTGCATCACAAAACGGATGATGGGAATCCTGCGTGGGTCTTGCACACCGATCAAAAGAGTGTGGTATACACGAACGGGTCGCGAAAGACGTCCCTGACTTCTCTTGGTGAACAACGCACGAGTCAGATGACGATCAACTGGGGTATGGGGCGTGGATGGGGTCAAGCCTCCAACTGGTCTGTCGGTGAGTGCATCTTCTTCGATCGCGAATTGAACGTCCAGGAGATTGAAAAGGTCGAACTCATGTTGCACAAGAAGTGGAAAATTCCGCGACGCGTTCGCGTGCATCAATGGATGCACCACAACATATGGGCGAGGTACGCCGACAACACCGGTGCATTCACGAATCAGGGGGTGATGCAGAAACTCGGACGTTTCGGTGTTCACTGCGGTGACACTGGTGTAAATTACGCTTCGCGCTTCGTCCAACACCACTACTACGATGACGCTTCACAACAGTGGCGTCCGAACGGGAACTGGGGTATCGATGGAGGATGTATACCGAATGCCTCGTCCGGTGCGGGTGCGAAGAAGAAGACACAGTGGGTGTCGACGGCTGAATCGACTTCGTGGCAAGATCGATTGTCCAAGGCACTCGATATCGACTGTGGCAAAAATGGAATCCAAAATTGGGACTTCGAGGTCAACCCCGATGGGTCGCAGTTCCGCGTGAATTACCAGTGCTCTGCCGACAAGTTGAATGCACAAACGTGTCAAACGATGTTCGCGGTCGGAGCGGGGGATGGTCAGGAAAACATGACCATGCCCGATGGTTTGCATCACACACAGGGGGCGTGTTGGAATTATAACGCCACCAGTGCGCTCAAATGGAAGAAGAACTCGGAAGGCAAGTGGGGGTACGAGACGAAATGTTGTGCCTTAGAGGACAAATAAAATCTTGCATGTTGGTAACAGAAAATGAACCCGGCGTTGATCGGAGGACTCATTTTATTGATTGTCATTGTCGTCGTCGCAGTCTTGATGATGAGTGGTGGTGGTGCCGACATGGAAGCTTCGACCACTGCACCCGCCATGGATTTATCTGAGGTGACCGATCCAGAACAACTCGCCGCGGGTGCCACCGGGGGCGATGAGAGCGAAGAAGCAGCTCAGAACGACGTGGTGCCAGAGAGTGATGGTTCAGGAGAAGCTGTCTCGGTCCCGGTGAAAGAAGACGCCCCGTCTCTGAACCCGAAAGACGTCGACGGATTGGTCGGTCATTTCACGGGCGATTCGTGGGACGAGGACAGTAACACCTGGAAGGATCTCTCGGGCAAGGATAACCACATCACGGAAGTGAAGGGAACGCCTTTGGTCTTTGACGCCGATGAAAGCTCAGCACAAAAGTACGTGTACGGCGGAAAAGACGACGGCTTCAAAATCCCACAGGAGTGTCTCACAAAAGGTAAAAAATATACATTCATCCACGTCGCGAGGTACGGATCCCAGAACAAGGCGGATCAGCATAGAATTTTTGACGGCATCGACGCCAACAACTTGTCCGGTTTTCACAATCAACACGTCGCCATGGCGCACCGCGATGGGTCGGGTGCGATCGGACATTGGTGGCAAGAAGATCACTGGATGAATTACTTTTACGGGTTGGGTCCAGACGAGACCGCCAAGTTTCTCGTGTCGGTCGATCAAAAGCGCAAATTCCGCGTCGATGGAATGACGCGCACGGGTTTCAGTGGTGGGCGCGAAATGGTCACGTCGCAAATGACGGTGAATATGGGACAAGCCCTCGCCGGTATGTGGGGAGGACACGGGGAACGGTCCGTGTGGAACATCGGTGAGATGATGTTCTTCAATCGCGAACTCGACGAAACCGAAATTTTCAAAATCGAGAATTATCTCTTCAAGCGGTGGTCAGTTCCGAGAAAGGTTTACGTGAATTACTGGACGCACAACAGTTGGAACAGAGAAGACGGGTGGTCGTCTGACACCCCGTGGGGTGGTTTGAACAACTCGGGTGCCGGTTGTGGCAGTGATGGTCTCATGCACTTGGTCCGTCCCGTGCACCGTCACAAATATTACGACGCTACACAAGAGAAGTACTTACCAAACGGTCATTTCTATGGCGAGGCAGGGTGCACTGAAAACGTCCACGGCGGAGAGGATCAAAACCTTCAGGAGAAGAAGGGTCCGCTGGTCAACATTCGAGACCCGAACGTGACTGATCGGCAAAAGTATCAGAAACTCTTCAACATCGATTGCAAGGGCAAGGGGATCAACAGTTACCGATTTGAAAAGCAAGGGGATGACAACATGCGTCTTATTTACAAGTGCCATAATCAGCCTACGATCAAGCAGAGCTGTACTGACGTAGAAGCCACTGATCATGGAATCCACGACGGCAACAGTCAGAATATTTACGAATCCTTGGACCTCGTACAAGTAGTCTGCCATGGCAAAGCGCTCACGAAGATTGAGTCGTACGACAAGGAAGACGGTACCATATCACTCAAAGCTCGATGCTGCGCCCTCGAAGACCTGGCGTGATCCTAGGTCTTCGGTGTCCGAGCAGTTCGTCATTCTCTCGTTCAAGTTTTTCGAGCCTTCGAAACAGCCATGCATTCTGCCCTCTCAGGGCTTCGTACTCCAGACGGAGCACATCCAACTCAGAGGGTTGCGCGACAACCTTGTGAATTGGCTGATCTTCTCGCCTTTCAGTCTCAACACGCTTCGCCGAACGGGTCTCGACACCCATGACCGATCACGTGCGTCGTCGAATGGGGTGGGGTGCCCTTGCACAGGGGAGGGATTGAAATTTAAACTTTTTGCGCGTCCCATTGAAAAAAAAAATCTTTGCTTAGAGTACAAACAACTACAACCATGGCTGGTGGTCTCATGCAATTGGTGGCTTACGGCGCTCAAGACGTTTTCCTCACCTCGTCCCCGAAGGTGACGTTCTTCCAAGCGGTGTACAAGCGCCACACTAACTTCGCGATGGAAACCATCCAACAAACCGTTAACGGCAGCCCGTCCTCGTCCTCCCGCGTGTCTGTCACGGTTGCGCGCAACGCCGATTTGCTCGCCGACATGTTCGTCGAGCTTAAGGCGAAGAGCTCCGGTCTCTCCACGGACACCGAAGGCAACTCCGCGTGCTGGTTGGCTGAACGTGCCATCTCCTCGTGCGAACTGTCCGTCGGTGGTCAAAAGGTCGACAAGCACTACCAAAAGTGGTGGCGTTTGTACTCCGAGCTTTACTTGGACGAGTCCAAGAAGGCGAACTGGGCGAAGATGACCACGGGCTTCCACGACTCCACGGTGTATTTGCCGCTCATCTTCTTCTTCAACCGCAATCCGGGTTTGGCGTTGCCGTTGATTGCCCTCCAGTATCACGAAATCCGTCTCGACTTCGACCTCTCGTCCGAATTCGGTACCTACACGGATGGCTCCACGTTCAAGGTCTGGGGTAACTACATTTTCCTCGACACCGAAGAACGCCGCCGTTTCTCC
>Ga0222715_10003503_pt1 | contig 13973 bp, 11 predicted proteins | sample C33_9DmetaG_FD_165056 | JGI IMG/M metagenome (GOLD analysis project Ga0222715, IMG submission 165056) | Estuarine water microbial communities from San Francisco Bay, California, United States - C33_9D | ecosystem: Environmental > Aquatic > Marine > Unclassified | place: USA: California...
GGGCTCGCGTGCCAAACTGCAGAGGTGCGGATTGATGCGAATTTTTATGGTGGAGTGCCAATGCCAGATGCCGGTTACGGGGGGCCAGAACCCGTCGACCGACGCTATGACAACCCGGACTTCATCGCGTGCTACGACAACTTGACAGCGTGGGCCAAGACGATGGATCGCCTCGGCTACGACACGATGTGGCTCACGGAGCACCACTTCCAGTACGAGGGCTATGAGGTAACTCCAAACCTCATCTTGTTCGGACTTCACTTGGCGAAGGAAACCGAACGCCTGCGCCTTGGTCAGATGTTTAACGTCGTTCCGCAGTGGCATCCACTGCGTCTCGCTGAAGATGCCGCAATGATGCAGATCCTCACGAATAACCGCATGCAATTTGGCGTGGGGCGGGGAACGGTTCCTCGTGAAGCGCAGTCGCTCGGCGGTGTCGTCGCCTCGGGTGACAATGAGATGTCAGCCGAACTTGACCGCGTCAATCGTGAACTGTTTGAAGAGTCGATGGAAATCATCAAGGAGGCCTGGTACAACGAGCGTTTTTCGTTCACCGGGAAGCATTTTGTGCTTCCGCCTCCAGGAATTCCTGACCGAGGTTCGACCGTCCAAGATCTCACGCTCATTCCAAAACCGATCGCTCCGATTGATATTTGGCAGGCGGTGACTTCTCCAGCAACGCTCGATTACACGGCGCGAGTTCGACATCTTGCTGTCATGCCAGCACGTGGCCCCCAGCAGACAAAAGAGTGGTGGGATCTCTACGGTCAACGCGCTGCAGAGTCGGGGTGGGAAATCAAGCAAGGCGAAGCACGATGCCTCGCATTGAACGCCCACGTTGCGCACACGACTGAAGCAGCGATGAGCGGTGCCCGGAATGCTCACGATGAATGGATCAAGTTCCTTTCGCCGTACGGCCGTTTCCGCAGTTACGCCATGCCCGATGGATCAGAAACTCCGTTCGATCACAAGCCAAGCTTGGAAGACTCGATGGATCAGCAGATCATGGCAATTGGTTCAGTCGAGCAGGTTGCTGACACCATGGGCCGCTATCACGACGAGGTCGGTGTCGAGCACTTTGTGCTGTTTTTTGACATGCCAGGTTTGACTCGCGAAGCTATGAATGAGCAACTCGAAATGATGGCGCGCGAGGTATTGCCTCGCATTGGTGTCAATCTGAATTCTTGAGATGCGCCAGTCGGCTGCTCTTGGAGACATCGAACTTTCGTTTCAGCGTCAAGGAAGCGGCGTCCCATTTGTGTGGGGACATGGTCTTACATCCTCGATGGAATTAGAGGGCGAGTTCCTCAATCTCGATTGGGCCTCAATCGAACCTCATGCCGATGTTGTTCGATATGACGCGAGAGGTCATGGGCTGTCCACGCTGACAACCAATTTGGACGATTATTCGTGGGCTCACCTTGCCGATGATCAGATTGCCCTTGCCGATGCCCTCGACATCGCTACATATGTGGCTGGGGGAGCATCAATGGGTGCGGCTACAGCGCTGCATGTAGCTGTGTGCGCTCCACTTCGTGTCAGGGGCCTTGTACTCGTCATTCCCCCAACAGCCTGGGAAACTCGTGGTGCGCAACGATCGCTATATCTCGATCGTGCCCAACTTGTTGTGGAGGGAAAACGTGATGAGGTGATCGCAGCGGCGAAACAAGTGCCACCTCCAGACCCGTTTGGCGTTGAGTGGCACGATCGTATTGAACGAAACACCTTGGCTGCTGATCAGCACCAGATGGCATGCGTATTGCGAGGTGCGGCAACCGCCGATTTCCCGACCCGTGAACAGGTCGCAGCAATCGCTGTTCCCACATTGATTCTCGCCTGGTCTGGTGACGCGGGGCACCCGGTGAGCAGTGCCGAACAGTTACACGAACTTATTGGGCCGTCCGAGTTGTCGGTAGCTGCGACGGCCGCTGAGTTTGCGAGTTGGTCGGAACGAATCGCCAGCTTTATTCAGTCGTTGAGGTGACTGCAACAGGTGAGGTGTTCTTGCCCTTTGCCTGAATTGCCAACCAAAACAGTTCTGATGCCCTTGTGGCAGAAAGGGTCGATTCAAGACGCGCGATCGCATCGTCAATCTCGCTCTCAGAGAATCTGTCCCCTCGACTTGCGTTGAGAATTGCTGAAGTGACGTCGGGCGTGAATTCTGGGTGCGGCTGCATCGTGAAAATGTTCTCGCCGACGAGACCCGCAATCGCACAACCTGCCGAGGTGAGGTAGCGCGATGTTCCCTCGGGAACGGTGTGTACCTGATCTTGATGGAATGCAATGAGGCTCAGTTGCTCAACGTTAGGGCTTCCTCCAAGACCACGACATTCGTATGTCTGTGTCGCAAGATTCCATCCGTTGATCGATGGTGCAACCTCGGCGCCGAGAGCAGCCGCAATGGCCTGATGCCCGAAACAGATCCCCAAGGTGGTCACCTTGTTCTGGATGGCAGTACGAATCATGTTGAGAAGCGGCGGAATCCACTCGTGTGGCTCGTAGACACCTGCACGGCTGCCACCGACCAGTACTGCATCGAATTCGGAGATGTTGTGAGGAAGTTCTCCGTCGTGAGCTCGAAAAACACTGAACTCACATTCTCCAGGCGCGGCAAGCGTTAAGAAGTCGGCGTACAACGCTTCATATGTGGCAAATTCTGATGAAATTCGACGACCAAGGTCGTCACACAGCACTATTGCAATGCGGGACACAGCGGCACGCTAGCGACCAGATCTAGGCGTCATGCAATTTCGTTCAGCTCGCCATTACTCCACATCTCGACGAGGCGGAACTTTTGAATTTTTCCCGAACCTGTCAGTGGGAGTTCATCTGCTGAGAACCAGCTGGCAGGAGTTTTGTGAGGCGCAAGATGTTCTCTTACCCAACTGCGAAGCTCGCTCGCTGTGGGTGTCGACCCTGGACTTGGCCGGACAACCGCTCCAACGATTTCTCCCCACTTGTCGTCAGGAAGCCCGATGACTGCAACATCGCCGACGGTGGGATGGCGATACAGAACTTCTTCAATTTCTTTGGGGTAGATGTTCTCGCCGCCGCGGATAATCATGTCTTTGATTCGACCGACGATGTAGCAGTACCCGCGTTCATCCATCGAGCAAATGTCACCTGAGTGCAGCCAGCCGTCGGCATCGATTGTTTCGGCTGTTGCTTCAGGGTTGTCGTTGTAGCCGAGCATGTTGAGGTAGCCGCGGGTGCAGAATTCACCCGGTTCGCCGATCGGGACAGTGTTGCCCTCAGGGTCGACAATTTTGATTTCGACGTGGGGGAGAGCGGTGCCAAGGCTGTTGGCTTTGTCATCAACTCCGTCGTCGGGTCGAGTCATCGTTGCAACCGGAGACATCTCTGTCTGCCCGAAAACAATGGTGAGTTTTGCTCCCACCTCACGTTCAAACCGCTCGACGAGAGCGGCGGGCACGGTTGAACCGCCCGATGTGATGGTCGTCAGAGCCGAAAGGTCACGATCCTTAAATGTCGGGTGCTCCATCATTGCGATCAGCATGGTCGGGACCCCGCCACCGAGAGTGACCGCGTACTTTTCGAAAGTGTCAAGCACATGACCGGGCTCAAATTCCTCGACCGTCACGATCGTCAACATCCGGGTGCCAGAAGCAAGCACGGCAAGCACTGAGCCACCAGTGTGGAAGAGCGGCATTGCACCAAGCATGACGTCCCCCGGTTTGCTCCCGTTGCGGAGGGTGCTGTGGAGTGCATTGGTCACCAGTCCCCGATGATGCAAGCTTGCCCCCTTCGGGAAACCGGTGGTTCCAGACGTGTACTGAATCATGACAAGGTCACTTGGGTCCGGCTGCGGAAGGGTGGTAGTCGATGATCTCGCCGAGTCAGCGACCTGGGTGAGTTCTCCAAGTGGCATTACCTCACGCACCGATGGGCAACGCTCCATCAACTGTTCAGCAGTACTCACTAAGTTTCTTCCGCGATAACTGCTCGACGCGATCACTCCAGCAGACTTCGACTGGTTGAAGACATACGCCGCTTCGTCTTCGAGCAGGTTTGGATTGACGGTGACGATCACCATTCCGGCAAGGGCAATCGCATATTCAGCGATAACCCATTCAGGAAGGTTCTGAGCCCAAATCGCGATTCGACTGTGAGGTTCGAATCGGTCGACGAGGTCTCGAGCGACTGCCTCAGCATCAGACAACAACTCAACGAAGGTCCACGTCGCACCCGTATTCGAGGCGATGAGTGCGGGCTGGTCCGGTCGCTCTGCGGCGGCGCGTCGAAGGACATCGCCAATCGTAAGATCAAGAATTGGCGGATCGGTTGGGCCAACCGTGTGGCTTATTTTCAGAGGTGGAGTCGTCATGTCATGCATCCTTCGCGGTGAAACGTGGGGTGTTGTTGCTGGGTTAATTCTTTCGTTCGCCGTAATCGCCAAATGGCCGATCTCGTTCTCGGACGGCTTCTCTGAACCCAACCTCTTCGGCGCGGGCAACAAAGTCATCGCCCTCTTGGCTATGTCGGGCAACACCATCGAAAAGTGTTCCGAGACGCCGAGATGCTGGAGGGTCATACATGTGATCGGCGACCGCATTGAGTGATCGCGTGATCATCTCAAGCTGGCTGGCTGGTACTTGTGCCACGCGGTTCGCGAGTTCTCTGGCTGCGTCGGAAAGTTTGTCATCATCGGTGAGCTCGAGCACTAATCCCATGTCGAGTGCCATGCGTGCAGTGATCTCATCGCCGGTCAGCATGAAACGACGCGCCTGTTGCAACCCCATTCGAGCCACCCATGTCCAAGGCGCCTCGGGGATGCCCCACACGCGTGAGGGTGGGTAACCGAAACGAGCAGACTCGCTGGCAATGATCATGTGGGCGTTGAACACAATGTTGGTTCCACCGGCGATACACCAGCCACTGACCGCAGCGATGGTGGGCTTCACTGAATCATGCAGTTTTGCCCACGTGGCAGCAAACTCGCCGATCATGTGAAGGTCTGACGCGGAGTCCCAGGCGCGGTGATCCGTTGACGCGCTCTCAGCTGCTTGCTCGCCCGTCGCCCAACCGAGGTCGTATCCCGCACAGAATGCTGGCCCCTCGGCATCGAGAAGCAACACCCGGATGTTGGGGTCGTGTTGACCGGAATCAATTGCCGCTCCAAGTTCGTCACGAAGCTGGGGAGTGATGGTGTTGTACTCCTTTGGCCGGCACAACGTCATGGTTCGCACACCATTGGCATCGACAACTCGAACTGCTTCCCCCATGAATTCCCCCACTCATTTCGGTATTCAGAACGTAGCAAAATGAGGAAACCACTATGGCCTCGGTGTGCTCCGTTTGAAGTGAATTGCGGTGTGGCGTCTAGCGTTCAGGAAGAAACCAAAGGGGAACCACATTGAGTGATCAGAAGTCGAGTGCAAACACCGCAGAGCATCACGAGGTCATCGTGATTGGCGCAGGGGTTGCGGGAATCTATGCGCTAGATCGGCTCCGCAATCTTGGTGTTGACGCTCTCGTACTTGAAGCAGGCGATGACTTCGGAGGTACTTGGTACTGGAACCGTTACCCCGGCTGCCGCTTTGACTCTGAGAGTTACTCATACGGCTATTCGTTCTCAAAAGAACTTCTTGATGAATGGCATTGGAAAGAACGATTCTCTCCGCAGCCAGAAAACTTGAAATACCTGCAGTACGTCGTTGAGAAGTTTGGGCTTCGTGATGGAATGCGTTTCAATCAGCAACTCGAGAAGGCTGAGTGGGACGACGACGCCAACCGTTGGACACTTCACCTCGGTGGCGGTGACGTGATGACCTGCGATTTGTTGCTGCCTGCAATTGGGTTGCTGTCAGCACCTACCTTGCCGAGGTATGAAGGCCAGCAGGACTTCACCGGTCAGTCATTTCATACCTACAACTGGCCAAAAGAACCAATTGATATGTCCCAGATGCGAGTTGCTGTGATCGGCACCGGTGCTACCGGGGTGCAGATCATTCCAGCGATTGCAGAGAATGTGAAGTCACTTCACGTATTCCAGCGTCGACCAAACTGGTGCGCACCGTTAAAGAACGGCCTCATCAGCGATGAGGAAATGGCGGATATCAGAAAGCGTTACGACGAGATCTTTGCGCGTTGTGCGGAAACTCCGGGCGGGTTTATTCATGGGCCAACTGATGGATCCTTCCATGATGCGACCGCTCAGGAACGCTATGAGTTCTGGGATGACCTGTATGACAAGCCGGGTTTTGGAATTTGGTTGGCGAATTATCGAGAAGTGCTCATGGAAGAGGACGCGAATGCCGAATTTTCGGCCTTCATCGCGAACAAGATTCGTGAACGCGTTAACGACCCAGTGCTGGCAGAAAAACTGATTCCGAAGGATCACGGATTTGGAGTGCAGCGCGTGCCGATGGAGACGAACTACTACGAGGCATACAACCGTGACAATGTGACCCTCGTCGATATTTCTGAGCAACCAATTGACCGAATTGTTGCTGAAGGAATCAAGACCTCCGCTGAGACATACGAGTTTGATCTCATTATTTACGCGACTGGGTTTGATGCCATCACTGGTGCGTTCGACCGGATTGAGTTCTTCGGCAAAGATGGCCGCCGGCTCCGCGACGAGTGGGAGAAAGGGCCACGAACCTATCTAGGAGTTCAGGTCGAAGGTTTCCCGAACCTTGTCATGCTCGCCGGACCACAAGGTGCTTCAGTCTCAACGAACTTCCCACGGGCGATTGAGACTTCGGTTGAATGGGCTTCTGATCTCGTAGGACACATGCGTAACAACGGACTCAAGCGCATTGAGTGCACCCGAGAAGCTCAAGATGCGTGGGTAACTGAGATCGAAGAACTCTACGGAATGGTGCTGCTGAGAAACGCCAAAAGCTGGTTTACCGGATACAACTCAAACGTTGATGGCCGTGACATCAAACGGCACATGATTTACAACGGCGGAGCGCCTCGTTACCGGCGGAGGCTCGACAAAGTCGTTGCGAATAACTATGACGGCTTCGTTCTCTCGTAGTCGATGGGTTGAGCGCATTGGCGTCGGTTGATGAGTAACAACGAAACGGTACAGCGCCCGCCATCGGTTGATGCGCTTGCCCGGGCGCTCTCAGCAGAAGTCGATCTTCCGCACGCGATACTTGTTGACTGCGTTCGGCACGCAATTTCAATACAACCTGACGACGCTGCGAAGGTGGCCCGCCAGTTATGTGAACAACTCCATGCCTCACTCATCAGCGAAGTCATCAATGCAACCGGAGTGTTATTGCATACGAATCTTGGCCGGGCACCAATCACTGGTACTTCTGGGCAACGGGCAACCTCAGTCGAGTTTGACCTTCAAGACGGAAGCCGAGGCTCTCGACACACCGCAATCGCCTCGTTGCTACGAATGTTGACGGGGGCTGAAGACGCGTTAGTCGTCAACAACAATGCGGCCGCCGTACTGCTGGTGCTGTCGGCATTGGCCGAGAATCGGGGTGTTGCAGTCTCTCGTGGAGAGAGCGTCGAGATCGGGGGCGGGTTCAGAGTCCCTGATGTGATGCGGCGATCAGGGGCTCGACTAATTGATGTTGGAACGACGAATAAAACGAGACGTGAGGATTACGAAGAGGCGTGTTCAACACCAGATCACGACATCGCAATGCTGCTCAAGGTGCACCCATCAAACTTTTCTGTAGAAGGATTCGTCGAGTCAGCCTCACTACGCGAGTTGGCATCGTTACCTCCGGTTCTTGCGGTTGATCTGGGCTCCGGGCTTCTCGACTCGCAAGCCCCGTGGTTGCCATCTGAAATGCGTCCCTTCCCTACCTGGGTGACTGATGAGCCATCAGTGAAGCAAAGCATTGAAGACGGGGCCGACATTGTGATGTTTAGTGGCGACAAATTGCTAGGTGGTCCTCAATGCGGAATCATCGCTGGTCGCTCAGATCTCATCGAGCAGTGCGCGAAGCACCCGTTAATGCGTGCCCTTCGACCCGGTCATCACGCAATTGTTCCGCTCCAGCAGGTGTTGCTGGCATACCTTGATCGGACCGTGACAGAGGACATTCCGTTCTGGGCGATGGTCGGGGTTCGTGATGACGCGCTTGCAGGCCGCGCGCAACGAATCATTGCTGAAGCGGGTATCGGCGAGGCGCGAGTGTCATCAGCGGTTGTCGGCGCAGGAGCAGCACCTGGAGCAACGTTGCCATCGCACGCTGTTGTCGTTTCAGGTGACCACGTCGAACAGCTTCGACGTGCGAAACCATTTCCGGTGATCACCCGTGTAGCCGACGGTGCCACGTGGATCGATTTGAGATCGGTGCACGAAAGAGACGATGCCAACATCATCGACGCACTACTCGCGTTGAAGCGTTGACATGGCAGTAATCGCTACCGCTGGCCATGTCGACCATGGAAAGTCGGCGCTTGTGCGAGCGATGACGGGTATCGAACCCGACCGATATGCGGAAGAGCTCAGGCGAGGTCTCACACTTGACCTCGGTTTTGGTCATGTCGTTTCCTCAGATGGCACCACCCTCGACATTGTGGATGTTCCCGGGCATGCGGACTATCTCAAAACCATGATTGCGGGGATGTCTCAAGCGTCAGTTGCTTTGCTCGTCGTAGACGCCGTCGAGGGCGGCCGCGCGCAAACACGAGAGCATTTGGCAGTCATCGAGGCGACACTGCCTGAGGCGGGGGTAGTTGCTCTTTCGCGGGTTGATCTTGTGTCGATGGAACGACGCACTCAGGTCGCTTCCGAGGTAACCGAATTACTCAGCCAGTCTTCAATCTCGTGGTCTCAGCCGTTCTTTACATCTGCTGTGACGGGTGAAGGTGTTGCTGCGCTCGTTGACGAACTTGCGAGAGTCGTGCAAACGGTAGATGAACAGCGATCGGAGCGACCGTCAGTACCTGTGCGTCTGTTTGTCGATCGAGTGTTCTCGATCACGGGTGCCGGCACGATTGTTACCGGAACTCTCTCGTCGGGTTGCGTGTCGGTTGGCAGTGAGTTGGTGCTTGTTAGTTCTGACCGCTCGGTGACGGTTCGGGGGGTGCAGCGGCACGGAGTGGAATGTGAGCAGGTTGCTGCCGTCAGTCGGATCGCGGTGAATGTTTCCGGACTTTCAACCACTGAGCTTGAGCGGGGTGATGCACTTGTCGAAGAGGGAGAGTGGCGGAATACCACCGCGGTTGATGTAGTACTCGATTTGTTAGAAGGTTCAAGTATTCGGAACGGGAAGGGCTTCAGCGCGCATATTGGTTCAGCGCGTCGAGATGTCAACCTTCGTCCAGTTGGCGGGGCGGACAACGCACATCGGAATTGGTATCGAATGAGGTTTGACGACCCTCTTCCGCTCCGTCCGCAAGATCGTCTGGTGTTGCGCGACCAGGGAGTTGGAGAGATCGTTGGAGTGGCGATCGTTAATGATGTTGCACCAATTTCGTCACCGTCTCGATCGTTTCCAGATGGGTCAGTCGAACAGCAATTGATTGCTCACGGCTGGATCACGATCGCCGAGGCCCGGCGACTCACCGGGCTCGACGTGGCACCTGTGGCTGGCCCTTGGACCGCGGCGTCAACTGTTGTGGAATCAACTCTTCGCTCGCTTCGTGAACGGCTTGGCACCGCCCCATTCGATGTCGCTGAGTGCACTGAGATTGAACGTTCACTGTTGAGTTCAATCGATGGTGTTGTTATCGAGCATGGAGTTGCGCGGCTTGGAGGGGTCGATCCGGCTCTTGAGTCGCCGCTCATCGATCGTTTCCTTGTGGAAGGTGTTGCAACGGGACCAATCGACAGCGCAGATCGACCTATCGTTGCGCGACTGGTCCGTCTCGGTGTGCTGATTGGCCACGATGGCGTGTACTTCCATACCGAGGTGTTGCGCGGACTTCAACCAGTTCTTGAATTGCTGTGGGGTGCTGACCCAGACGGGTTCACAGTCGCTGAACTACGGGATGCTCTTGGCGTAACAAGAAAGCATGCACTGCCGCTTGCAAATTGTCTTGATCAGATGATGCTGACCCGGCGTGTTGGTGATCGCCGAGTTCGCGGACGCGGCAGTCAGCCATGAGCGGAGGTGGACGGGAATCGAACCCGCCGGACGGAGTTCATCCGTCCCAACCGTGTTGAAGACGGCGGAGCCCACCAGGCGCTCGGACACCTCCACTTCGTAGAGTACCGTGAAGATATGGCGACCCCAGCACGAGAACTTTCCTCCACAGCGCTTTCAGATGGACTGACAGTTGTGGTGAAGCGAGACTGTGAGACCTGCCAGATGGTGGAACAGGTGATTTTAGAGATCACTGAGTCGACCTCAATTCGGGTTATCACCCAGGACGATCCTGCATTTCCTGAATCTGTTGATCGTGAGCACGACAACGAGCTCGCGTTCTCATGGCATCACGACATCGAGACTGTTCCCACGCTCATCAAAGTGAGCTCAGGCTCAGAGGAGGTGCGAACAGTCGGTTGGTCTCAAGCCGAATGGCAGACAATCACCGGCATTGATGATCTTGGCGCCAGCCTGCCCGTGATGCGCCCTGGCTGCGGCTCGATGAGCGTCGACCCCGACCTCGTCGACGCACTTCGAGCGAAATTCGCTGGCGATGGATTGGCTGCTCGTCAGGTGGAATTTGCCCAGGCGGAAGATCCTTTCGAGGCAATGTTCGAGCGAGGCTGGACCGATGGACTCCCTGTTGTCCCGCCGACCCGTGAGCGGGTGTTACGAATGCTTGAAGGGACGACGCGGGATCCAGATGAAGTTGTTGCGATCGCCCCACCCGACCTTGTCGAGCTCACCGTTGAAAAGATTGCGGTGAACGCGGTCATGGCTGGCTGTCGGCCTGAGTACCTGCCGTGGGTTATTGCTGCAATCGAGGCGGTCTGCAACGACACGTTCAACATGCACGGACTCCTTGCAACGACGATGCCGGTTGGGCCTGTGTTGATATGTAACGGCCCTGGAACGAAGGCCATCGGTATGAATTCCGGCATCAATGTATTCGGTCAGGGAAATCGAGCGAACCTGACAATTGGTCGTGCTGTGCAACTTGTCATTCGAAATGTCGGCGGAGGACGGCCAGGCGAGGTTGATCGCGCGACCCACGGCAGTCCCGGAAAGATTTCGTTCTGCTTTGCCGAGGATGAGGCGGGTTCTCCGTTTCAACCCCTGTCGGTTCAGCGAGGTATGCCGGAAGGCACCGACGCCATCACGGTCTTCGCCGGTGAGGGCCCGAAGTGTGTTGTTGACCAACTTGCCCGGACACCAGAACAACTTGTTGCGACCCTTGCCGATGCCCTGATGGGGATGCATAACCCCAAACTTGTCATCGGGTTTGACGTCGTATTGGTTATAAGCCCGGATCATTCTCGAATTTTCCATGAAGCGAAGTGGAGTGACGCCGAGGTGCTTGAGGCGCTGTACGCCGCTACTACTCGTCCTGGCGCTGAACTTGCGAGGGGTGTTGGCGGCATCGCAGAGGGTGTTCCCGCAGGTTTTGCTGATGCTCCTGCTCTTCCTAAATTTCGACCTGGAGGAATCCTGCTGGCGCATGCCGGTGGCGGGGCAGGTTTGTTCTCCTCAATGATTGGTGGATGGGTCAATGGCGAAATGGGAAGCGACCCAGTGACCGTGGCTGTTCGCCCATGAGTAGTTGGCGGATCGTCTAAGGTGGCAAACGTGAGTGAGACCATCGTCCTTGACCCAACGTCGGAGAGTGCTCCGGCAACCCGCACTCGCTTGGCGCGTCCTTCGTCTCTCAGCGGGGAGACGATTGGGTTGCTCGACATCTCAAAACCTCGAGGTGACGTCTTCCTCGACGAAATTGAACGTCAACTGATAGAGCGAGGCGCAATAGTTCGGCGCTACAAGAAACCAACGTTTTCAAAGCCTGCGCCAGTGGACCTTCGACACGAGATCGCGACTCAATGCACGCTCGTGATCGAAGCGCTTGCTGATTGAGGCAGTTGCACGTCATGCAGTGTGCATGACATCGTCGATCTCGAAAGCCGTGGAGTCCCTGGAGTGTTCGTCGCGTCAAGTGAATTCGTAAGTGGGGCGGATGCTCAGTCGGCAGCGCTCGGTTTCCCAGACGTCGCGCGAATTTTTGTTGAGCACCCGATTCAAGATCGCACCGATGACGAGATGCGTGCCCTTGCTGCAGGTGTGATCGAGTCAGTGATCAACGAAATCATCTCCTAACGCTGCTCCGACAACTTGTCGTGGTTTGTTTGCGTGTCAACATGAGACGAGCGAATACATCTGGAGGTGCACGGTGAGCGACGTAGAGACAAAGGTGTCGATTGGAGACCATCTCGATTGGCCTCAGGTAGTGGATGATCTCAACCGGTTACTTCGCCTTCGCACGACACCAATTGGCATGAAGATGTTCGCCACCCGTGACGAGATGGAGTCGATTCCGAAAATCCGTCGACCACAGGCAATCCACACAACCGATCAGATCGTTGGCCAGGCGAGCCGCCTCGGGTGGACGGTTGGCATCACCGTAGAAGACCTCGTCGGCGACCAGTGTTCGACCGTGATTGGTTTACACCCGCGAGATGATGAATGGCTGTCGGGTGAACGGATGACTGGAGTGTGGTACGAGACGCCTGAGGATGCGTCAGCTCATCAGCACTCAATGACAACGGTCCCGTTTGGTCAGTACGAAGCGATGGCTGTGTCACCGCTCGCATCTGGTCGGCTGAATCCACCCGATATCTGTCTCATCTATGCCACACCGGCGCAGATGATCTTGTTCATCAACGGGCTCCAATGGACTGGTTTCAAGAAACTCGAGTGGGGTTGCGTGGGCGAATCGTCTTGTGCTGATTCGTGGGGTCGTGCGCTCTCGACTGGAGAACCAAGTTTGTCGATCCCGTGTTTTGCCGAGCGTCGCTACGGCGGGGTCATGGAGGACGAATTGTTGATGGCGATTCCGCCGCGGTTCCTCCCGGGTGTCATTGCTGGTCTTGAGTCGCTGTCGAAAAACGGATTGCGCTATCCGATCCCGCCGTACGGCGTGCAGTCGGATGCAACTGCGGGACTTGGTCGAAGCTACGGGTGACCGGTGGCAGGTGACGTGAGTCAGCGTGGCAAACTACACCTGTGACTACACGACCGCTGCACGGACGAGCTCGGCGCCACACAGCCGACCGTCATACGAGCGGGTGGTCAGTCCAATCTGAAGAATGGCTCGTCGTCGAGCAGCCACTCGCCATCAATGTCGATGGTGAAATCATTGCCACGACGATGTGCACTCCCGATGACCCGGTGGCACTAGCGCTCGGTTTTTGTATCGCCGAGGGAATGCTCCAAGCTGATGTGACGGCGGGTGTTTCAGTAGATCGCTCAGGTCCGACGACGACAGTTCTCATTGAAACGGGCCACCTCCCCGGTTCATTCTCCGCTCGCTTAGGAACGGTCTCATCTTCATGTGGGGTTTGTGGAACTGCCGACATGGCGGCGTTGGTCGCAAGCGTTGCATGTGTCGATGCTGGCCGTCAGCCAGATGGTGACGTAGTCGCCTCGGTTGCTTCTAATTTGCGTTCCCAACAAGAGGTTTTTGCCCTCACTGGAGGTTCGCATGCGGCTGCGGCAGTGACCATTGATGGTCACGTTGTCGAAATTGCCGAGGATGTCGGGCGACACAACGCAGTCGACAAAGTTGTTGGACATTTGTATCGCTCCGGACGATTGCCTGCCCGCGACTTGATGCTAGTGATCAGTGGTCGAGCAAGTTTTGAGATGGTTCAGAAAGCCTGCGCTGCCGGATTTGGGACCCTCATTGCGGTGAGCGCTCCGTCGTCGCTCGCCGTCGATGCAGCGCAGCGGGCAGGTCTTCGGCTGATCGGGTTCGCCCGTGATGACCGATTCACCGCTTACGTTGATCCCTCGGTAGTTCCAACGGCGTCAACGTCAACACAATGATTTCCTGGCGCCCCTTGAGGGTGTTGCCGTGGCGGTGGCACATTCGTCGGCCCAGGCCGTCATTGT
>Ga0222715_10003504_pt1 | contig 13972 bp, 12 predicted proteins | sample C33_9DmetaG_FD_165056 | JGI IMG/M metagenome (GOLD analysis project Ga0222715, IMG submission 165056) | Estuarine water microbial communities from San Francisco Bay, California, United States - C33_9D | ecosystem: Environmental > Aquatic > Marine > Unclassified | place: USA: California...
GTGGTGGACTTTCCGTGGTCGACGTGACCAATAAACACGATGTTGCGGTGTGGCTTGCTTCTATCTTCCCATTGTGAACCCATGGTAATCGCTCCTTAGCAAGCCGTCCGAAAAGTATCCCATATATCAAGAGCGCGATGAGCAACACCGGCTGTTTGATGCGGAAAAGTGGGTCAATTACTCCGCATCAAGGATTTCGCCGTCCTGGCCAATCCGGTACAAACGCAGGGTACTGGTGGACCCCCGCATCGCCAACGGGCTGCCCGAAATCGCCACCACACGGTCACCGGGCTCAATGCGTTTCTGAATGACGAGCTGTTCCACGGCTTCACGCATCGTTTTCGAGCCGCGCTCGTGTTCCTTGGAGAGAATGGTGTCAACGCCTGGGAGCATGCAGGTGCGGCGCAGCGCACGCAGTCGATCGCTGACGGCGGTGACCGGGATGTTGGGTCGGTAGCCCGAAACCAAACGAGGGGCGGTTCCGTGCTGGGTGGCCACCACGATGCGAGCTGCACCGGATTCGTTGGCGAGTTCGACCCCGGCGTGAGCAACGGCGCGGGTTGAACGGAATCGCGCAAGCGCGTTGGGCCGCAAATCGTGGCTGCTGAGCCCTTGTTCGGTGGCCTGGGCTATTTTGGCCATCGTTTGAACGGCCTCGAGCGGATACTTTCCAGAGGCCGTTTCACCCGAGAGCATCACCCCGGTCGCTCCATGGCGAATCGCCGTGGACACGTCGCTCACTTCAGCGCGGGTCGGACGGGGTTGAAGCGTCATCGAATCGAGCATCTGCGTGGCCACCACGGCGGGCATTCCGCGTTCGAGCGCCTTGTCGATGATGCGTTGTTGAACCACGGGGACGTTTTCCAGCGGGATCTCGACGCCGAGGTCCCCGCGAGCAACCATCACCGCATCAGCGGTATCGAGAATGCTGTCCAAGTTCTCAAGGGCTGCTGGGTGCTCGATCTTCGCCAACACCGGGACATGCATCGAGGCAGCCTTCACGGCGTCCTTCGCCGGGAGCAGGTCCGAGGCGGTGCGAACATAACTTACGGCGATGTAATCGGCGCCGTTCTCAAGCGCATGTTGGATGGCACGCTCGTCCTTGACACCGATGGCCGGCAGGTCGACCAAGGTCCCGGGGACGTTGACGCCTTTTCGACTGCTGATGGGCCCCCCGTCCTCCACGCGGCAGTGGACGACACCGTTCGCTGTGCCCGGGGTTGAGGTCACGGTCAGGCGAATCAACCCGTCAGCGAGCAAAACGGGGTCCCCGGGATTCAATTCGCTGGACAAACCGCCGTATTGAACCGGAAAGCGGTGACCATCGGTCGTGTCCATATGGGCCACGCCGCAGTGAAGTTCGATTTCGCTCCCGTCTTGCAGCATGGCCGCTTCAGGGAAGGTTCCGAGGCGAAGTTTCGGACCGGGCAGGTCGGCCATGATGCACGTGGGTCGCCCGGTTTCATCCTCGATGTCCCGAATCAAGCGATACAGTTCCGTCTTCTCCTCGGGTTCACCGTGCGAGTAATTCAGGCGGCAAACGTCCATGCCCGCCTCAAGGAGGGCTTTGATGGATGCTCGGTCGTCGCACGAAGGCCCAATGGTGGCGATGATTCGGGTCCTTCGCATGGGTGAAACCCCCGCTTCACTTGTAGTAAAGGCGGATGACGAATTGGTCGATGACGAAATCGTTGACGCGGTCGTTTTGAATCGTCATGGTCCATTCCCCGTCGCCGTAGGTGGAATCCGTGTCGGAAAAGAGGTAACTTGAGAGGCGCAGGTGGACGCAGTCTTGGTCGCTGTCGCACGCACCGTCGTCCCGTGCGTCTCGGTCAACCTTGGTGGTGTTGTCGGCTTCCTCGTCCTCTTCGTTGTAGGCGTAGATGTCGATTTCACTGCGGCAGTTGTTGGCTCCGGGAAGCGAGGTGCAGTCCTCGTCCTCCTTGGGGTACTCCAACTCCATTTGGGCTTTCACGATGGTGTTGCCCGTTGTTTTGTCGTAGTGGATCATGGTATCGAATTCCAGCGTAGCGGGGTTCCCGCTGGTGTTGCCACCGATTTCGAAATCGTTCCAGTACCCCGCATAGTTCACAATGACTTTGATGGTGGCGCTGTCGGTCATTTCGACGTTGTTGGTCACGGTCAGGCCGATTTCGTATTCACCGGGCTCAACGTTTGACCATTGGACGGTCTCGCCGACCAAATCGTCGTCGTTTTCGCTGTCGCCGTCGTTGTCTTTGTCGTCGTTCAAGTTGAGGTCCCAGTGGTAGCCGTCGGTCGGAATGTATTGCGAAGAGGCCGCACCCGCCGTCGAGGCCGAGGCGTCAAGTTCGATGGTGATGGTCTCGGTCACGCTTCGGTCGGTCATCGATTTGTCGCGAGCGCAAATCCAGACCAGTATGTAGCGGTCCTCGTTGATGGTCTCGTCCTCGCAATCTTCGTTGTCCGCATACTGCGTGATTTCGGCCTTGGGGGGCTCGGCGCTTTCAGCGTAGACAACGACATCTCGCGTTTGTTCTGCGGTCGTGGTGCCGTCGGAAACTTCCAACTTGACCTGATAGGTTTTGGCCTCGTCAAAGGACCACGAGGCCGTCCGGCCCGTGGCGTCGATGTCGATGGAACCCTCCGCATCGAAATTCCAGCGGTAGGTGAGCGAGCCGTCGCCTGGGGTGGAGTCCGAGGCGTCGAAGGTAACGGTGGTGCCCGATTTAATGTTCTTCGAAGGGCTGAATTTGAACACGGCGAGGACGTCTTCGGCGTCGGAACCACCGTCGTCCTCGAAAATGCATCCTGCAAGGGAGGACATCACCATCAGGCAAGCCATGAGCAGGGTCACGGAGAAGCGGGCCATGGGTTACGGTGGTGGCTCGGTTTTCAAAAGGGCTTCCTCAAGAAGTCACGTTCCAAACGAAAACAGCGTCCTTTGCCGGTTGCCCGCCATGAGGTCCTTGGCGTTCCAATCGAAGATTTCGGTGATTCGTCCCACGGCGGCAGCCAAACGCTCGGCGTAGAACAACCCGTCGTAGGTGACTTCGCCACCATCGCCCTCGGTGTCCAGCCACGGAGCCACCTCCATCGGCCTCTTTTTTGCGTCCGTGACAAGGAAGGAGACTTTCATTCCCGATGTGAAGCCCAAGCCAAGTTCAATGCGTTGCTTAGCAACCCGCACCTGCGCCATGCTGTTGGGGTTGGTGTAGTCCTTGTGAAAATCGACGTCGTCCGCTGATTTCACCGGGGTTCGCAAGACTCGGCCTTTGCAGGACTTGGCCAGGACCACCTCGCTTGGAGGAACCGTGCATTGCTTGAGTGCACGGACCCGCTCCCGCGCATACTCCACCAATTGGTCGCCTTGGTCAGCCAAAGCGAAGCGAAACACCTGTCGCATGGTGCTGGTCAAGTAGGGGAACGAATCGGTGCGTTGGGTCTCGTAACCTCGAATCAACATCTCTTCGGCAGGCCAGACAACGTTGCCGATGTACCGTTTTTTGGCTCCGTGACTGAAGAAGACGGAAAGGCCTTTTTCAAATTCCAGAACGGCGGCATCTTTGCTGTAGCGTTGAGCCAACTTGGTCCCGAAGGCGACCATCTCCTCCACCGCTGCGAGGTGCGCATCGCGCTTTTCCAAAGCAGCGGTGTCCCCTTTCTCAACGGCTTCCCGTTCGTCATCGCTGAGCATACGAGGGGCGTTTGCGTCGATGGGACACCGAACGAAGATGGAATCCGTGTCCGAATACACAACGCCGTGGCCTTCTGCTTCCACGGCAGCGATGATGGTCTTGATGTTTTGACGGGCCCATGCCGTGATGGACGAGCCGAGGTCGCGGTGGGTAAAACGATAGAAGCCGCTTGCAAAAACCCCGTAGAAGGAATTCATGAGGATTTTCACAGCGTATTGCATGGCGTCATGAAAACCAACCGCAAGCTCATCGCTCTCGTTTTTCGCCGCACGCAAGGCCGCTTTGTGTTCGTCCCGCTGCGCCATCAAATCCTCGAGCAGAAACGGCACCAGCCCTTTCCGTTCGTCCTGATGGCGAAACACCACTTCGGTTGGGGAGCGATGAACGTTGTCGGGTTGCTCGACATCGTCCAGTGACCCCTCAAGGCGCGTCGTGTAGCAGATGTTGTGGCCGATCATGATGGAGGGGTACATGCTCTTGAAATCAAGAACGGCAATCCAAGGATGCAAGCCCTTCTCAACGTCGTGAACGTACCCTCCGGTGATTTGCCCTTCTTTGGCTTCCGCAGAACCGGTGAGGGGGACCGCAACCTGCTGTTGGTCAGCCAAACGAATGACGAGGGAATCGATCAGTTGGCTTGTGCTTCCGTTCGCAGCGGTCTCGAAGGGGACCTTGGCGACGGCAGCCACGGCCTCTTTGCGTCGAACGGCTTGAATGGCCTGCAAGATGTCCAACGGCAATTCAGCATCTCGAACGCAGTAGGTCAACACCTCTTCAGGACGGGCGGCCCACTCTTCGTCCATCTTTGAGGCATCCACGTCCATTTTGTGCTTGGCTTCGTCGTCGGGAAAGAGCAAGGTGGCGACGAAAGAGAGCGTCTCCCTTCGAGGGTTCAGCGCTTGGCGTGCCTGCCACCACGTGTCCATGATGACGCGTCCCGCAAGGTTCCAGGCACGGTTGCTCTGGCGTTTGGGGAGCAGAGCATCTCGCTGCCGTTTGAGTTCGGTCTCCAAGGGCGGTGCTCGCCCCCAACCAAACAAGGCGATGCTGCCTTCAGAACCTCGCCCTCGCTGAAGGATGTTGGTTCGGTCAGCAAGTCGAGGCAGGTCAAAGTTGTCGATGTTGTATCCCGTGATGATGTCGGGGTCGTGCTCGAGAACGGTGGCGGTCAACGCCTCAAGAATTTCGGGCTCCGTGCCCGTGTAGGGGATTGAGTGTCGCTTTCCTGACCCCAGGTCTTCGATGCAGGCCGCTGCACAAAGCACGGTCTCGTGCTCAATGCTCGTTTCCAAATCGAAGGACAAGATGCGGTAAGGGACCTGAAACGGCGGGGTTGGTTCCAAACGGTCAACGGAGGTCACCACGGTCACGTCAACGGCGTATCGGCCGCCTCCACCCGCATCGAGCACGCTTGGTTTGAGCAAGGGGCCGTCGTCGTTGCGTTCGTCGACCACCTCGCCTGAAAACGCCACGTGAGCACCGAGATCGGCGTCCAAAAACAAGCGGTTGACAAACGGAATATCGCCCGAAAAAACCTGCCAGGATTGGGATTTAAGGGCTTTTCGAAGCGCAGGGACGTGGAAGGGTTGCTCAACTTCAACGGTCCAAACCGGTCGTTGTCCCAACATGGTCCATTTGACCTCAGGGCCCCGGATGTCAGCGACGTGGTCCATCGTCGCCACGCTTCGGAGGCGATCCTTGAGAAACGGAGCAATCTCGTCCTCAACTTTCCATTGACCGATGGGTGCGATTTCAAACGTCGGACGAAGTCCGTGAACGAGCAGGCAGACCGAACGCCCGTCGTCCATCCGACCGAACAGTTCGATGACCGTCCGAGGGGCAGTATCTTCGCCCGCTCGGTCCGAAAGCGAACGGTACCGTCCGCTGACCACGCCCATTCGCCCGTTCATCGCCACACCCCCTGCTGCCTTGAGGCTTGGACCCCATTAGAACCCATCTGTGATGGAATTTGGGGCGTCGGCTAAACGGATTCTTCATCACAAAAAATGGGAGAGGAAGGCTTGAAAGCCTCATTCCAATCGCTCTTAGTGAGGGAGCGTTAAATCATGGATGAGTCGTTTGATTGGGACAGCCTCACGTTTTCCCTCACCCCAACCGAGACCATGTACATCACGACCACCGAGGGCGATGAACCGTGGATGCCGGGCGAACTCCAACCGTACGGCGACATCCCGATGTCACCCGCTGCAGGGGTGCTCAACTACGGCCAAGGCTTGTTTGAAGGGATGAAGGCGTTTCGCACCTCGGCAAACCGCATCGTGTTCTTTCGACCCGAAGAGAACGCACGCCGCATGCAGCGAGGTGCTGACCGCCTGAAGATGCCTCCGGTTCCCGAATCCATTTTCGTTGATGCGGTCGAGCAAGTCGTCGCCGCCAATCAGCACTGGGTGCCCCCCACCGGAAAAGGCGCCATGTACGTCCGTCCGTTGCTGATGGGAAGCGGGCCTGTCCTCGGTGTCAAACCTGCCCCCTCCTACACCTTCCTCATCTACGTCACCCCGGTTGGACCGTACTTCAAAGGCGGCATGAACGCCATCGACCTGTTGATTTCAGAACACCACCATCGCGCCGCACCGGGCGGCTCGGGCGGTGTCAAAGCCATCGGCAACTATGCTCCGGGCATGAAACCGAGCAAGGAAGCCAAAGAACAGGGGTACGCCGAAGTGATTTACCTCGATGCAGAAACGCACTCGGCGATCGAAGAAGTCGGTGCTGCGAACTTCTTCTGCATCAAAGACAAGGTGCTCTACACGCCCAAATTGACCGGCACCATCCTGCCCGGAATCACCCGAGACTCCATCATCCAACTGGCTCGCCACCAAGGCTACGAGGTCGTGGAAGACAACGTGCTAGCCGATTTCGCCGTCCAGGCCGACGAGGCGTTTTGCTGCGGAACGGCCGCCGTGATTTCACCCATCGGATCCATCACCCACAACGGGGTCAAATCGGTGTACGGAGACGGAACACCTGGAAGGATCACGAAGGAACTCTACAACCTCTTGACCGGGATTCAAAACGAGACCGAAGAGGACGTCTTCGGATGGCTTCACCCGTTGCCCTGAAGGCGACGAAGGGCGAACGCGAAGGCCAACGTCATCGCCGTCCACGACATTGGGAGAAACGGCGTGTCCTCTGATACGGGTGGGGCTTCGGGCTCGGGCGCTTGTTCGGTGGCCGGTTCAACCACGATTTCACCCACCATACCGACCGATTCGTGCGGTTCGCAGACGAAAGCGTAGGTCCCGTTCATGCCTCGCTCAAAGGTGAACGAGAAGTCAACGGCACGCTCGGGCTCGCCCGTGTCAAAAACACCGTTTTCCTCGACGGCGTTGTGAGGCAGGGCTTGACCGCTCCAGAAGAAGCGCACCGTGTCGCCTTCGGTGACGGTAACGGACGAAGGAGAGAACCGAAGGTTCGTGCTGTCCACCGAGATCACGGTCGTCTCGCCGCTTTGTGCTGGTTGTGCGGCAAGGTCGCCTTGCAGGAGCAGAAGAAGGGCCGCGACGAAGAGCGCCTTGGCGGGGTTCATGGATAGAAAAATCCGGCCGGAGTTATCAAAGCCTGTTTGAACGCTTCACTTCTTTTTGAAGCCCGAGCGCTTTTTGAAACTGGAACGTTGTTGGGTGTTTTTTCGCTGCGAACGGGCTCGGCGGTCCCCGGTTTTGGGGCCTCGTGCAGTCGCCGCCTCGGTGGCCTTGCGCTCGTCGCGTTGCATCTGACGCCATTGGCCTCCGATGAGTTGCAACACCTCTTCTTTCGAACCGGCTCCGATGGCCTCCTTTGCGCCGGAAGCCGACACCCACAGCCGCCCTTCGCGACCGTGAGGACGACGAGGATGTGAGGTGGATTCCTCTCGCTTGATCTTCCGAAGACCGACTTCCCGTGCGGCCATGAAGAGACCTTCCAAATCGGGTTTTACAACGGCGGCGTCCTTTGGGACACGGCGACCGCCTCGCCGAGAGAGTTTGAGGTCAAAGTAGCCGGGCCAAACGGAAATTCGGTCCGGATTGTGGTCCATGGTCTCGCCTCAACGGACGCTCACGCCGAACCGTCTTGAAGCCGTCGCTCGGCCTCACTTGATGAGCACGCCGTTGATGACGCCGTCCTTGCCGGGGCGGGACGTGATGCGAACGCGGCCTTTGTCGGTCTCGATGATGGCCCCTTTGACGAGGATGTTTCGTCGAACGTAGTTGGGGTCGGAAGCGTTTTCGACCACGCTGTGAATCGAACCCAAGGTGGTTTTGCCGGTCTTGGTGTCGTTGATGCTGACTTGGTTGGCCGCCATCACGCGGACCATGGTATTGCCACCGGCCTTGCGGTAGATCTTCCGCTTGGGCTCGCCAACGAGCGCAAATTGCTTCTCCGTTGAGATTTCAGTGGCTCGCTTGCCTCGGGCCTGTACCTTGCGTCCACCGGTGGGTTTGCGTCGGGAAATACCGTGCCATTGAGCCATACGAGAGCCTCCTGCGTCGCCACCGACCAGCACGCGCTATATGAAAGCAACCCTCAGTCACAGCGCGAGTCGATTTCGGAGAGGAGGTCTCCTTTTCCGTTCGTGAGGCGGGCCACGAAGGTGTCCCCGGGAAGCAAGCGGCCCACGCCTTCAGGGGTTCCGGTGAACAAGAGGTGACCGCCTTCAACCGGCGCCCATGCTTGCAAAGCGGCGATTTGTTGAGCAGGGGTGACCGACATCTCGTGCAGAGGCGTGGATTGACGCACCTCACCGTTGACGGCCAAGGAGAGATGCAACCCCTGTGCGGGGTCGACCAAAGCGTCCCAGCCTGAGGTCCACGCATGCCAGTCACCCACGACGGCGCTTGCGCGGAAGCACTTCGCCTTGGCCCACGGAAGCTGATCGGCGCGAAGGGTGCTCTGCGCAGCGCGGTCGGTCAAGTCCAGACCCACAGCGACGGCCTCGGGTTGGAGATCGTCGCCCAACCGAACCACGCATTCCACCTCGTGGTGAACTTCACCCGGATGTTGCGTGACGGGAAGGGGGCCCTCGCGGTGCAAGCAGGAGGCGGGCTTGACGAAAATGATGGGTTCGACCGCCGGAGCGTTGCCGAGTTCTCTGGCGTGTTTTGCGAAGGTTCGGATGGTGCACCACATGGCCATGGCTTGCGCATCTCGCCTTCCCACATCAAGAGCGCGATGCCGAAGAATGAAAGCCAAACGCCCCCTCTCCCGGCCATGGGCAACGAATGGAGCATTCGAAAACGGCGGCCGGTGCGTCGCAAAAACATCGCCCCGTTGCTCAAGCGCCTCGAAGCCGACTTGGAATTGGATCTCAACGTGGACGGGGCGTTTCTCGAAATGGCGGAATACGGCCCGTGGACGGTGGTCTTTGTCGACCGCGTTCCGTTGGTGGTCGAAGTTCCAAGTGAAAACGACGAGCGTTTTGTGTTTCTGACTTTGCGCGGGTTTCTCTCCCATCTTGACGCTTTGAAGTGGGTTGAAGTCGACCACGGAGCGATTCCGTTTTTGATGAACGGCGCCGATTGCATGGTCGCCGGCGTCCACGGCGCCGAGCCCTCCGTGGTGGAAGGCGATCTGGTGTGGATTCGCGACATGACCCACAAGCGTCCGCTGGCCCTCGGTTGGGCCTTGAGCGAGGCCGAGTCCCTTGTTGAGAACACCAAAGGCAAGGGCATCAAGACCGTTCATTGGGTCGGTGACGATTTGTGGGAAATGGAATGAAGCAGCCAGCCCCGCGCGAACACTAAAGAGGGAGCGGCGCCCATTTCCTCGTATGAAGCGCAGCCTTGCTCTGCTGACGATGATGGTTGTAATCACCGCCATGGGGCAATCAGCGGTGGCAGCGGGGGCTGAAGGCGGCGAGGACGTGAACCCTGAAGAGGACGTGCCCTTCTCGGTCCTCGAACGAACAACGCCGTCCCAAGACGGTGTGAAATGGATCCTCTCGGTTGAACTTGCCGATGCCGCTAAGGAGAACGGCACCACGCTCGCCCTCACGACCCAAATTTGCCTGAACAGCGGGGTTTGCGACCCGCCCGTGACCCACGATGCGACCGTGGAAAACGGGGTTTACACCATGTCGCTCAGTCCACCTGAAGACCATTCCTACGTCAACTGGCGAGTCAAAGCAACCTACGATGACGAGAGCACCGAAAACTTCCCCGACGCCGACTGGTACAAGACGTGGTCAACCTGCTACTATCAGGAGGGTGGATACGGTGGCGAACACGCGGACGGTGACGGCTGCGATGTCCCCGGTGCTGGGGAGGCCGAGGAATCCTTGCCTGCCTTGAGCACCCTCGTCGCCGTTGGTGCGGTTGGCGTTGCCGCTGTAGCCTTCGTGGTGCGGCGTCGCTGAATCAAACCGCCACGTGATGTTCAACGAGGCGTTCAACAAACCGACGCTGCTCCGCCGTCCACATCGTGAGGGTGACCGATACTTCGGAGCGATCGTCAGCCAGTTCGGGGCGCAGAAAACCGCTCCCGTGCAAATCGCTGAGGACCAACGGTAGGTGGTCGCCGCTGGCCTTGAACAGACAGCCGTTTTCGGTGGCTTTCGCTGTGCCAAACGGAAACTGAACGCCGGCTTTGTTTTCGTTGCACTTCACACCGCCGGCTGTGAGAAAGCGCTTCAAGGCCGCAAGCAAGGCCTCGCCATCGCTGCTGGCGCCGTCATCCACGCCACCGTAGGCCGAAAGGAAGCCGAGTTCGGTCTCGTTTTGTTCCATCAAGTGGTCCAAACCCCGCCGATCGTCCGTCATGCTCAGGCCTCCGTCGACAGTTTCGTCCAACCGATGAGGCGTCCATCGGTAGCGTCCACGAGCAAAGAAAAGCGGTGGTTGAGGCCGTTGTCGTCCCATTGACGTTGAACGTCAAGCGTCGTTGCCCCGCTGTTGTCAAGCAGGTCGCCGAAGTCCAATCCAAAGCCGGTTCCCGGAACGACCACAAGATAACCGACGGTGGTCTCGGGGTGGAAACCGGACGAGGTGAACAGCCCGTCATCACCGGTGAGGGCAGGGAACCGTTGGGCGTCCATGACCCTCGATTCGAGGTCGTGCACCGGCAGGGCGGAGGGAATGGCCTCGCGGTCGTAGGTGATGGAATCGTCGTACGCGCCCTTGGCGATGAAGTCACAAACGAGGTCGTCGGCGCTTCTGCCGCTAACACCAAAGTGCAACCATCCTGCGGTGCTGTCGGTCGCCACCCACGAAAGGTTCCATTCCGTGATGCTGCCGTTAAGAGCGTTCACCGCCCGCCAAACATAGCCGCCGTTGTCCAAGGCCGAGGTCGCTCCGGAGGCCACGCTGTTGAACTCGGACAAACATTCCATGGCGAGGTCAAGAGGATGGGAGCGAAGGGTTGAGTTGTCGGGCATGTGGGTTGCATCGACTCCCCAACTTGAGAGTTCGTCCTCGTCCGGGTCGAGTTCGTTGGACTCCGGCCGGTTATCGTAGGCTTTCCCGAGTTCAATCGCTTTCACCCCCCGGGTGAGGGTGGTTCGCTCGAAGGAGTGATGCAATTCCAGTTCGCCTTCCGGCAGGAGGGCTTCGACACCCGCTTGCTGCCACCCTGCACAATCGCTTTGGGAAGCCTCGCTGCTGCTGATGGCGATGTCCACCGACTGACGAGCCGCCCAAGGGCTCTCGGCGTCCAACCAGAGGTTCATGTTGGCGTAGCCAAGACACAAATCACGAACGTCGCGATGGGTCGCCGTCACCTTCCACATGTTGGTTGAGCCAACTTTTTCTGAGCCGGTCACGCGCCACTCCCATCCCGAACTCGTGCCCGAGGCATCGGTGGTGATGAAGGCGTTTCCAAAGAAGTCGGCCAATTCCACCGGGGCGACGACGATGCCCAGGCCCGGAGAGAAATCCTCCAAACCGCCCAAGAGGCCGCCGATACCGTAGGTGAAGGCCGTTCCGCTGGTGGTGCCGTCGCTGTTGGTCAGCATCCCGTCAAGTTGCGTAGCCAGTGTCACGCGCTCCCGCAACTCCTTCCACGTCGTCAGCGTTAACTCGGCGTTCCCGGAGGTCCCTTCGCTGAAGTCGTTGCACTTTTGGTTGGTTTTCTTGTGACCAAAGATGTCGAATTGAGAGAGTTCCATGGCGTTGGTGCTTTCCACGGCCAGCCACGAAAGGCCTTGACCGCCTTTCACCTCAACCGCACCCAGTCGGTCGTCGGTCCGTTGCGTGAACAATTCCGTGGATGCCCCCTCGGTGATGGAGGCTTCACTTTGGCCTTGGAAAAGCAAGCGAACCTTGCAGTAGTCCGGGGGATCCTCAAGTTGGTCGGTGATGAGGGACACGTATTCACCGGTGGCGACCAAGGTACCGCTCGTGCTCTCTTCGTAGCCGTCGTAGGCGCCGTTGATTTGGTAGCCCATCGTGTCTCCGTACCGAAGCGCATCGGCGGTGAACGGATCGAGTTGATTGTTGACGTAATACCACCCGCCGGCGCCGAGGATCACCAACGTCAGCAACACGGCCACCGTTTGGGGACGGCGCACCATTTCGCGCAGGGTGGTCGGTGAACTTCCCGTCGCCTTCTGCACCGAAGACGAGGGGCCCTTGCTTTCTGCAGAGCCTTCGGAGGGGGCAGGTGCCTTCGGCTTATGCTCGCTCGAGGGTTCATCGTCGTCAACCAGGTCGGCTTCAAGGATTTCAGCCTCAAGGACGTCGTCGTCCTCGGCAGGGGGGGAGGACGCTGCTTCTTTGCTGCTTGAAGGCGGTTTGGATTCGACCTTGGCGGGCGAGGGCGTGAGGGTGTCCTCATCTTCCAAGGAAAGCATCACCGGTTCGGACGACGGCTCCGTCGCTTCTTCGTGGGCTTCGGGCTCAGCATCGTCCTGTCCAGCATCGTCCTCGTCGTGAACGACTTCCTTGCCGTCTGCGGTGGATTGGAAGGTGGCGGTTGAATCGTCAAAGACCTCAATCCCGAGCGTTTCGTTGTCCACGCCCGCTTCCATCAAGCGCTGAAGCAACTCGTCCTTCTTGCCCGTGGCAGGCACGTCGTTGAGGACACAGAGCGCCTTGAGTTTCGCCACCGTGAGATTGGTGGTCGGGACGTCATCCATGGTCTTGCCTCGCTAAACCGTAGGCTCGGACCCTTTCAAAGATGGCCTTCATTTGCAGCGAATTTCACCCAAATGCGTGCTCTTTGTTCCCGTTCAGCCTTGGTAGGCTTCGTAGCCGCCATCGGCGTTCTGAACGTAGACCGTCTGGTCGTAGGTTCCGTCGGGCATCTTTCGGAAGAAGTACCCGTTTTCGGCAGGCTCATACGTGGCCTCGTCCGATGGAGCAGCAGACGGTTCCGCCGCTTCTGGCGGCGTGGCTGGAGCGGGGGAGGGAGGAGCCTCGTTGTCGATGGACTCGGGGGGCTCTCCGGCTTCGCCATCGGCTGGACCCTCAGGAGGTCCGCCCGGCCCGCTTGACGGAGGTGCGCCCGTTGGGCCCGCCATGATTCGGGCTTGGCTGGCTTCACTGAGCACCTTGGCTTCGGTGCTCTCGGCTTCGCCTTCCAAGATTTTACGCATGGCGGCACCGTGGCGCTGAGCGCCAACGAAAGCAAAGGCCGAAAGGGAAATACACGCGAATCCGAGGATGCCGCCGAAAAATTGGTTCGGGTAGAGTTTGCCTTCCACGCCCATGCCAATGTCACCCGTGTCGATGATTTCGCCCTCTGCATCGATGTAATAGGCCACCAAACAATAGTGACCGGGGTCGATGTTGAACTCAAAATCGTAGGTCCCTTCGGGCAACACTCGTTCGGTGCCCTCCTGGTATTGATACGCATGCGATTCACCCTCTTTGGCCTCGACCATCTTGTCCGAGAGCGAATAATCGGTGCAATCTTTCTGTTCAACCACGTAAACGGCGATGTTGATCGACGGCTCCGTAGGTGGGTTGGAAGCCGTCACGGTAAGGCGCATGGGGACGTCGAAGAGGTCCTCGCCCGCCAAGGGCAAACCCCAAACCAACCCCACGTCTTTTTCCGCGGTTTTGCTGAACTCGTCCAAGTCGGCCGAGAAGGGCATGGGGAAGAGGGCAAAGAAGAAGAAAATCGCCGCGACGCCGAGGTAGAGAAACACGTTCCAGCGAGCTTTTTTGAGGCGCTCTTGGCGCTCTTCGAGGGAGAGGTCTTCCATCAACTCGTCTTGGTCCTCATCAACGGCGAGGGCGCCCGCCGCATCAAGTTCCTCTTCGGTCATGAAAACGCGATGTCCTGCGAGCACTTCAAAGGCGCGACATGTTTTCCACCGTCCGATGACGACCGATGGTATGAAGAACATCGCCACGGGG
>Ga0222715_10003505_pt1 | contig 13972 bp, 10 predicted proteins | sample C33_9DmetaG_FD_165056 | JGI IMG/M metagenome (GOLD analysis project Ga0222715, IMG submission 165056) | Estuarine water microbial communities from San Francisco Bay, California, United States - C33_9D | ecosystem: Environmental > Aquatic > Marine > Unclassified | place: USA: California...
TCGGAAACTTCTATCTCAGACATCTTTGGAGCATCACCAGAGCTCGACGCCGTCGTCATGGATCGAATGGCGCTCACCACGAGCACCGCTGGAGCGCCGGAATTGTCATCCTTCTCCATCACCTTGCGCAGATGCGGGCGCTCAGCGCGATTGATTTCACGTTCATATCTATACAACAATCGTCGAAACACCGCAGATTCGCTCAAGACGCCAAATGCGAGCTTTTCTGGAAACGCTCGAGCGATGCACGCGTGCGTCCAGACGACCCATTTGTACGCGTTTGCCACCCACGTCGGCGTGCACAAGCCTTCGCGTGCGCCCGCTTTGAGCATGGATTCACGAAGTTCGCGCCAGCCCACGAGACCGCGCTCGGCGCTGGTTAACAATAATGACTTGGCGGTGTCCGCGCTAAGGGTTTTCACGCACGCGTCGGTGAAGATGGGTTTCTGTTGAAACGGCGCCAATCCGTTGAAAAATGTACACAACGGCGCTCGCATACCCATGCGCGCGCGAGATTGGAACAAATCGTGCACGACTTCGATAGCGCCCGCAGAAGATCGACCGCGTTTCGCACCCTGTCGCGGCGCACTCGCCGCGATTTTCCCGCCGAGCTTGGACATGGGTGGCGTAAACGCGCCAGTTTTTCGCATCGGCGGCGTAAATCCAGGAGTTTTCTGCTGCGGCTTACGAACCGCCGGTAGTGACGATGGCGTTTTAAATGACGGCTGCGGAAACGGCGTGTTTGGAATCGTCTTCCCTATGGGCGTATTCGTCGTCATTCCACCATCGTTCTCTTTCGAGTCAAAAAAAGCGCGCGATTCGCGCAAGCGCTCTTCGGAAATGTGCACGGCTTTCCCGCCAGCCGTTTGAAATATGCTCGCCCCCGCGCCATTACCGGCACCGAAACTATTGGTAGTACCGATCAACCCACCACTAGTACTAGGAACCATCCTTGGCGTCATCACATCATCATCTCTCGTCCCTGGTTGTTGTTGAAATCTCGAGTCGTCGCCCGCGTCGCCAAATTTCTCTCGAGCGCGGCGCAACGCGTCTTCTGAAACCGTCACCGGCTTCCCACTCCCCGTCGTGAACATCCCACCACCACCACCGGCAGCACTCACACTCGCTGGCGTCACCATGGGTGTCTCAGCGCGAAACGTAAATACCGCCGCGTCGTCGTCTTCATCAAACCGAGGTTGCCCGTCGTACGCGTCATCCGCAGCGCCTCGTTCGCGCTCCGCGCCCGCCACGACGTTGCGCCCACCCGCCGTGGTAAACACCATTTTACTCGGCGTTGGTGTGTTCAAATTCACGTAAGGCGTCGACGGCGCGGCGGCATTTTCAGTCGCTAAATGTCGTTGCATAATGGCGTACGGACTCTGCGCCGGCGGCGCCTTGGGATCAGTCCCAGGCGCCCACGTCCTGCTCTGTGGCGTCGCCTCATCATCGTTACTCGCATCACGCAAATACTGAAACCCAAATTTTGGACGTCGAAGCGGCGCCGACGCCGGCGTGCGCGTGCATTGCGTCTGTGGAAACGCCGGCGTGTGCGCGAATGGATTCGCGAAACCGCCGCCGACGCTCACCCCTGGGCTCGGCGCCACCGCCCCACCGTGCGCGCTCACCCCCGGACTCATCGCCGCACCCGCCGTGCTCGCGAATATCGCCTCGCCCACGACGCGATCGACGCCGACGGCACCGATGACATCCGCGTCCGCGCGCGAGCGCGCAAACTCAAAATCGTCCTCCGTCGGCAGCGACGCGTCGTTCGCGACGCCGCACGCCGCCCGAGCGCCCGCGCCGTCGTCCTCGCGAGGCGAATGTAATTCGAATACCGTTTCTGGCACGCGCGCGCGCGCGTCATCGCACCCGTCGTCGTCGTCGTCGTCGTCGTCGCCGGCGAAACGTCGCGCGGTTTCAAACTCAACCACATCTTCTCCCTCGCTCGCCGCCCGCACCGTCGCCCTCGCGCCGCCCACGCGCGCGAGCGCGCGCGCGAACGCTCGCGCGCACTCCTCCCCACCGTCATCCATCGCGCGCGCGGCGTCGGCGTACGCGAGCGCGCGCGCAGGCGCCGTGGTTGGCGTCGCGACAGCTTGGTTCAGAATCAAATCTTCTTCACACCGCCAACCGCCGCCGCGCGTCTTCGCGAGCGCGAACGACATCGCGCGCGTCGCCGCTGCGCGCGAACGCGTCGTCGCTCAGCGTCGACGTCGCGCGGCGGCGGCGGCAGCGGCGCACGAAGGCGTGCGGCACGGCGCGGAGTGTCGTCATTGCTTGACGCTCAGTAGCGCTCAAATGCTTGCTCGCGCGCCGTGCGTCGCCGTCGCGCGCGTCGCCGCGTCGTCGGCGGCGCGGCGTGCGACGCGGTGCGCGTCGTCCGCGTCGTCGTCCTCGGCGTCGTCGTCGCAGGCGCTGGCGGAGGCGCTGGCGACGCATTCGCAATCGGCTGCGCGATTGACGCCGAGCGACCACGCGCGCGTGATCGTCGATACCGCCACCACGGGCGTGCTGAGCACGATCGGCACGGACGAGAACGATCTCAAGGGGTTTCCGTGCGGCGGCGTGGTGGCGTACGCCGCGGACGACGTCGATGGGCTGCCGACGTTTGCGTTGAGCGCGTTGAGCGCGCACGCGAGAGACGTCGGGGCGACGAATCGGGCGACGTTAACGGTGTGTGCGCCCGGGTTTGATGGTATCGGCGATGCGCGCGTGAGTTTGAGTGGACACGTGCGCGAGGTGGAGGCTGGGGACGTTGCGCGCGTGCGTGAGGGGTATTTGAAGAGGCACCCCAACGCGTTTTGGGTGCGTCTATTTCGCGCGTTCTTTCGCGTTTGTTTTTTATTTGCGTTCGCGGCGGTGACGAAACCCAGGCTCCCTCTACTGAATCTCATGTAGATGACTGTCGGCTGAATCGAACAATTAATTACCCTGGCCAGGACCGAGCCGTGAGCGCAAGACATTTTGTATTTCGTCTCGTCGTTCTCCGAGCGCCGCCGCTCTTCGCGACTGACGACGAGTATATTTTCATACGTTTGTACGCCTTAGGTTGACTTCGGGGATTTTACGTGGTATAAGATGACATCCATCGTCGCCTGCCGCATCGTCGGTGGTTTCGCCCGCGCGGCGTCGGTAAAACCAGACGAATACGCGGCGACGACGGCGGATCCGGTGGCGAAATTCTCCGCCCCCGTGTGTTCGCACATGAACGCCGATCACGGGGACTCTCTCGTAGCCATGATGAAGCATTACGTTGGCATTGACGTTGACTCTGTAGAGATGCGCGCGATCGACCGTTTAGGGATTGATTGCCGCGTTAAAGTTGGCGCCGACGCGCACGCCGTTCGATTACCCTTCACCGAACCCGCGCTCGATAGAAAAGCCGTCAAGGATCGTATCGTGGAAATGACCAAGGCTGCCGCCGCTGCGAATTAATCATTTAATTTTACCTCTTCACATTATTTTTACCCTTTTTACAGTACCGGTACTGGACCAGTACGTTTTCTTTAAAGCAAGCAAAGTCGCCTTTGCCGTCCTCACTCTCGAGCTCTCGCATGCCCGTGAGCTTTGTCTACCAACAAAAGTCCCGATCAACCCCGCGCGAGGGTGCTGACGTGTGTGAGATAAAGTGTAAACGTGCGGCGTGCGCTATACAAAAGTGCCTCGCGAAACTTCCTCTGAGCAGATCGTCAGCGACCAACGCGGGCGTCGACGTGAGCAAGTGCCAGTACGCGGTGGACGCCTACGACGCGTGTTGCGAACGCGCCAAGCGCATCGAAGCGAACCAGAGCGCGTCGTCGCCGTAGTCACACCACAATGCTCGCAGTACGCGCGGCGCTGGCGCCGGTGATGCGCCCACGCGGCGAGGCTCGCGGCGCTCGCGTCCCGGTTCGAGCCGCGACGGAGCCAGAGGACGCCAAGCCGTCGTCGTCATTTACTAACGCCGACGCCTTCACCGCGCTCGGTGCGCTGAAGTCCACCGAGAACCCATTCGCATCGCGTCCGCGCGCTCCGAGCGCGCCGTCACCCACCACCGGTGGCGCCATCATCGGATTTACCAAACCTGGCGTCGACGTCGCCTCGCTTCCGTCGACTCGGGACGCCGACGTCGTATTAAAACGCTTCGATGACACGCAGCGCAAAGAATCAACATCTCACGCGCTCACCGCGTGCACCAAACCTGCGCTCGCGCAGAGCACGCGCGCGCTCGCATCGCGCGCGTCGCGCGTTATGCTCGGCGTCTGCGCGAGCGACGCGGCGGAAGGTTTGTCGACGTTGAAATCGTGGACGTCTGAACTCGGGCTCCCGCGAGGCAAGCTCCACGGCATGGATCGCGATGGCGTGCCCATCGACCCGCCCAAAGGCGCGGTGTTCATCAAGTATAATTCGCTCTCGGGCGATGCGTACATATCTGGGTACGGTGGGGACTATCGCGGGGTGTTGTTTACCCCCGAGCTCGCCGACGCGGCGTTTCGGCAATACGGCTATCTCCCGCTCGACGTGTTGTGTTGAATTAGTTTGTGTTGTTGTATACAGTATTACAGTGTGTCTCAATCACCATTCACTCTCGCGGTAGTCTTTATAAAACTTCCCATACGGACACGGCCACGTCGCGGGCGGATCGCCCACGCTGTCGAACACCGGAGCCAACACGCGCGCCGCCGCGTCCTCCTCGTCGATGGGCGTTTGGAACCCGTGCGCCTCGGTGATCCTCGCCGCCGTCTCCAGCGGCTGCTCGAGATTAATCCACCCCGTATCCACCGCGGTCATGTATATCCCTTGCTCGGCGTAGTCCTCAGCGCACGTCGCCGTCATCATGTTTAACGCCGCCTTGGCCATGTTCGTATGCGGATGTCGCGGCGTCTTGTAGCGGTAAAATTTACCCTCCATCGCTGAGACGTTGACGACGAACGCGGCGGGGTATTTCTTAGTCTTTTCCTCGCGATCTCTCGCCACCGTCGCGGCAAGGAGCGGGCGAAGTTTCCCATTGAGCACGAACGGCGCGGCGGCGTTGACGGCTAAGACTTCGAGGAGCTCGGGGGTTTCGACTTCGCCGAGTTTTAACATCCAGGAATTGCGTCGACGTAAATCGACTTGTTGGCCGTTGACGTCGACGGCTCCGGGCGGGAAATGCATCGCCTCGGACGCTGGATCGGATTTATCGGATTCTAGGAGTTCGAGCTGGGACAGTGCGGCGCTCGGGGCCATCCAGCCGGCGCGTTTGAAGTCGTCGGCGCGTTTCCAGTCGTCGGCGACTCGGAGCGACGCGGCGGATGTCAAAGACGCGTCATCCGCGAGCGTCGAAGACGTCGGGAGAAATTCGCATCTCGCATTCGCGCCGACGAGCGACGGCGTGAACCCAGCCTCGGCTTCGGCTTGTAATAAGTGTCTGTAATACGCCGGTGGACGCCGAACCGTTTGGCACGCGTTGTTAATCACGACATCCAGACGCGGCAACGTCGCCAGGAGATGCGCGCACAGGCGCTCGACGCCCGGCAAGTCGCGTAAATCCATCGCAAGTATCTGTAATCTCGACATCCACGTCGACGCGTCGGGCTCGCGTTCAAACCTGCGTAAGGAATCTATGGGGAATCGCGTCGTGGCGATCACGTATGCGCCGGCGCGGAGGAGCTTGAGCGCGATGCGGTAGCCGATTTTCACCCGCGCGCCGGTGACGAGGGCGTACGCGCCTCGCATATCCGCCGTCTGTGACCGTTTTTGCCAATTCAACGCCGCACATTCCGGACATAATGACGCATAAAAGTGATGCGCGATGCGATATCGCACTTTACACACGTAACACGCGCGAAGTTGATTCAATTCGGCGCCATTCGCGTCGTCTTCGGCTCCGCCGACGGCGTTGAAATCATCCGCGCCGGCGACGCCGTCTGGAATCAAAGGCAACGCCTTCGCACCTCCCGCGTTATTCGCGCCCTCCAGCGCCGCCAGTCGCTCCAAACGCTCTTTACGCAATCGTGTGAGATCCAACGCGGCTCGGTCTGCGGCTTTCTCCGCCATATTACGTCTGTTTCTGTCGCGTTTCGTGTCCCGACGCTGCTTCAGCGCCTCGGGCGCGCGTCCAGCATACATCGCCCCGTGCACGCGCGCCACGATGGGCAACACGGCCACGCGCAGAGATTTATGACGCGGATGTCCGTACACCTCGCTCGCGCGCGCCGACGCGTCGGTGGAGGCGGCGTCGGGCGACGGCGGCGGCGATGCGCCGCCGCGCCGGTGCACTTTTTGCGCATCATCAACATCATCTTTACGCGTCTCTGCCGTCGCCGTCACCGCGCCGTCGCCCGCCAAAGCGCGCAGAACCTTGAGCGCGATGGCGAGTTCATCGTCGGTGAATCCGCGCCAGGCGTCGAACGCGCGCGGGTCGGCGTCGGCATCGGGAGCTGTAGACGCCATGGGCGGCGCCGCACACTGGCGCGCGCGAATGCCCCGCGACGCGCTGCGTTCGCGACCGTTCGCGGTACACGACGTCGAAAACGACGCATCGTGAGGCGGCATGTACGCGCGCGCGCACGCGCCGACGACGCGCGTGCGCGTCGCGCCGGTGTTTACCGAGCGCGAATGCGCGGCGCTCGAAGATGCGTTTCGCGGCGACGATGAATCGCGCGTGACGACTCGCCGTGTCTCGTGCGAGACGTACGATCGCGACAGACGCGCGTGTACGTTTGTGTTTGATGACGTCGCGCGCGCGGAGGCGTGCGTGGAGGCGCTGACGCGACAGACGCGCGGGGAGACGTTGGTGGGCTCGACGAGCGTTCGGGCGAGCGACGCGCGTTGGACGTGCGGATACAGCGTGAAACGCGAGGATGACGGCGAGGACGCGCGGCGGACGGTTGCGGTGCGGGCGCATGGCGCGCTCGGTATCGCTGGGTTGACGTTGATTGAGGATTTCGTGAGTGAAGATGAGGAGCTGCGGTTGGCGGAGGCGGCGAGGACGTCGACGCGCGAGACGCGGTTGGCGAGGCGGAGAGTGTCGCATTTCGGGTACGAGTTTTCGTACGCGACGCGCGACGCCAACGTGCCGTGTGAGAGCATACCTGCGTTCGTGCGCGAGACGGTGCTGGGGCGATTAGGGACCGATGCGTATGGAGCGACGCCGGGCGCGACGTCGGCGCTTCGATGCGACCAAATTACGGTGAACGAGTACCCGCGCGGGGTTGGATTGGCGCCTCACGTGGACACGCACAGCGCGTTCGGGGAGACGATACTATCGTTATCTTTGCTCGGGGGCACGGTGATGGAGTTTAGACGCGAAGGGTACGAACATAGGGCGTTATATTTACCGCCGCGGTCGTTGTTGATTATGTACGACGAGGCGAGGTACGCGTGGCAACATTACATCCCACATCGAAAGAATGACGACGTTGAGGGGGTGTTGACGCCGCGGGGAGAAATGCGGATGTCGTACACGTTTAGAGAGCGTCGCACCGGGGCGTGTGCGTGCGTGTGGCCGGAGGCGTGCGATTCGCGAAGCGGGAAGGCGTCGCTCGTTTCCAAGCGCGCCGCCGGCGCCACGCAACAGTTTGCGCATCTCGTCGGAGAATAGAATAGTAGATGGAGCACACAGAGGGGACTTGTAGTCGTGTGATATTTTGTACAATAACTAGCACTAGTGGAATCTTTAGTTGAAGTCGCGACTGAGCGAGAAATGAAATCGTCCACTCCCGCGGTCGTTGCGCGCGTAATCAAAGCGAAACGGAATGCCGCTTTGAGTGAAAATCCCAGCGACGCCGTAGCCGTAGCCGTTCCCAGGTTTACCTCTCGTGCCCGCGGGATCGCCGAGCACCCCGGCGCCCGAGTGTAAATCGCTGCCGTAATCGAAGAAAATCGCACCAGTCAACCCCGAAGTCACTGGCGCGCGGAGCTCCGCGCTCCCGACGACAAACTTCCGCCCCGTGCCGATGCCACCGTCGTTGTAACCACGGACGCTCGTCGTACCACCGATCGCGAACGCCTCGTACGGGGGCAAATCACCAATGACATTACCACCCTTTGAGCTCAAAAGTAATTGAACCGGGGAGGAAAACAACGGGAATGAACGCTTTGCGCGCGCGAACATCCGCGTGTGATTCAACCATTGCGGTTGCACGGGTAAGGCCTGCTCAGCGCTGAGCACTAAAGACGCATCATTCGGGCCGCTGTACGCGAAACGAAGCTGCGACGTTAAGCTCGTGTCGTGCTTGGTGCCACTAAATGTCACCGGCGCGCCGTAGGCATCGAAAAGCGTGTGATTGCCGTCATTGTCCAAAACAGAGTTGCGGTTGAAGCTCATGGAAAACATTCCGTTCCATCCATTCAACAGCGGGCGCGTGTGCTCAAGCGTGTGCGAAAATCGCTGAACGGTGATTTCCGACAGTCCCGGGGCGGTAATATCCGGCGTGTTACCATCCGTAGTCTGGCTTGAAGGCACGCCGTGCGTCGACTTCAAGTTGGAGTTTTGGCTCTCGATGGACATCGTACGCGCCGTGCGCGTCGGCCCAAATCCAACCCATGGATCTCGATAATTTACCTTGAGCTGCGGACGAACGACGGTGATACCGCGCCCACCCTTCTTCGGCGTCGCCTCAACACCTACGTTGACTGTCTGACCTTTGCCAAACAAGTTGTTGTGATACAACTGCAAGTAACCAGCAAAGCCGCTAAATATACCCTCCGTGAAACCTTTGGCGGTCATACCTCCACCGCCTGTGATACCTTTGCACGCCTTCTCTTTGAGCGTGAGTAAAATATCGCGCTTTCCAGCTTGTTTTCCAGGCTTGGAAATCAAGTTGACTTGCGGCTCGCCGAATCGAGGATTCTCCGCGCTAAACGACTGCAAGGTATCCATCACACGCCAGCCATTCACGGGCTTGCCGCGTTGAATGCTTGAAAAGTACGCCAACACACTCGAAGTTTTCGACAAAACTTTGTTCTCTTTGCCAGTCTTTTGATTGATAGATGGTTCGATTTCAACCTTGATGTCGTCCACGACGACGTCGGTAAAGTCCAATCTCACAATCCCATCACTCACGTCTTCGACCAACGAAATACTCTCGATACACTCTACGTTCTTCGCGACACGCGTATAGTCCTTAAACCGCCCGAGAGTCTCAATTAAATGCGTGTGATTGATCACCTTTCCCATTTGCGGCTTGAACGACTCCTCGATAGCCTTCACCGGAACGCTCTCCAATCCATACAACTCAACCCCACGCATGCGCTCGAACGGCGCCACGTCAAACGTCACTCTTATGCCATCTCTCGTATCCTTGGCGAACGCTCGAACGCTTCGAAATATTCCGAGCGATCGAATTCGCCCCATTTCAGCGTTTAAGTCGCGCACCTTGTATGAGTAGTTTGGCTTCAACGCCATGACGTCCCGAATCGCCTTTTCCTGCTCCACCGTCGCGCCCGCGATGTCAAACGCACAAATTAATAACGCTTTATCGGAATTCTCGTCCAGTGGCGCCCCCGATTCACCATCGCGCGCGCCGCTGTCCTTCGCCGACGCCGAAGTAGACTTTTGGCCGTTTGCGCCGCTGGCATCGCCCGCGTTTGACGCGTCTGACGCGCGTCCAACCGCCACGTCCGCTATCCTACGCGTACATCGCCCTTGTAGCCGCCCTCCCGCGCGCGCGGACGTGCTCGCGAGCGCGGGCTTGGCGTCGGCGATGCGTTTAAGTCGATCAAGGCTCGATCGAAGAGTAAACGCGGGCGGGATCGCGCACCAAGAGCGACGACGCGCATCGGCGGACATCCCGGAAGGAAGACAACTTCGCGAGTGCCACGCTGCGACAGTGCGGAAGCGACGATGATTTCGCGCGGTGCGTGCGAGTTGAAGACTGAGGTGTGGCTGACGTGATTAGCGCCGCTTGAGCGCGCGTTCGCGCAACCGACTCTTGGAGGAACGGTCGACGACTCGTTGGTTGATTGGATTATGACGTGACCGAACCGGAATGTATATAATTTACAAGAGTTAAAAGCGCGTTTTAAATGTGTTTGTTCTTTTTGTGCGCGACTAGGCTATGAAACGCTCAGCGCACTGCATAACGTCTCGATAGTCCTCAGTCGCTCAAACTAAAATGTGTGTCATAAAGTGCTTCTGGTGTACGTGTAATGAACGTCACAGGCAACACTTAATCCTCCTTGACATTGCGGAGGTCAAACATGCGTTCCAATGCGTGCATGTTGACCAACGTCATGGTGACTTCCATGGGGTCGCTGCCGTCAGAGCGCAACGCCGCCATGGGGCCGTGCAAAAGCTTGTTGATGATGCCTCTGGAAAGCTCCTCAACAGCCTTCTTTTGCTTATTCGACATGCCGTCGCCAATCTTTGTGAGTGCCTTGTCTAACTCCGCCGCGCGGATGTTTTCAGCCTTTTGACGCAAACGTTTAATCGTCGGAACGGTTTCCAAGCTATCGCGCCACGCCTCAAAGTTGCGCTGCTCCTCTAATAAAAGACTCTCAGCCTCCTTGGCAGCAGCTTCACGTTTGCCCTTATTAATTTCGGCTAGCTCCTTCAAGTCATCGACGTTGTACACCAACGTGTTTGCATCTTCGCCGCAGTCCGCGTCAACGTTACGCGGCACAGCAATGTCAACCAACCGACGCTTGCCGCCGACGAGTTCGCCGCACTGCGACATCGAAGCCAAATCCTTCTTAGAAATAATAGGCTCAACCGCGGAAGACGCGGTGAAAATCACGTCATGTTCGCCCGCGAGAGACAAGAATTGGTCCATGAGTTCAATTCTCATGTTGACTTCGGGAAACTCTTCGGCGAGAGCTTCGGCGCGCGGGCGCGTGCGGTTGACAATGGTCATCTCCGTGCATCGCTTGGACGCCAAGTGCTTCACCAAAAGCTTGGACATGGTACCCGCACCGACGATGAGCACCTTCACACCCTCAAATGATTGCGTCGGAAGCTTCATTTGCACCAATTCAGCCGCAGCAGACGACACCGACACGGCGCCGCTCGCGATGGATGTCTCGCTGCGCACGCGCTTCCCGGCGGTGATCGCCGCCTTGAACAACCCAGTCAAGTGACGACCAAACGCCGGAACACCCTCTCCCATTTGAAAAACATTCTTGACTTGCGCCAAAATCTGCCCTTCACCCATGACAACCGAATCCAAACCACCAGACACGCGTAAAAGATGCGCCGTAGACTCGCGATCCTTCAACACAAACAAATTTTCTCGCAAGCGGTCGATATCCACGCCAGAGTGCTTCACCATCCATTCCTCAACCTCACGCAAGCCGCGTTCGTAGGACAACGCCACGACGTACACCTCCATACGATTACACGTCGACAAAATCCCCGCTTCTTCAATATGCGGCAACGCTGTGAGCTCAGCCACGGCTTCGTTCCACGCCTCCGCGGGCACCGCCATCTTTTCTCGAATCTCCACCGGGCAATCGTGAATGCTCAACCCGACGGTTAAAATACTGCTCTTGCGTTCGCTCTCATACGCTGTGCGGTTAAAACATAAAGAAAACACATATCGTCAGTATACGTCACACATGTACGCTCACAACCCCCGATTGAGTCGCCACCAATCCCATGCGCGAATGCGCGCGCGATGATATCTCTTATCCCAAAGATAGCCCAAGATATCCAAAACCGACTGAAATCACTCGCGTTGAACACCACGCAGTCTCGCGTCGCAGTCGCACTGGCGCAACACGTACGATTTCCACCAAGCCTGGCCAATGCCTCGAGCGCCTTGCTCGAATCCACCACCGCATCGCTCACCCCCGCCGGACGCAGCGTCGTGTCCGGACGCGGCGCGCTCGCCTTGCGCGATGCGGGTTTGTCGTTGGTTTCCGTGTCGTTATCCACCACCGCGCGCGTGCGCGCGCGCATCGAACGCGCATTTCGATGCATAACATTTCCATGTGTTTGATTCGTGCGCGGCTTGGTCGCGTCGACGCGCGCGCGGGCCGTCGCGGCGGCGCTTCGCGACGTCGCGCATGCGCTGGACGCCATCATCGCGCAAGGATCGCGAGATTGAATGTGCGTCTGCTCGCGCGCGACGTCGTCTCACGCGATGCGCGGCGGCGATTGAGAACAACGAAACGCGTGCGTTGCTCGCGATTCGCGCGGTGGGCGTGTCGATGTCGATCGACGACGCGTCGTCGTGTGTCGATCGCGGCGTCGCGACCAGCGGGGACGTGGATATCTGATTTCCAATGGGATCTCCAATGGGGTATAGGATTACAAAATTACTATGAGGCTAGCTAGCCTCGTGGCAATCATGACAATGCGACGTAGTATGCCCTTCAATATGCTAAAAGATATAATGTATTGTGATATTTGACCGTTCATGACTCGTCGAGCTCGGGGGGACTCCTCTGAAGCGGTGTGATATAAATTTATCCTTTAGCGTGCATCGCGGATCTGCATAAAAACGCGCGCGGGGGTCATATGTCGTAGTGTACGTGTATATATGCGTATGATGTTGAGATTGCGTACGACGACACATGGATCGAGGCGAAGATTTTTCGTTGGTGTGCGCTACGCGCGGTTTCATATGCGACGTCTGCGGCGCTGGCGATGGATGCGTGTTGCGTAATGATAATGCGGGTATAGTTTTGCGTGCTTACTACAAGATGTTCTGCACCTGATCGACGCCAACGTCTGGGGCGCTGGGGAGGAGGATGAGGAACGCGACGGCGGTCATGGCAAAGGCGAGACGCGCGCGGGATTCGTCAACCTCCGTGACGTCATCCTTGGGTGCAAATTCTGGCGTGCGTTGCGTGAGCACGAGGTAGATGGCCCATGGTAAGCTTAATGAGCTGGCGATGACGCCAAAGGCGAGGCCGATGTAGGTGCCGAGAGATGTGGCACCGAGGACGCGGCGGCCGAAGGCGGCTTGCGTCATGCGGCCGCCGTCGATGGAGCCCACTGGGAGCAAGTTTAAGGCTTGCGTGGTCAACGCGCACCAGCCAGCGATGAAATATGGGTGCACTAAAACACCCTTGGCGCTGGCGGTGAGGAAGAGTTGGGAGAATCCGCCGAGGAGCAAACTCGAATTGAAGAGCGCCGCGGGAATCGGAATTAAATCCGCGTTATCTCCACCCATGGATAACGTCAAGCCATAAACGAATAAGTTCAACGCCACCATAGATCCCGCGACAGGGCCAGCGGCGGCGACATCGAATAAATCTGCGCGCGTTTCCGGCGTGCTTTTCAATTGCGTCACCGTCCCAAACGTTCCGAGTTGCCCGTTCGGGATGAGAAAAGGAATGCCAATCTTAATTTTACGCATGTACGCGGCAATCTGGTGCCCAATCTCGTGTCCGATCGTGCTCGCCATGACACCAATGGAAATTGGCAACGCCGCTTCGACGTAAGCCACTGAATCAAAGTTTTCCAATCCAGGCGGTAACGCGCCTTCGGGTAAATCGACGTCGCCCGCTTGTTGCAACCACGACATCGTCTCCGGCGGAAGCTTGGATATTTCCGCAACCAATCCGAGCTGAATGGCGCTTCCCACAGTCAATCCCATCAACGCAATGGCTAAGAAATACTGCCACCCGGTCGTTCCTGGATTGGGTCCGGCGCGATCGCTCGGCACGATGAGAAAACTCACACGCGGACCAAACTTTGAATCAATCGCGACATCACCCCCAGGTGCGCCGCCCTCCGTGGGTTCTTCCAACATGAATGCCGTGTATTTGCCATCAAACATCTTCTCCAACCCACGTTGCGTGGATTCCCACACCCCGGCGCGGTCGGCGCGCAAGTTACCCTTGAACAACACGCCCGCGCCGTTCAACTCCGCCCCGAGATTTTCCACCGCCGTCACATAAAACGTTTGCATGCCAAACAATTCCTTCTTAATACGCTCAATATCCCCCGCCCCGATCAAGGGCTCCTCCGGTTCTTCTAAGATATCCAACAACTTACTAAACTGACTCTCGATTTCGCCAGAGTCGCGCTCCGTCTTGCCTTTCTTCGCGATCTCACTCAACT
>Ga0222715_10003508_pt1 | contig 13965 bp, 13 predicted proteins | sample C33_9DmetaG_FD_165056 | JGI IMG/M metagenome (GOLD analysis project Ga0222715, IMG submission 165056) | Estuarine water microbial communities from San Francisco Bay, California, United States - C33_9D | ecosystem: Environmental > Aquatic > Marine > Unclassified | place: USA: California...
ACTGTACAGAATAAACTGTACTGGATATTTTCTAAGAACGGCATAGAAAATAAAATATACAAAGCCGTTACCAAGAAAAAAGATTACACATTATCACATTTTAAAAAGGATTTATTAAGTTTATAATTATGTATAGTTTAACAACAGTATTAGATAGAGAAGCCCTAAAGATTAAAATCAAAGACTCAGTAGAAAGTTTTACTGGACAAAATATAATGAAAAGAAATAGAGACCGACCAAGAGTTGAGGCTCGTTATATTGCCTGTAAAGTGATGTATGATTCTTTTAAAAATATATCATTATCAGAAATTGGTCGTTTTTTTAAATTAAATCACGCCACTGTGTTGTATGGAATTAAAAATGTCAGCAACTGGATGGAAACCGATGTTAATATGAAACAGATATACTATGCGGTAATGACAGAGGTAAATATTTTTGTAGAGGTTAGGTCAGAAATAGAGGATGACTTTGTTGAAATTCAATCATACAGAGCATTAGAGAATAGAAATAATGTTTTAAACATTATTCATAAAAATCTTATGGAAGACTACAAAAAATTAGTAGACGTACACGACCATCATAAACGGAAACACCGAAAGCTTTTGCAGGAACATAGAGAATTAAATGCACAATTAGAACGATATAAAAGAAGATACCCATCATGGAATTTATAAACTTTATAATTTGGCTCACTTCATTTGTGTGCTTGGTATATATTGTTAGAATACTATTCTACAATAACACAGATTTGTTCTAAGAAATGAAAGATTATGGAATAATACAAAGAACTGAAATAACAATACATAGGGCTGAGACAGTAAGATATCCTTTAATGAATCCAGAGTATTTAACTGAAAATAATTTATGGGATGGAGAGTGGTTAGAAAAATTGCCAAAGAAAAATAAACAAACAAGATTATTCGATGAATTATAACGGAGACTTTAGATACGACCTTGAGGTAGGCCAGGAAGGAGAGCGAATGGTTGGAGAGCTTTTTAAAAATAAAAAGCTGGAGGTAAAGAGAGATAGCTGGGTAGGTCGCACGGGCAATATAGCTATTGAATTTAAAAGTAGAAACAAAGCTTCAGGGATTATGACCACCCAAGCAGACTACTGGGTGTTTATCTTTTCTAAAGAATACCAAGACAAAGTGATGCTCATAGTAGAAACTCAGCGTTTAAAGGAGGTCACCAGAGAGTATGCCATCAAGGGTAGTATAAAAGAAATGGGGGATGACAATACCTCTATGGCAGTTTTAATTCCTATCAAAGAAATCAGTAATTTTGCAATACATGACTGAGCAACAAATACAGTCAAAAAGAATTAAAGAATTGGAAGCTGAAGGCTATTATGTCATTAAGCTAATCAAAACAAATAAGAATGGTATTCCTGATTTAATAGCGATACCACCAAACTGTAATGTAATTTTTAGTGAAGTAAAAACAAAAAAGGGCGTGGTATCTCCCCTACAAGAGTACCGATTAAAAGAACTAAAAAAGCATGGATTTATTACAGAAGTATACAGAGGATAAACTATTTTATGAATTGGACGAAGTTGTGATACTTAGTCTTGAAGAGATGAGTATAGCAGAATCAACCAGAATCTTGTTGCAAGTAGAGAAAATTGTTCCCCACCTTACTACTCAAAACAAGAAGTCACAAATAGTTGGCGGTGTGCTAAACCAAGGAAAAGACCCTCTGTTTTTTGCTCTGAGATATATCTATGAGGACAATAATCATCCTTATTTCTTCCAATTATTTAGCATAACAAGCGATGATTATTTAGATTTATATAATGAAAATAAAGTTATTAAGCTATAAATTAGCATATTATAAAAAATTTTTTATAACTTTATATGTAAATTCGTTGAATTATGATTTACAATATCAATGACATAACTAAAATTGTAGGATATAAGACATGGAGTGACAAGAAAAAAATTGATACTCTTCTAGAAATGGACGCTCTTATGTACTGCGATATGGGTATGGAGTCTTCAAAGACTTACAAGAAGAATGTAAAGAAGAAATCTAGAAAAATTTATTACGCCATCAAACAAGTAGACTCCGATTTAGGAGAAAAGCTAATCCACGCAATGGACTAAATTATGGTGTATGAAATCTCTAGAAAATAAAAGAGTTCAGAATATCAACTTTCTGATGGATGATATTCACGACTCTTCAAGCACTATCTATGAATCATTGATAGACAAAGACTTTGTGTCTTTAAAAGTAGAGATTCACGCGCTGATAAAGAAACTCAAATTAATTTTAGAATCAGTACAAGATGAACTCTGACTTCAGACCAAGGCTGAATGGGAATAAAAAAATAGCATACGACCACCTCACAGCAAACGAAAGACGAATCCTAGTAATAGGAGACATACACGCACCATTTGAATTAGATGGATACCTGGAGTTCTGCCAGGAAACTTACGCAAAATATCTGTGTAATCAAGTAATATTTATTGGAGACATTATAGACAATCACTATAGCTCATACCACGAAACATCAAGTGATGGAATGGGTGGAGCTGATGAGCTTAAACACGCTATCAAGTCTGTAAAGAAATGGCGTAAGGCTTTTCCAAATGCCGATGTAATTATAGGAAACCACGACAGACTCATTATGCGTAAGGCTCAGACCTCCGATATTCCAAGTATGTGGATTAAATCCTACAATGAAGTACTGGGAACAAGCTGGAACTGGGTAGAACGAATTGTATATGATAATGTGCAATACATTCACGGAGAAGGAGGAAGCGCCAGAGTGAAGGCTAAGAATGATATGATGTCTACTGTCCAAGGACATATCCACACACAAGCTTATGTGGAGTGGATGGTAGGTAGAAACTTTAGAATCTTTGGAATGCAGGTGGGATGTGGTATTGATTGTACATCATACGCAGCGGCCTACGCAAAGCATTTTAAGAAACAAGCTATAGGGTGCGGGGTAGTTCTCGGAGGACACACTGCAATAAACTGTTTGATGGAATTATAATGTTTGAACAAGACCAAGATTTAAACAAAGAGAAGAAAGCGGTTGAGCTCTATCTAAAAAGATTAGGGGGTAGCTTTAAGAAACTTAGTGCTGGGGACGTAGACTTTAGAATCCTCGGAGAGAACAAATCTGTAATAGGATACGCAGAAGTTAAAGTGTTGGATACTGAAATGAAAGAATCATTTCCTTTATCCATACCAGCTAGAAAAATAATCAAACTTATAGACAAGAGATTGCACGCTGTAATGATATGGTCGTGTATAGATGGTATATATTATCTACCAATAGAAGGGATAACTGGACAAGCCATGTGGTCTGAAGAAGATGGCGAGCTGATGCTTTACTTTTACGATAAAAACATCTTCAAGTATGTTAAATCCTAGGTTTGAATTTCTGGTAGTTATTATAATTAATATACTACTGTTCTATCTTATGTATAGAATACTTGTTTCCTAATCTATAGTTGACTTCCTTGGTTTAGGAGCGCTCTTTTCTCTAGGTCTATATGATTTGCTGATACCAAGTATATCATACATTTCGTTCTCATCAAAATCAAAATCCTTAAATAAGTTATATACACCAATTACTGGGTCTACTTGAGCTCCAAGTATTAATTCCATTAATGGTATAAACGCCTTATCCCATCCGCCTTCTTTATAAAACCTGCTTGCTTTAGAAAATATACTTAGATATGGGTTAACAATAGAATCTACATACGAAGTTCTTCTTGCAAATGGTAATTCAAAAACTTCTTTTTTAATATACTCGGTAGCCGCTTCTGCTCCAGCTCCAACAAGAGGTATTTGATAGAGAAGGTTTAAACCAATTAAAGCTTCACCCATTTTCCAATAAACCTCTTCTCTATCTTCATCGTCTCCTTGTATTAGTTTACCTAAATTAGCCGTTAAAACAAATAATGCGTTTGCTACACCTAAGTTTAATGCAAAATCCCTAACATTTTTTGTAGAAGCTTTTCCTGTCATTATAGCAGAAAGAGATATCATCGTTCTGTTTATTTGTAAAAACAGTGTACTACCAAACATAGTAAACGCTCTAGTCAATTCATTGTTTGACCTTTGAAGAGGTATTTTATCTGTGTTTCTTCTACTTTGCTGAGTGGCATTATAATTATTAAAAGCCTCTAGAGCCTCTTGTTTGCTCATTCCGTTTTTAATATTTCTGTTATAGTTTGCCATATAACCCATTACTCCAAGAGCATCACCAAGAACTGTTGGTGCAGCAGCTCCAGTTCTAAAGGCCTGTCTTGCTTTGCCTATTCTATCTGAAGTCTTAGGTAGAAACTTTATAAGCCCACCAGACTCTAAACCATAAACATCACCCTCTAACCCCTGCTCTAAACGACTTCTAAAAGTGGCTGATATCTCCTGAGCTTTTTTAATTTCAGATGGGAGATTAGCTATTACCTTTGCATAGTCAACCATAAATCCTAAAAAATCTAAAACTGGAGTATTCTTCCCTGGTCTAAATTGATATTCAGAATAGGCGTTTATAAAAGATGAAGCCTGTTTTGGTATTTGAACTAATCTAAATGATAATGCAAAAGAAGTATACTTTCTTAGTATTCTACTCATACCTGTTGGAGACAATCCTTCCAATCCATAAAGAGGATTTACTTCAAAGTTTATTGATTGACGAATCAAGTTTCCAATTCCAGTAACATCTAATAAATTCTTTACACTATTAGTATTGAATATGGTATTGATATCTTTAACACCTTGTGCATACGCTTTAAATCTTTCCATTTGCTGGATGTGATTATTTAGCGTAGAAGTGAAAGTGTCTCCTTCGTCAACAATAACTTCACCAGCTGTATCAGTTCTTTCTCTAAGTGCAGGAGAATTTTCTGCTGTAAATATTGCGCTAAAATCTCCTTCTTGTAATAACTTAGTTTGAGTATCAGCTCCAGTTCTTGTTTTAGTTGGAAAATAATTTTCCACATAACCAAGATTTACATCATTCACCTCAGAGAACACATCATTAACTCCCTCAAAATAATCAGTACTTAAATAATCAACTACTTTATCAGCAAATTCAGTAAGCTCTGTGCCCAACTTTTTTTGAATATCTAATAAAATACTTTCAGTAAATCCTTGTTTAATTAGTTTATTTCTTTGAACTTCATTTAAACTTAGAGCATATATTCTTAAAAGTTCATTTGCAGAAAATATTCTTTTCTTGCCATTTATAGTTAATTCTTGAACGCCCTTGTTGAGCATTTCACCTATCTGCTTGTAGCCATCTTCAACTCCTTCTATAGAGTTTGCTAGATTATCTAAAACATCTTGTTGAGTATAGTATCCTCTTAATGAGTTTTCACTCATTATATTTAATCTGTCATAAATATTTTTAGTAAAAAACCCATCAGTGTAGCTATCTAGTATTTTTGTTAAAGACCCCAAGTGTGCTAATCTTTTTCTAAAGTAATCTGTTATTAATGGCACTTTAGTAAAGTCATAGCTTTTTAATACTTCTTTAAAACCCTTCCAGGTTTTCTTTTTATTAAACTCATTCCATAATACGGCTCTGTCTTGCTCTAATTCCCCTTTTGTTTTTTGAACTTTATTTCCTTCGCTATCGGTCTCATACAAAAATTCATAATCTTTTTCTATCTGCTGGTTAGCTTCAGTTTTTAATTTATCTGCCCGTTCAGCTCTCTCTTGTCTTATTTCATTAAGTCTTGCTATTGATTCTGCTCTGGCTTCTTTTAATTCTTCAAACAATGATTGAACATCTTCTAATGACTTTTCATTTAAGTCGCCAAACATATCATACGCCAACGCAAGGTCTAATAGATTAGATTCTTTTGATGTAAGCTTCTCTCCTCTTAACTCTTTTTGAGTGGCTTCATTTATCAATTCAGGAACTAACATTTGTTCTATTTTAGCTATAGCTTCTATTGGATTTTCACTAGCTAAAGCTTTTAATATTTCTTTTGCGTTCTTAAAAAACTGTTGTCCTTGTGCATCAAGCCCAGCGCTTCTTGATTTATTACTTCTTGTTTTACGAACTTTGGCTTTTTTAGTTACAAAAGAAACTATATCTTTTATTGTACGTTTTTTTATACGTTCTCTTTCTTGTTCAACTTTCTTTAATACTTTTTCTGCCGCAGCTGGAAAATCCTTTTTAGACTTTATGCCGGTAACGATAGCAATGGTATTTGCTATATCTGCCTGAGAGTATCCTTGAGATACAGGCATAGCATTTCTTATAAAGTTTTTAAGTTGTATTTGAGCTAATTTTAAATCTCTAGCCCCTTTTTTATATCCTCTTACAGCATTTTTAATTTTTGATATTTCACGCTGTATTGTTCTATTAGCTGTAGTGCCAACAGATTTATCAAGAGCTAATATTAATTCTTGTTGGGTTATCTCTGGAAGATTTTTAAATATATCTGTAGTTTTAAGAAGCTCTAATGCTTTAGCCCTTACCTTTGCATTTGTAGGTTTCTTTTTTGTTTTTTTATCAGCTGTATTCTTATATCTTTTTAACTTGGTCTGAAGGTCTCTATAAAGCTGTAATCCTTTTTGTACACCACCTTCAATGTTTTGGAAAGCAGCTGGAAGTACTTCTCCTTTTTTTAAAGCAAGTTCCATAGCTGGGTTTATATCAGCAGCTTTAAACCCACGCCCAAGAAGCACAGCTTTTATGGCTGCGTCTGAGAAGCCCTCAGCTCTTCCTGTTTCAATTATTTCTTTCATTGAAAGCTCAGGCCCACCTATTGATTCAAGTAGCTCAAAACGAGCCTTAGCTGCGTTCTCTGCGGTTTTAACATCAAACTTTCCATTTACAAGTTTTCCTGAAAATAAGTCAGCTAAACCAATGTTTATAAAATCTTCTAGGGTTAAACTTTCAATGTCCTCTCTTTTAATATATTTTGAACGAGTAAATGTCTCTTTAATATATTTAAACAATCCGTTTAGCCATTCTTTAAACTTGGAGCGTTTAGCTGCATTAGCTATAGTCTCTCCCTTAGTTCCCATAAGCTCTACCAAAGCTTCTTCTCTTGCTAATTGATTATCTCCATACTTATCTATAGCTTTTTTAAGAGCATCAGTTCCTTCAACTAATTTTAATCCTTGGTTTAAAAGCTCAGTTCCTTTTTTACCTGAAACATCAGAGCGTAAATAATCAATCCACACATGACCAAATTCATGTATTGGAGTAGCTAATGATTGGTAGTTAGGATTTAAATATATCTTACCATCCATTGTGATTCCAAGGATAGTTTTACCTTTAGTTTCTCTTGTTCTAACCCCAGGGCTTTCTAATATAGCATCAAACTCTTCTTGTGTAGTAGCAACACTAACTTGAGGAAAAGCCAATCTTAGCATCCCAACTAGATTGTCTACATCAGAAGCTTGTCCAACCTTAACCTTCGGACCTATAAAAGCTTTGTCTGTAGCAAAAGCACCCATTGTTTCACCTCCAACTCTCTCTGGTTTTGGAAAAGTAGGTTTTTTTTCTTTTGGTTGTGTCTTCTTAAAAACTCTAGAAGCTTTAGCTTTCCATTCTGGAAACACATCAATACCATGCGCAGGATTAGATATAAGTGCTATAGCTTGACCTTTAGGCCCAAAACCATAGTTTCCATGCTCAGGAGAAGCTACACCTCCATTTAACACATCTATACCAACAATAGACATTACCTCGCCTTGATTAGCTTTTTTAACTGACGGTTCTCCTAATGCTTCATATATAGTGTCAGATAAAAATAATTCGTTTCTACTTTCTATACCTTCAAATAAATCTTTTACAATCTGTGAGTTGTTGGTTTTTACCCCTGGCTTAGAAAATATAACATCATATATAAGACTTCGTGTGTCAAGAGGAAAAGTTCCTTCTAAATCTCCTTTTGCTCTAGCGCCTGCATCTTTGACAATAAAATCAAACAGTTCATTTAAACCTTTAATATTATTATCTTTTATAGCTTTTACTATCTGGTCTACTTTTGATTTATTCTTTTTACTTTTAACTATTGTATCCACAAATGTCTCTAAAGCCTTTTGATTGTTTGCCTGTGGGATTGTGTTTAATGTTGGAAGAACAAATCTAAATACAGCTTCATTTGAATTAATTGCACTATCAGCCATACGCATAATAGCCATTGGCACATGACCATTAGGTAATTTGCCTTCAGCCCACAATCTATCAAACAACTCTTTATTATTATTGTATAATGCAACAGCATTGTTGTATTGTTTTTCAGCGGCTTCCTGTGTTACTCCAGCCCAAGCAAAATCTTTATTTTTTCCAAGAACATTATAAAGGACTCCTCCTTCAACCTCCATTGGGTTTCCCTGTGAGTCTTCTACAACTCCTGCTGCCAACATATCTGTTATACCTGTTAACATCGGAATGCCATTAAACTCTTCAATAGGCTTAACCAATTCATTGGCCTGAGTCTCATCTATTTTTACAGTAGACTTGCTTTCAGCTACTGGATTTACTGGTGGTTGTTCTTTTGTTAATTCTGGAGTAGTATAATTAAGCTCTTGTTCTTCAAACTGATTCATAGTGTTTTCTATTTCTTCAGTATCTAGTTCAGCAGCTTGTTCTTCAGATAGTCTGAATTTAGGTTGCTTTCCTTTTGGAGCTCCTATTATATATTCTAAATCAGCTACCTCATCCTTCTGCTCCTCAGTAAGCTCGGTAACTTCTTCTTCTTGAATTTTGGTAACTTCAACCCCTGCTTCGGGTGTAATCTCTCCGGTAATTTCCCCGGTGGTGTCTCCGACTCCCACCTCTTCGCCAGCAATGGCTTGTTGGCGTACATCCACCTCCTCTGGGCTTGGCTCTTGAACGGCATCTTCTTCAGTTTTAATTGTTTCTGTAATTGTTACAAGCGTTGCTAATTCTTGGTCTATCTCATCAACTCTTTTTTGTTGAGCAACACTTAAACTCGCATCGTCTACTTGATTTATTATTTCAGTTAAAGCTTGTTTTTCTTTTAATAAATTACTTGCTTGAACTTTTTGAGCTTCTGTTAAATTTAATGGCTTTAATTTTGCTTCATAAACCGTAGTATCAAAAAAGTTTTGCTGTATTCTATCAGCATCTTCTTGAGACATTTCTCCTTTATCAACTCTTCTTTTTAATTCTTTTACAAGTATCTGGTCAGCTCTTTTAGTTTTGGCTAAATCAAACTGTAATTCAGTTGTTTCAGCAGATTCAAAAACCTGAACTATATTATTAAAATCAGTTGGCTTTAATTTTTTATTAATTTTTATTTTTGCAACTGCTTCATTTATGGATTTAATTCCACCTACTAAACCAATAGGAGCTCCATAAACACCCCCGCTACCCATGCCAGCTAAAAACGCATCTGGCACTCCCTCATAAGCGGGCCTACCGTCAATAAGGTTTTGTGTTATTTGGGTGGCAACTTCTTCAATCCCCTCTCCAGCAGCAGCAGCCAATGGTCCTGTCTTTTTAAGAGCTGTCTCATACATTGATACAAGACCATTTCTAAACGTTCTTCTTCCTACATCAGCTCCTTGTCTAAAAATAATATCTTTATATACTTTACCCAAGGTTCCTTGGCTAATTGTGCTAAACACCATCTCCGAGCCAGCCATTCCAATAGCCTTCATCACATTGGTAAAATCACTTTGTTCAGGAAACTGTTCTTTTTGTTTTCTTAGCTCTGGACCTGTCATTGCAACAGTAGCTCCAGTGGCTAAAGGAATAAGTCCAACACCTGAAGCTGATGCCGCCATAATACCTACGCTCACAGGTGCGCTTTGAGCTATTGATTCACCTAGTAATAAAAAACCATCAGATATATTTCCTTCCTGAAAAAAGTTTTCAGCTATACCTCCTTCAATTTTTCTTTCCTTCTTGTATATTTCAGCTTGCTTTGCTCTATACTCTTGCTCATCAACAAGAGCATCTATAGCTTTTCTTGTTCCTATAGCCTCTTCAAACGCTTCAAGATTAGTTTCTTTTCTTCCTAACGCTCTGTTAATAGGGTCGGATATTAAAGCTGCTGTTTCATATAATACAGATGGTATGCTAAGGATTCCTTCTCCAAGCATAGCGTCTCCGGTTTTAAATGCGTTATATAAAAAATCTGTAATCCCAGATTTATTTATAGCTGCTTTTTTAGTTTTTGCTTGAGCTAATATTTGGTCTTCTGTTAAACCATATTTAGAAGCCAACTCAGTAATATACTGCTGACCTTCCTCGTTTAATTCATTGTAATTTAAAGTGGGTAGTTGTTGTGCTAAGTCTAGCACCTCCATTTTAAGCTCTGGATTCTCAAGCTCTATATCTGAAAATTCAATAGTAGGAGTTTTAATTCCAGTAATAGTGTCTTCTACGACACTAATCTCTGTTGGTGCTTGCGTTGGAACAGTAGGTTGCACCAATGAACCATCTTCCGATATGGAAACCATATCGACTTCGTCTTTTTTTTTTAATGACCAAGCAGAGGTAAAATCCTCAACTGTACTTGCTTCAAATAAACCTTCTTCTTTTCCTAATTCAAACAATTTTTTTTGTTGGTCTAAATCAGCCGAGCGAAAAACATCTAAAGATATAGCGTCAGATATTAATCCATTCTGTAAATAAAGGTTATAAAGTTGTTCTACTTTATCCATATTAGTCAGTACCTTTTAGTATGTTGTCTCCTTTTTGTGATTTTGTTGTTCCAGCTCCAGATAAACCTCTTAATATATTTTCTTCTTGAATTTTAATTGCTTCTTCAAAGAATGTTTTATTATTTACCAACCAATTTTTAATTTGTTTAACAGCATCAGCATCACTTAAATCTATCTCTAACTGCAACTCTTCTCCTTTTTTCCCAGTAGGATATGTTATTCTAACATTATCTCCAGGTCCAAATTCTTCAATTTCAAAATTACCAAAAGGACTTAACAAACCTTCTAATTGGCTTGTTGCTTTTGTTTCATCTTGAGATAACGGTTGTGTTGTTGTTAAATAATTTTCAATATAATTACCAAAGTTTTCTGTTAATCCTGTAGGTTTTGGAATAATAAAACCTCCAATACCTCCTTTAGCCGTCCTTCCTTCTGGTAGCATTCTATTGGCTATACTTATTGCTTCTTTAGAACTTATAGCCCCTCCTAATTCAGCAGAAATAGATTCTATAAACAAATTAAAATCTTCCCTTGGATAAGACTTAGTGTACCTTTTATTTTTGACTCCAGTTACAGAACCATCTTTATCTGTTTTGGTTACAACAACTTCATTTTCTTTTACATCTATGCCTACAGTATTTGGTAATGTTGATTCTAAGAATTGACTCGCTGCTTTTATTTCTTTTTCATCTCCATACCAAAGTTTAGCTAAATTATCAACTACTGATTCCGCTTGATTCCTCAATTGTCTTTCTCCAGCCGTTAACTCAATAGGTCTAAACTCTTGTCTGGCAGTTTCTTCAACATCAACCATAGTATCAAACTTGGTTTTAAGAAACTCCTTTGCCATCTCTTTTTGCTTTTTACCATTAGCTGTTGTAAAGTCACCCTCAACTCTCCCAGTTTGAGGATTCTCTCTAAGAAGAATATATTTATCTGAAGACTTAGCTTGTTCTGGGTCAAATGTAAATTCAAAGCTTTCTCCAGTAGCCTGTCCATTTCGAACTACCTGAGTCAATGTATCTGTTAAAATAGAAGTGAGATTGTCTGGATTGGTTTCTACAAATGAATCTATAAAAGTGTCTCTTGCTGTAGTGTAACCAGGAGTTTGTTTTGCATCTTCTCTAGTCTTCACACCACCTTTCATTATAACTTCAATGCGTTTTCCTAAATCAGATACACCTGGTTGTAAACTTTTAGAAACATCAAACTTATTGTATTTAGATGTTATTCTATTTCTAAGACTATTGATAGAGGTAAAATCGTTTGGATTTTGACTCATTTCATATACCACAGTTCCATCAGGTAAAGTCTTTTGAACTTTGTTAGCAATAGCAACTTTCCCTGTAGTTGGGTCTATGTATAATCCAGATTTTGTGAAGTTTGAAAATCCTTCTGCTGTTCCCATTAAAAACCCTTCAAGGTCTTGAGATTGTCCATCTTGCATACGCTTCATTTTTTCAGCGTATTCAGCATTATATTCTTTAGCTAAATTGAATGCTTGTTCTGTACCAGACTTTAGATTTTGTCTGCCCATATTATAATCTCGAAGCTTCATTCTTCCACTTCGAAGCATTCTATCTTGCATCAATCTAAACTCCTGAGCGTTGTTGGCAAAGTCTAATGTCCATTCATTAAAATCTCTTGATTCGCCCATTGGCGCATTAGCCAATGTCTCAGCATATTGATTAGTGGCATTTTCTATATCTTGCTTTGCCTTTTCTCTTCTTTTTACCTCCTCAGTTAAAGTATCAGATATAGACTTACCTATGGCAGACCAATCTACCTGATTGGCCGCATTTCGTTCTGCATATTTATAATAAGTAGCCATATTATAAACCAGGGATTATAAATGGATTAGCTTGTACTGGAGCTGATTGCAATGGCATTGCTCCTACCGAAGACATCCAGCTGGCTGTGGGTATAATAACACCTGGGCTAATTCTACCATCAGGACCTATTGTGGTTTGCATAGACTCTAACGTTGGGCTAAACGTTTGCTGTGTTTCCAAAAAAGTAGCTTTTGTTGGGTCAAAAGCACCTTTATCAGCCGCACCAAACAATGGAGCTAAGGCAGCTCCCTGTTTAATTAAACTTCCAACTCCAGCCATCGCTTGTTGAGAGGCTAGCTGTCTTCTTTCTTCTGCATCTCTAGCAGCTAATTGAGCTCCCGACGCTTCTTCTAATAAAATATCTCCTTGAAGCCCAGCTATTCTTGATTCTTCTGCGGCAGCTAATTGTTCTAACTCTTGCAATCTTTGGGCTTGATTCATTGCAATACCTCTCTGAGCTTCTTGTCCAGCCATTATAGCTCTTCCAGCTGTTGCGGCCACCCCTCTAGTTTCAGCCTCTTGAGCAGCTTGTAGGGCTTGTTGTTGTGAAGATAAAATTGCTTCTCTTGCTCTCTCAAAAGGTTCTTTTTGTAAAGAAAGACCTTTGTAGTAATTTACGTCTAACTTTTGTTTTGCTTCAGCTAAAGCTATGTCAGCTTCTCGCTCTGCTTTTTGCTGCATTTTCTTTTGCTTACTAGCTTGTGCAAACGAAGCTCCTGTTGTTGTTGCTGTTGCCGCTAAAGAACCTATAGCTAGCGCTGTACCTGTTCCTATAGCCATATTATAATACTTTTATCATTTCTTTGTTGTAACTGTCTCCCTGTATATAACCTAAGGATTCGTATGTTTTTATAAGGCCATTATGTTTTATAAGAGCATACGCAAACCTATTACCTGAAATTTGTGCAATATGTGTTAATGTCTCTATTAATAAAGACAAAGCCGACTTCCTTCCTTCTTTATTGGTGTACTGTTTATTAGATATAATCCAATCTACCCAGGCTACTTTTGAGTTTGTCATATAAATAAAACCTGCACAAACAGGCGTATTATCATCATAAATAATTATACCACTTTTACCATCGTCTGGCAGGAAATCTTTTAATGGAGGTTCCCATTTCCAGTCTTTCCACCATCCGACCAAAATCTGCTCATAGTCAGACTCTTCGAGTGGTCTTGAATTTAATTTCATTTAATTACAAAGATACTAATTTTACGGATAGCTTTTCATTACTTCCGACTGTATGGCCAGTAACTCCGTAGGGGTAGTATCATCATTTGTTGCTGTAAATAAGCAGTAGTGTCCTAACAATCCATTAGACTCTGCCTGCTGATTTTTAATATACATTATATAGGCGTTTTGAATTGGTATAGTTACCGCTCCAGTTACGCCATTAAATATCACAATATTATTAATTCCGCTCTGTAGATTTATGTTTATACTACTTACCTGCCCAGCAAGTTCTATGGAAGTATATGGAGGTGGCGCAAAATAAACCACATCACCAACAC
>Ga0222715_10003513_pt1 | contig 13961 bp, 13 predicted proteins | sample C33_9DmetaG_FD_165056 | JGI IMG/M metagenome (GOLD analysis project Ga0222715, IMG submission 165056) | Estuarine water microbial communities from San Francisco Bay, California, United States - C33_9D | ecosystem: Environmental > Aquatic > Marine > Unclassified | place: USA: California...
AGATTATCCTCTAACCACTGAACTGCTTTGACGTGATTAGGATTTCTATCGTCATAGAAATTAAAAAAGTTATGAAGGTCGATCCTTGCCATTGTCTTCTCCGAAATACTTTTGATACAGTTGACTTGCTTCTAGGTGCTTACCATTATTTGTAAGATCTTTAATTACTTGTAAGATCTTCCTTTTAAAATTAGTCGAAGATCCTTCCCCAGCCATCGTTACCTCCTGGACACCAGCGGTGCTTTAAGACTGCTTTGGTGTAAATTGTTTTCTTACCATTTTCGACTGGACCACTATAATTATCATTCAATGAACCATATGGATCATTCACATAATACCCCTTTCCGTCTGGGGTTTTACCAATGACGACACACATATGCCCACCAGTAGGTGCAGTGAGAGAACCCCTATGAAGGATGCCAATAACAACTGGCTTCCCAGCGTCCAAACTTTTATCAATATCAGCAAAAGATAGATTGTAACTAAAGTGTGACTTAACGCCATAAGCTGCCAGAACTTTCGTCTGAACGGCGTGATCAGTCGTGTCACCAATCTCAAATACTTTCTTAACATACTCATCGTCGCCTTTAATGCTTCCTGGTTTCAGGAACGAAAGACACATAGCACATGATGAAGAGTTACAAGTTCTATGTGCATCACGATAGTTATCTACTTGATTGTAATAAGGAACTGCAAGAACTTCTGGAACGGGTGGTTTAGTTCTGAAAATACCGACCCATTCTGTTTCTGAATCATCCATGAATTCAGCAGGAAGGTTATCTTCTAACCATTGAACTGCTGCTACATGATTTGGATTTTTGTCGTCGTAATACTTGAAAAAGTTATGAAGATCAATCGTCATCTTCGTCTCCTATAAACTCTAATGAGAAAATATCATGCTCTGGAATTTCTGGATCCAACCACTCACAAAATTCGGATTGAATCGCATGGGCATTCTCAATATTTTCCTCACAAAGAGTATGAATGCGGTCAACTGCCCAATCATGTGTTGTTTGTAGAGTCTGCTCCAAAGTTACCATAATCTTTTCGCATGTAGCGTCCTAGAATATTGCTATTGTAGTACGCTGGCGTTCCATCGTCAAGAGACTCTTTCAACACATTATTTAGAAAAAGTTGTTTCGTTTCTTCATAATTGCAGTCACCTTTTGCTGTATGAAGACTCAGTATTTCTCTACCAAAGATCTCTTTTCCATTCTTTTTAATATCTTCCTTTAATTCAGGACAAGAACCATAATACTTCTTCCAGTCTGATTCTTGTTTTACTCTTCTCTTCTTTCCTGGCGGAGTCCTGAATGCCCAGAAGTATTTTCTACCAATGTACCTTCTACCAGTGGTCTTATTGGTAATACAGTAAACAAAACCAAAGTAGTCCCCAATATCATCAGTGTCAAAAATTGTCCCATTATAGTTCCAGGGATTCTCATAGCTCATATAGTAATCATTAAGAGCTATTATTTATCCTTCAACCGGAACAAAGGTATCCTACTCACGATTTTAGATGTTGTCAAGCCCTTGATAAATACTCAATAAAGTCTTATAATAATGACTGTCTACGTCAATAATATAACCATTAATACTGGGGAATACTTTTCCAGAGACTTTTACTTGGACAATATTGACGGTACACCATTAAACTTGGTTGGATATGCAGCGTCTTCATATATTCGTAAACACCCAGAAAGTTTAAATCCAACTGCAAAATTTAATGTAGGATTTATTGACAGAGATAACGGAAGAATAAGAGTATCATTAGCATCTACCGTAACTGCCAGTATCAAACCTGGTCGATATGTTTATGATGTTTTGTTTACTGATAACACAACTAAAAAGTCAATTGTAATCGAAGGTAATGTTCTTGCAACAGAAGATATTTCCGATAGTTGTATAAAAACTTCTTATCTTTATAGTAGTTTTGGAGTTATTCCAGAATCTGATGGAATTGGTAATCTTAATAATGTAACATCAATAACAATAAACGATATAAATGATTATGGTGTAGTTCATCTTGGAGTAAATGGTAATTGTAGTCAACTCACAAATACAGTAGCACTATTACAAAATGCATCAAATTTAGAAAAGATAAACAATTATATTCGATTGGGTGGAGTTGTTTGGTTTAATACTGAATGGTTTAATGGTAGTCCCAGTGGTGTTGGATGTGCAAATAGAGCAAATACAAATACTATATTAACTTTGCTTGGAACGGAAATCAGACAAGAAGCAGATTCTCCAATTGTTGGAAATCTAACAAGAAGTAATGAAACTGGTGTTGTTTTAAGTGGATTTCCATCTGTATTATATTGCAACGCAACAGCAACATTTACTGGTGGAACACTAGTTTATGGATTCACTGGAAATGATTATTCGGGAAATCCAGTCAATAATGCAAGATTAGTTGTTTATGAAAAAATTGGTAGTGGAATCTTATATGTAAGTGGAGATACAAATACTTGGGATGATGGTACTTATGCACAAAAACTTCCAAATGAATTTTATAATGCACTTAGAAACCTAGTTCTCTACGGATAAATACTTAGAAAACGATGTCGGTATATGTAAATAATCTTACCATTAATATCGGAACAGACTTTGTGCAAACGTATGATTTGTATCAAAGTGGTGGTAAGGTTATTGATCTAACTGGATATTCGGCAGCATCAAGTCTCAGAAAACATAGAGACAGTAATACATCAGTAAGTTTTACTGTTGGATTTCCTGATAGAATAAATGGAAAGATTAAAATATCAATTCCTAGTTGGACAACTACTAGACTAAAACCTGGTAGGTATGTCTATGATATTTTGATGACAAAACCGAATGGTGATAAAGGTATTATTGTTGAAGGAACTATTCTTGCAAGAGCAGGTATATCAACTGGTTGTTCTTTTTCAGTACCGACTAGTGCTCAAAGACTTTGTATTGCTGTGATTGATGAAGCAAGTAGTCTTACCAGTTCTGAAACTAAATGGGGACAATTTAGATCTACATATCCCAATCGAACTTTTTATCTTCTGCAACCAACAACCGTTGGGTATGGTAATAGTGTAAATAATACTAACTATGATGATCTTGCTTGTCCTGATAACTTCTTGAATGAAACAACTGTAAACGTCTCACCGCTGATCTAAGATGTCTCAAACAGGATTTCCAAATGGTGGTATATTACCAGATGATGATGCAGATTTTACATATTCAAATATCATTACTACTGAAGCAGATATAAGAGCAGCTGCTCAGGAAATTGTAAACGAAGCTTACATATCTGGCACTATTGAATCAAAGGTTGCAGATACTATTGTTACTAGTATTGAAGGACTAGCAACAGCAGGTGCTACTATTGCACAATACTATATTCAACAAGTAACATATCAAGGTAATGATGGACTTGGTACAGAAAATAATCCTGTCGAAATTAACTATAGTTCTGCGGTGAATGAATTATTTGCAAAATCTCTTGGTTCTGATGCAAATCCCGAGAGTATTTACCAAAGTTACCTAGCAAATTCTACAAATATAGATGGAATCCAAAATACATTTTTTCATTTAGGGGCAGGACCAAATTCATTCAATTGGGATGCAAACGGAAATTTAACAATAACTGATACATATCTGTTTACGGGTTTAGATGATCTTGGTGCAGCCCCAACTGTGGATCAAGCAAGTTCTCCAGGAGGTTTTCTTGCACAAGTTGCTAAATTTTTTATTGGTCTTGCTGTTGGACAATTTTTAATACCGTTAGCAGACCTGAAAGGCGATATTAACAATCTAGCAAAAATGCTTTTTGGAGCATCTGCTGCAAACTATGTTGATGAAGGTGTTCCTTTCAACCTTTTCAGATGGGCACAAGTAAATGGACAAAATGTGACAAACATCGGTCTTATTGAATCAATGAGGTTTCGTAAAAGATTTACACCACAAGAATTATACGAAAATAATCCGATACTTTTCTTTGACGCTGTTGCCAAAGGTTTAATACCATTTTCAGTATTAGTCACACTTAATAATTTTATTTGCAATTCAATAGAAGTTGGTGCTGGTCCAGACGCTTTTGGAATTACTCCAAATTATGCACCAGTTAATACGGTTATGTCTACTAATCCTGATAACTGGACTTTTGGTGGAGGTGGAAATTATCCGAGACCATTTACTAGTTTTGCACAAAGAATAACAGAGGCAAATCTTTCTCTTGGTCCATTTGCAATGATAGATTTTAAAAATCCAACAACTAATGTATCTACAAGATTTTCTGGTAGAATATGTAATTTAGCAGTAGTATGTAATGGTGCTCCCGGTGAAGTTGGGTTTATAAGACAAAACTGGTATGGTGCAGATTTAAGTGGAACTGGTTATGGTGGTAACCTATTAAAGTGGCAGTGGTGGGAACAGGCAATAAAAACAAAGTATACATTTCCATATGGTCACCTTCCAGGATATCCAGATGTCACAATAGAAGTTGCAACAGCATCTTATGCCGTTGGAGACGCTAATAACTTTGCACCAGATTTACCAATACAAGAAGATTATACGCTTCTTCTTGGAACAGTTCTTGCAGCGGCAGCACTCGGAGCGATACTATAATGCCAAATCCAACTAGTAATAATAGAATTGCTTTTAAAAATTATTTAAGGGCAAACAAACAAAAATTCACAAGTGGAATACAAACTTGTGTTCTTGGAGATATCCAAAATGTAATATTAAGTATATCTTCTGGAATTGATACTTCACAAATAACAAGAGTTGTTATATTTGATGATGGAGAAAGAGTTGGATTATCAACAGTCTTAAATCAAAAACAACTGTTCTATGTTCCTGCACTACCAAATGATTCTATTGTTATTGGTGTTGGAACTGCGGGTGATGTTGGAATAAAATCTTACAGGGGATATAAGTTAGACTTTGTTGGAGATGGGCAAGGAATTAGATATGAAAATCAAGTATTTGGTCTAAACTCAGTAATTGGATTAGGTACAGATACATCACTCACAGTATTAGGATTAGGTGGAGGTCTATTCTTACCAGGTGATCCACCAACTTATAGCATTACAGAATCTGCAATAACAGTTAATGAAGGACAGACCGTATCGTTTGCTGTTACTACTACAAATGTAGGTTCTGGAACAACTTTATACTACAGTATTATTGGTAACACTTCAAATGCAGACTTTTTAGATGGATCTTTAAGTGGATCCTTTGTTATAACAAATGGATCTGGATCTTTTTCCAAGACTCTGGCAACAGATTCATTATATGATGAATTTACTGAAGGATTTAAAGTTAATGTTTCAACTGGTTCTACAACTGGATCAATTGTTGGTACATCAAATACAATATTTGTTACGAACTTAGGAGCACCATCATATACAATTGGTGTTTCAACAACAACGGTTAATGAAGGTGGATCAGTTAATTTTACGCTGAATACAGTTAATGTTGGAGACGGAACTACATTATATTATAGTACTGGCGGCAGTATGGAAGCCGCTGACTTCTCTAATAATTCACTAACTGGATCTTTCAGTATTGTTGGTACAGGTGCAACAACTGGTATTGCAACAGTTACAAGAACCATTGCAAATGATATCCTCACAGAAGGAAATGAATCCTTTACATTTGTTGTAAGAACTAATTCAACTAGTGGTACAGTTGTAGCAACTAGTTCTACAATCACAGTTGCTGATGTAGTACCAACATATTCAGTCACACCATCAGTAACATCCGTCAACGAAGGATCGACAGTAACCTTTACAGTTACAACCACAGGTGTTCCAAATGGAACAATATTGTATTGGACTACTTCACAAGTATCTGGAACTATATCTGCTTCCGATTTTAGTGATGTTGCTTTAAATGGTTCATTTACTATAAACAGTAATACCGGAACAATTACTAGAACAATCTCAGCAGATCGTTCCACCGAATCTGTTCCTGAAATATTCCAACTTCAAATTAGAAGAAGTTCAACCAGTGGAACTATTGTTGCAACATCAGATTCGGTCACAATTAATGATACATCAAAGAATGTTGGATCTGCTTCTAATGGTCTTACATTTGGACCAGTTCAAGTTAACAGAGATAATGGAAACACTGCTCTTGCTTCTGACTGGTATACAATCTGTGGACTTGAAAATCTTCCAGATGGATCATCAATCGCATTGTTTATTGATGGATCTGGGAGTATGACTCAGGCAACTGTTCAAGCATCTTATAATCTTTTAGTTTCAAAATTAAATGCCAGAGGTATAACAATTACCACAGTAACTAATGATTATGAAGACTGGATTACTCCCTTCCTAGTTGATTTACCATAAATATTTCAAAAACCAATGGCAGTCACATATACAGCAAACCTAGTCATATATACTGGAACTGATTTTGATCAGACCTTTGCACTTGAAGATGATCAAACAAATAGTGCATTAAATTTGACTGGATATAGTGGATGTGCTCAACTCAAAAGATATGAGTCTTCGAGTAAAACTGCCGATTTTACAGTTGGTTTTGCTAATGATAGAACAACTGGTAGAGTTACACTTTCTCTTGGATCAACTACAAGTGCTGCAATTAAACCAGGAAAATATTTTTACGACTTACTATTAAACAGCCCCACTGGAACTACAACAAGAGTTGTAGAAGGAACTGCTTTGGTTAAAAAGTCTGTTACTAGATAATAAAAAAGAGGGTTGTTAACCCTCCTTATTATTAGCGACCGAAATCTGGTCCTTGATTTTTTGGTTTTTTATTTTCAAGGTTCTTTGCACCTTGTCTCATAACTTCATCACGGGGTTTTCCTGCTCGTTCTGCTGCTGCACCGCCACCAGCACCATAGGTAGTCAATTTACCACTATCATCACGACTTCCTGGTTTAGCAAATGGTGATGTATAAGAAGGAAGTGGTGTAGTTGGTCTGCTAAAAGGACTTGTATTTTGTGCCTTAGCTGCAACAGAATTATTTGGATTTAACTTATCAATAAGTCTCTCATCAATAACTTCACCTTCTGGTTCAAAATGAGCAACTTGTGTAGTTGGTTTTGATTCTTTTTTACCACCCTTAACCATCAGTTGTCCACTCATAACTTTATTAACATCTTGTGGACTCATCTCTCTACCACCAGGACCAACATAATATTTTCTACCCGAAGAATCTTGTCGAAGTCTTAATTTTTCTGCTGGATCAGTTTTTGTAGTGCCAGTAACAGGAAATCCTTCAACAATGCTCTGGATATATTCAGCATCCATTTGCATCATAACATAGTGTGCTTCTGAAAGCGTATCAGCGTGTCCTTCTGCAAAGATATAATCTAGAACAACATCATATGCTTCTTTTTTCACTGCTTCCTCCTTTTTCTTCCCTAGTGGATTCTTAGAAAGTTCATCAGCAACATTGTTCATTTCGGGAGTTGCTTTTGCAGAAACTTGTGGAGTTGCCGCAGGTGCTGGTTTTGCTGGTTCTGGTGATCTTCCAGCAAACTTATTCTGTGCCAGAGATTGTTGTCCGGACCCAAGATCTTTAACTGCTGGTGCCTGTACTGTTGGAGTAACAGGAAGTCTATCACGCATATCCTTCATTAAAGGATTATCAGTCTGAGCAGTTCCACGAATACGCTCTCTTTCAGCAGAAGCGGCAGCAAGTTTAGTGTTGGACTTTCTCCAAATCTCCATACCCATATCCCTCACCTTTGCCATCTCAGCGGGGTCTCCGCTCTTTCTAGCGGCAGCTGCTGCCTTCATATAGTCTGCCACTGGGGAGGGTTTAGGGGCAGCAGGAGCGGGTGCAGCGGGTGCAGCGGGTGCTGGTGCTGGGGTACTTCCACCACCATCTGGTTGTGCAGGTGCGGGTTGTGCTTTCGCTTCTGCTTCTGCTTTCGCCTTGGCTTCTGCCTCTGCTTTTGCTTTTGCCTTAGCTTCCGCTTCTGCTTTTATTTGTGCTGGTGATTTGTAACCAGAAACTCTACCAGGAACACTAATCTGTGATTCACCTTGTGCCTTCAATCTCTTATTGATAGTTCCTGGCAACTGATAACTTTTGGTTTCTGGATCCCAAATTTTTGTTATGCCACCTATAGTTAATTTAGACCAATCGCCACCCTTTGGTTTTTGTGTTGGCCACTTAGGTTCTTCACTAATAGTTTTACCAGACATTTCAAAACTTTGTGTTTGTTGTGTCAAACTTGTTGGTGGTAGATTAAGACGCCTACGTCTTTGTGCTTCAGTCTCAGCAGGTGGAGGTGTTTGTTTGGAGGAATCATTCTGTGCTATCATTCCCAGACCTGCTTTGGTCAATCTTTCTCCAGCATCTCTAGCCGCATAACCTAAACCAAATCTTTGTCCAGTCTCATATGCTCCTCTTCCAAAGAATTTCCCATCTGGACCCTTCTGCCCAAATCTTTCTGCACCTGCTACTCCCTGAAGAGCTGCACCAACACCAGTCGTTAATGCTCCGGCAGCAAGTCCCGTTAAACTATATGGATTTTTATCGGGATAAGCAAGTTGACCATAAGCGTCAGTGGCTGCCACTGTTCTTGCAGCCAATCCTCTTTTAGTAGTTCCGAATACTTTATCTATTGCTCCACCAAAGCTCTTAAGAGGACCGTGTGGTCTAGGTGCAGGTGCGGTCAAAGCCTTCAAACCTTGAGATAACTTAGCACCTATACGATCTGATAATCGAGGTCCAGATGGTATTGGTTTTGCTGCTGCTGGTGTCGCTGGTGGTTTTGCTGCTGCTGGTGCCGCTGTTGGTTTTGCTGCTGGTGGTTTTGCTTTGAAAAGACCTCCAACCCAATTTTGTACTTGTGTGTAAAGACCTGGTTTACCTGCTTGAGTTGCTCCTCCAGTTGAAGAAAGTCCAGGTGGTAATGGTTTTGTTGGTTTAACTGGTTTTACTGGTGCTTGAAGCGGAGCAGTTGATGCTGCTGGTACAGATGGTTTTGATCCTACAAGAGGTGCCTGTAAAATATTTGGTTTTGCTGCCTGTGCTGTTTTTGTAGCAGTAGCCACAGATCTTCCTACATCTGCTGCTTTTTTTGCCCTACCAATATTAGTAATTGCTGTTAGCCAATTCCATTCCAATATAAATTCTTCCTGCTGCTCCTCAGTTAATTCTTCGTTTGACTCATTTAGTTGGGAAACAACATCAGTGAATCTTTCAATCTCAGGCAAAATAACAGCGTCTAAGAAAGATTCTTGAAGTTCTTCCCAAGTATACTCACTGAGATCCCATCCTTCCTCAACCATATCGTTGATTACATAATTTATTTCTTCAAGTAAAGAAGATGCAAAACGATCTTCTTCGGTCATATGGACTTCTGCATAAGCAGAATATAATCCACGAATTTCTTTTGGAGTAAACGAAGACATTTTTATTGCTAGTATGTTCTTATATTTTATTTATTAAAAAGATCTACCAAGCATTTGCGTATATCCAGCTGGATTTGCCTTGTATGCTTTTTCGTGTTCTTTTCCTATTCTTCTATCAACTCTTTGAAGTGTTGGAGATAAACCAATTATGTTATGTGCTATCCCAGTTGCCTGACTCATACCTGGTGGACTAACGGCAGAAATACCACCCAATGTTCTTTCAATAGGACCTATTCTTGGATCATTAGATTGTGTGGCTTTATCCAATCCCATTCCCCTATTATAGTGAAGGTTTAAACCAGCACCAACAATGCGACCACCAGTTCTTACAATTGGATTACTAGCAATTCTTGTTGCAGTTCTAGTGATCGGATTGTTAGTTACAGCAGATTTTACCTTACTAAGTGTAGATTTAATATCTTTTGGATTGACGAATTCATCCAACTGATATGCTTCTGCATAAAATTGCTTAAAAGTTTTCATTTCTTTGCCTCCTGTGATCTCTGCCAATTACCATAAGTTCTTCCAGCAGACTTAACAAAATCTGTGAATCCCTTTCTTACATTTGCTGGAACTTGTGCTCTAATTTCCTGTGGTACTGCCTTCCTAATATTAGTAAGAACACCCTGCGTAGTTACCTTTTTCTTAGGATCCCCAGTAATTACATCATATGCCTTAGATCCCAACTCGGCACCAACTGTTAAACCAGCAGTTGCACCAGCAGCAGATCCAAGTGGTCCAAGAACAGAACCAAAAGTTCCGCCAACTAATCCACCCAATCCACTTCCAATTGCTCTTGCTGCACCGGCACCAACCGATCTCTTTTGACTGCTACCCAGTGCCTTAGCAATATCATATCCCTTATTCGCTTCAATTCCAGTTTGAACTAAACCAAGAACTTTTCCAGCAGTTCCAAGACCTTTCATCATCTTTGCTTTTTCTGCTGCCTTTTCCGCAGCCATATCAGTTCTAACTTGCTTCGCTGCCTGAACTACGGTATTAGCAAGTCTCTGAGATTGTGATGCTCTTGGAATTCTAAGTAGTTTATTTTTAGTAGGTTTCGGTTTTGGGGAAGAAACAGTTAATGGTGATCCTACATTTGGTTTTGGTGCAGGTTGTCTATTAAGTGAAATATTTTGAGTTGCTGCTGGTTCGGGTTTTATAGGAGCAGGTGCTGGTGCTGGTGCTGATTGTGTAGATGCGTTAGATCTTGATACTACTCTCTTTGGTTTATTTCTTACTGATGGTTTCAAACCTGCTTCAGTTCTAGCAACTGCTTCATCGGGAGTTACATGAATTATTTCGCCGCTTGGTGTTTTAATTTCTATTTTTCCACTTTTAGACGTACCACCAGCAATAATTTGACCTTCTGGTGTATCTACCGTAACAGTTCTTCTTCTTCCCCTTCTCTCTTTGGCATCCTTTTCATAAGCAGCAGTAGCACCAGGATTTTGTGCCCTCATTTCATCATCAGTCAAAACCGGAATATTTGCAAGTCTTTTTCTTTGAACATTAAGTTCTGTTTCTGTTTTTGGGCGAGTTTCTAAAAATTCTTTTCTTCCTTGCTGCTCTTCAAGAAAATTCTTAAGCGACTTCATTTGTATCGACACTTTTTAGGTATTTATAAAAAAAGAGGGTCCGAAGACCCTCACTTTACATCATTTGATTGATTACCCATCCATTCTTTGCAATAATCATAATCTCCAAATAAGAACTCATCACACTCTGCCGCTTCTTGGTAGGCGTTCAGAATTTCTTGTTCACACCATTCATCATAGTTGGAATCCTGAGAAAGTATCTTTGGTAACATCCTGCTTGATTCCTCCAACAATATAGGATTCGACTTCTGTTTCTTGTGGTGCCACTTGAAGACCCTTTGAAGAAATCCAATGCTCCGTCCAAGGAAGTGGATTATTCTTTGCTGGAATATCATAGAGCGGTTTGAGTCCAATTGCTTTCATTCTACGGTTGGCAATCCATTCGACATACTGCTGTAACAGTTTGTCATTCAGACCAATCATCGATCCATCCTTGAACAGATACTCTGCCCAAAGTTTTTCTTGGTTCACAGCGTTCTCAAAGGTCTTGTAGACCCATTGTTCTTCCTCTTTGGCAATGCGTGCCATTTCAGGGTCATCACCTTCCTTCCATTTGTTCATAATGTTTTGGGTGATTACTAAATGCTGATTCTCATCACGGGCAATCAGTGAGATGATTTTTGCACTTCCTTCCATAAGTTTGAGCTCGCCAAACGCAAAACTACAAGCGAAGCTGACGTAAAAGCGAATACCTTCAAGAATATTAACGTTTGCAACTGCTCGGAAAAGTTTCCTTTTGAGTTCATACCTTGCCTCTTGTGCGTATGGAACTTGCTCTAATGCGTGCTGCCACTCATTCGAATTATCATAGCGATGTGCTGCGTTAATGAAATCGTTGTACGCTTGCGTAACGCTCACTGCACGCTCCATAATGCGATCCTCTCTGAGGATAGTATCAAAAACCTCAGATGGGTCTGAATATACGTTTTTGATAATATAGGTGTAGGAGCGTGAGTGAATCATCTCCATAAATTCCCACACTTTCATACAAGCTTCCAGTTCAGGGAGGGAACAGTATGGAGCAAATGCCATACCAGGACCACGACCCTGAACAGAGTCCAGCATCACCTGATATTTCAGGTTGCTGGTAAAAATATGCTTTTGTTCTGGGCGTAGCATGTGATAATCGCTACGATCTTTTTGAAGAGATACCTCTTCGGGTCTCCAGAAATAACCCAGTTGCTGTGTTGTTAGTTTATCAAAGATTGGATATTTGTAAGAATCATATCTCTGAACCCCCAGAGGTTGACCAAAGAACATTGGTTGTTTCTTTGTATCAACCTCGTTAGAGTTAAAAACTGTCATGGAATCTACCATTGGTTTTCCCTCTAACCCTGTCTTAAATCTTACAAGACTCACAATCTTCCTCCTCTGCGTTTTCTAGTTGAGAAACTAAATCTTCAAGCGACTGACGTGTTTCATCAACTTCATCAGTCTTGTTATCATAAGTGTTTTGATAGTAACTGGTCTTCCAACCGTACTTATATGTAGTCAAGAGGTCCTGTGCCATTATTGAAGTAGGAACTTCATTATCTGGGTAATTTTCTGGATTATAGGACCAGTTTCCAGAAATTGCTTGATCAAAGAACTTTTGCATAACAGCGACAATATTAATATACCCACGATTACTAGGCATATCCCAAAGAAGCGTGTAATTGTTTTTAAGTGTTTGATACTGTGGAACAATTTGCTTAAGCGGTCCTTTTTTGGACTTCTTAACGGACAGGTATCCCCTAGGAGGCTCGATGCCATTGGTGGCATTTGACACAACGGAACTGCTCTCCGATGGCATTTGTGCGGACAGAGTGCTGTTCCTGACTCCATATTGTTTAACCTGTGCTCTAAGACCTTCCCAATCATATTTTAAATTGTTAGGGACGATTTCGTCAACGTCCTTCTTGTATGTATCAATCGGAAGAATTCCCTGACCATATTTTGTACGATGCGAATATTCACAAGCACCCTTTTCTTTTGCAAGATTAACGGTTGCTTGAACAAGATAATATTGGAATGCCTCAGTAAGATCGTGTACTAGTTTCCAGGCACCAGGATCTTCATAATGCTCGCCGTGCTTGGCAAGATAATGTGCAAGACCAATATACCCTACCCCAAGAGAACGGCGTGCTCTGGTGGCAATTTCCGCTGCTCTAACGGGGTATCCCTGAAAATCAATAAGTTCATCGAGACTCCTAACAGCAAGATCGCAAAGAACTTCAAGATCTTCGTTATCCCTAATTTTTCCAACATTAATAGCACTAAGAATGCAGAGAGCAATTTCGCCATCAGTATCATCAATATGTTGAAGTGGTTTAGTAGGCAGAGTGATCTCTTGACAAAGATTGCTCATCTCAACTTTGTCCATAAAGGAAGAGTGAGAATTGCAATGGTCAATGTTCATGATATAAAGTCTACCAGTTTCTGCTCTTTCCTTCAAGAGGTCCAGAAAGAGTTCCTGAGCACCGATAGTCTTTCTTGGAATAGACTCATCTCGTTCGTAACGTACATATAACTCGTCAAAAGAATCAGTTCCAAAAGCATCATACAGACCAGGAACTGCGTGGGGCGAGAATAGAGAAATGGTTTCGTTTTTGATGAATCGTTCATAGAAGAGTTTAGAGATTTGAATAGAATAATCAAGTTTACGGACACGATTATCTTCAGTTCCCTTATTGTTTTTCAGTACAATAATGTCTTCTATTTCTTGGTGCCAGATTGGGAAGTGGACAGTTGCTGATCCACCTCTGATGCCATTTTGAGTGCAGCAGCGGACAGTTGCCTCAAACTTTTTGAGAAATGGGACAACACCTGTGTGCTGCACTTCTCCGCCTCTGATTTTAGCGTTGATGCCCCTGATGCGACCTGCGTTGATACCGATGCCCGCCCTTTGTGCAACATATCTGCCAATAGCCATATCGCTAGTAAAGATACTATCGAGGGTGTCATCAACATCAACAAGGACACAGCTAGCGTATTGTCTAAGTGGTGTTC
>Ga0222715_10003520_pt1 | contig 13944 bp, 15 predicted proteins | sample C33_9DmetaG_FD_165056 | JGI IMG/M metagenome (GOLD analysis project Ga0222715, IMG submission 165056) | Estuarine water microbial communities from San Francisco Bay, California, United States - C33_9D | ecosystem: Environmental > Aquatic > Marine > Unclassified | place: USA: California...
GCGCATCGCAGCGAGTCGACCTGGACGGCCGTTGGCTTAACCGATCCGGTGGGCCGCGTGACCTTCGCCGCGTCAGGACTCCCGGTCACCCCGGAGCTCGACATGCCCGTGGTGCGCGGAGTGCTCGCCCTGCTCGCTCGGCCCATGTCCGCCGACGAACTCGCCGGACTCACCGGACTCTCCCGCGCTGAGGCGGTGCACATCATCGCCGCCCTCCTGCAGGCGGGGATGGTCACGCGGGCGACCGCGAAGCCGGGCGTGCCTCGTGAAGGCGTCTGGTGGACCCCGGAGCAGATCAATGAGTCGCGCAAGTGAGTGACGCGGCAACCCTGGCCTTTGCCGCCGTTCTGCTCTTCGGGTTGGGTCTCATCTTCGGTTCCTTCGGCAACGTCGTCATCGCCCGCGTGCCCGAGGGTCGATCCGTCGTCCGCCCTCGCTCGGCATGCCCGTCCTGCGGGACCCAGATCCTCGGCCGCGACAACATCCCGGTGATCTCCTGGCTGCTCCTGCGGGCCCGTTGTCGCGCGTGCGGTGCGCACATCTCCGCTCGCTACCCGCTCGTGGAACTCACCGCTGGAATCCTCTTCGTCGCCCTCGGGTGGTGGGCCTGGCAGGCCGATCGGCTCGGTCTGTTGCCCTTGCTGCTGGCCTGGGGACTGGTCGGACTGTGCTTGGCCATGATCGACGTCGACCACCATCGACTGCCCGACGCGTTGACGCTGCCCATGCTCGCCGTGACCGCGGGCGGCCTGCTTCTTGCTCAACTCCTCGGAGATCCGGGCAGTTGGCTGGCGGCGGCCTGGGGGGTCGTGATCTGGCTCGGGGTGGTGGGCGGTTTGTGGGCACTGAGCCGCGGGCGAGGAATGGGCCTCGGTGACGTCAAACTCGCCCCATCTCTGGGTGCCCTGCTGGGGTGGATCAGCCTCGGCAGCGCGGTCGTCGGTCTCCTGGCCGCCTTCATTGTCGGTGCCCTCGTGGGGATCGCGCTGATGATCGCGCATCGGGCTGGGCGCGGCTCTCGGATCGCCTTCGGGCCGTTCCTTCTGCTCGGCACGCTGATCGGGGTTCTCGTGGGTGAGCCCATCGCCGCGGCATACTGGGGCGGAGTCGTCGGATGACGCAGATGCCGAGATGCTGGGGGTCCCGTGAGTGACGCGCCACTACCGCCCATCGCCGACTTCGATCCTCGACCGGAGCTATCGGTGTGGCTCGAGCGTGCCCAGCGTCGGGGCGAACGGCATGGGCTCGCCCTTCTGGCCGGTCACGGCGCGTGGAGTGCCGAGGTCGATGCCCAGTCACTGAGTGCCGTCCTGCGCGATGGAGACCGGATCTGGATCTGGCGGGGGAGCCCTGACCGCGTCGTGCTGCTGCTGACCGGTGTGGGCGATCTACCCACGGCGGCAGATGTCGTACGGCGTTTGGTCTCGGGACTGGCGGAGCCCCAGCCCAATGCCGGCGTGGCCCTGCTGCAGCCGGGTGAGGGTGTGGATTCCCTCCTGCGCCGAGTCGAGGGTGCCTGGCTGCTCGCCACTGACGAGGCTCCGGGCCACGTGGCCACGAGCCCGGTCCTCGGTGCCCCGAACGCTCGATAATCCACCTGCGCTCAGGGGGCGGCGTGAGGCGAGCTGAGCCGATACCCTAAGCGGAAGCATGAGGCGGCTGCCGCATGCTGCGAGGAAGGACGTCCCGTTGCGCTCCTGGGTGGATGTCGACCAGGCCGGTCGGCAGTTCCTGGTACGCGAGGGCCGCGGTCGAGTCAGCGCCGTGGCCCCGGTCGGTGACGGTCAATTCCTCGTGGAGATCCTCTGCGAGCTGCCCCCTCACTGGTCTGCTTCCCTACGCACGACTGTCCAGGCGCGAATCCCCTCCGGCCACCCCTACCTCACGGACGTGCGGTCGGCGGAATCCACCGGACAGATGGTGGACTGGTCCATGGAGTGGCATCGCCATGAGGGCATCCCAGCGGATATCCCGTTGGAAGCCTTGGACCTGCGCGTAGACACGCACAGCACGCTCGTGGCATTTGCCGCGGTCGACGAGGCGGCCCCGCTCCTCGAATCGACCGAGGCGCTCGATGCCTGAAGCGAAGCGCTCGGCATTCGGACAGGTTGATCAGCAGGCCATCCTGGCCAATCTTGATCTCGTAAACGAGGATCCGGTCGAATCCAACTTCTTCGCGGCCGACCCCGTCGTGGACGACACCCACACGGACGGCCCCCCGGGACTCGCCGATGAGTCGCCCGCAGCCCGCAAGGAATTCGTGTTGTACGGGCCCGCCGGCATTGGAGCAACGCGGTGACCGCCCCCGGTGTGATCGTGGTCGCCGAACCGGTCATCCACGAAGTTCTCCGCTCCTCTGGCGCGCAGTGGAATGTGCAGGATCGCCAGCCCAATGTCGCGTCGATGTGGCAGGCACTCTCCACCGGCCAGCTCGACGTCAAGTCACGCATCCTGGTCTTCTCCGACGCCCTCGGCGACGACCGGTCCGACGAGCGCGCGCAGACAGCACGAGCCATCGTCGCCATGGCCAATGCGGGTGCGTCGGTCTTCGTTGTGGTATGGAAACCCGAAGACATTGATGCCTTGCGGGATGCCATCGCGGCAGCAGCCTCGGCGCAGGGATTGTCGGAGAGCGACCTCACCTATCACCTGCTGCCCGCGCAGCAGGGTGGTCGCCTCTTCCTTGATGCGGTGCGCGCGCAGACGAATGAGTTTGTCGATTTCCCGGAGGACTGGCCACCGGAGTGCGATGTCGACCTGCTGCAGGAGCGGCGGGCCAGCGTGCAAGCCCCCGGATCCAACGTGCCATCGCTGCCACCCATCACGGGCATGCCTGAGCCCGACCCCCAGGGTGACGTCGTCACCGACTCGGGCTACCCGGCAGCGGCGAGCATGGACCTACTGAGCCGGCCGCGCTTGCCCGGTCAGGTCACCATTACCGTCACGTCCAGCAAGGGTGGATCGGGCAAGTCGACGGCGTCCATGCTGCTCGCGGCGACCATCGCGCGAGCCTCCCGCGAAGCCGGCAACCCTCTATCGGTTTGCCTGGTCGACCTCGACACCCGTGACGGCCAGGTGGCCTCCCTCATTGGCCGCTTCATGCCGACCGCGTTGAATATCCGGGTCCAGCCGGTCTGGGATGAGGAGCGCATTCGGCGCAATCTCGTGCCCGCCGAGGACATTGGGATCGACACCCTCCTCGCGCCGATCCGTCCGCGCACGGCGGACACGGTGGGCCCTGAGTTCTACCGCGCCATCGTCCGGAGCCTGCAGCGGATGTACGACGTGGTCGTCATCGACACTTCGGTGCAGTACCTCGATCCACTCATCGCGGATGTGGCGCTCAAGGAGGCCGACGAGATCCTCTTCGTCACGACACTTGCCTCGACCGCGGTGCAAGGCATGGCGCGTGCTCTTCGCGAGATCACCGCACCCGTCGACGAGTCTGGCCTCGGAATCCCGCGCGACAAGATCGGCATCATCGTCAACCAGTCCCTCGCCAACGTCGGCATGGAGCGCGAGCAGATCCTCGCGGCGGGTCTCGGTGTGCCGGTTGTCGGTGTGATCCCGCTGGCGACGAAGGACGTCCTTACCGCCATGAATCTTCACCGTATGCACGAGTTGGTGAACCACCCGCTCCTCGGTCCGGCCTACAACCAACTTGCTCGCGCGTGTCTGCCCCAGGCCGAACTTGCCGAGTCGTACGTCGACAGCGATGACGGTGAAGTGCCGGCGGCCCCGACGCTGCCCACCGATCCCGGTGGTGAGGCGGCACGCAAGCGCGGGCTCTTCCGCTGGGGCAACTAGTGGAGGCCGGGACGGTCTATGCGGCCATGACACAGTCGGCGTTTGCGCTCGTCGCGCTGCGCCAGGGCATTCCCCTCGACCAAATCGCGACCGGAGCCGGTGATCGACACTTCCCGATCCTGCGGTCGAGCACCCCGGACTGGTTCGCGGCGGCAGCTGGCCATGCCTCCTCTCTCGATGACATCGCTCCGGAACTTCGGGTCCATCCCGAGCAGGCAGACGCTGACCTCGATCTCATCAGGATGTACGCGCCAGAGTTGAGTGAGTCAGAGGGATCGGTGGCGACACAGGAACTGGATTCACGTCCGGCGCCGCCCGCGCGTGTGTCGCACGAGGCGGCGCAATCGAATGTGCGACTCGACCTCTTGGCCGAGCTGCGGGACATCGACGAGTGACGACGTCAACGGGTGACGACATCGCCCGTTGACTAGTCGGCGGCGATCCCGAGTCGCTGCCCGCCCGAGTACACGTTGAGGTTGCCGTTTCGGACGAAGCCGACCAGGGTCAGACCGGTTTCGCGTGCGAGGTCGACTGCGAGGGTCGTCGGCGCCGACACCGAGGCCAGCAGAGGGATTCCCGCAACGACGGCCTTGTGGACCAGCTCCGCCGATGCGCGTCCACTGACCTGCAGAGAGTGTCCCCGCAGTGGCAGGCGGTCTTCGAGGAGCGCCCATCCGATGACCTTGTCGACGGCATTGTGACGCCCGACGTCTTCGCGCGCGCAGACGAGTTCGCCGTCGAGGTCGAAGAGCCCAGCCGCGTGCAGACCACCGGAGGCAGTGAAGCCGCGTTGGGCGGCCAGGAGTGCCTCCGGCTGAGCGAGCACAGCTTCAAGCGTGAAGCGTGTGTCGTCGGTGTCAAGTGGCCAGCGTCGTGTCCGTTGGGTGAGATCGATGAGGTCAGAGCCGCAGATTCCGCACGCGCTGGACGTGGCATGCAATCGAGGCGTTACCTGAAGGGGGAGGCGGCCACGGACCTGGACGATCCGGCGTACCTCGTCCTCGTCTGAGTCCCCGGCGCGATCGAAGCATTCCTTGGCCTCGGCGATGTCGTCGCGATGGGCGATAACCCCCTCGGAGACCAACCAACCGAGCGCAAGTTCCACATCGTGGTCCGGTGTGCGCATCGTTGTCGAGGCGGTGGCCCCATCGACCTCGATTTCTAGGGGTTCCTCCAGGGCGAGCGCGTCGGGAGCGGCGTGGGCAGCGCCCTCGCGCACGTGCACGACGCGCCGGCGCTGTGTGGATCCCATGCGGACTCTCCCTTCGGTATTCGCTGCCAGCCTAGGGGGCGTACCCCCTTTCCCGCGCGTGCCGTGTCGCCTACCCTTAGAGGACATCGCAGCAGTTGCTGATGCCATCCGCCGTCTTCGCGAAGGAGCAGTGCCCGTGTCCGGTCACGCCCCCTGGTCGGCATCGCAGGCGCAGGTCGTGCTCACAGCGCTCGCGCCCCACCAACGCCTGGTGCTCCCCGCTCTTCAAGTCCTGCAAGAGACGTTCGGCTATGTCCCCGACGAGTCGCTCGACCTCATCGCGGACACGTTGAACGTGACTCGCGCTGAGGTCTATGGAGTCCTCACCTACTATCACGACCTCCGGCGTACCCCGCCCCCGCAGACCGTGATCGCGCTGTGCGTGGCAGAAGCGTGTCAGGCGCAGGGTTCGCGCGAGTTGGTCGCCGCGGTCGAGGACGCATACGGCGTACGCATGGGGGAAACGAACGGCGACGTCGAAATCAGTGAGGTGTTCTGTCTTGGTGACTGCGCGCTCGGTCCGGCAGCGATGATCAATGGACGGTTGCGCGGTCGATGCACGGTTGACTCGGTGCGAGCGGCGGTGAGCGCATGATCACCATCTATGTCCCGCGCGACAGCGCTGCCCGCTCGGTGGGTGCCGATGAGGTGGCCCACCGCATTGCGGAATGGGCGGTCGCCGAGCACGTCGACCTTGAATTGGTGCGCAACGGTTCGCGCGGCGCGCTGTGGCTGGAGCCGCTCGTCGAGGTGCAGACACCACAGGGACGGATCGGCTATGGCCCGGTCACGGTTGATGACGTACCCGGCCTGATCGCAGCGGATTTCTTCAATGGCGGTGACCACCCGCTTCGGGTCGGCTTTGTCGATGACCTGCCCTGGTTGGCCAGCCAGCAGCGCGTCACGTTCGCCCGGATGGGCCTGTTCGACCCCCTCGACCTCGAGTCCTACCGGGCAACCGGCGGCCTGCGCGGCCTGACCCGCGCTCTTGAACTCGGCGGAGATCAGGCGGTCGCCGAAGTTCTCGCGTCCGGCCTGCGTGGCCGCGGCGGCGCCGGCTTCCCCGCCGGCATCAAGTGGCGCACGGTTCTCGAGGCGTCAGACGCGACGAAGTACGTCGTCGTCAACGCCGATGAGGGAGATAGCGGAACCTTCGCCGATCGCATGCTCATGGAGGGCGATCCCTTCACCTTGCTCGAGGGCATGGTCATCGCCGGAGTCACCGTGGGCGCGTCCGAGGGCATCGTCTACATCCGCTCGGAATATCCCGATGCCATTGCCACAATGCGGACCGCGATCGACATCGCACGTCTCGATGGCTGGCTCGGTGCCGATGTACTCGGATCCGGGCTCGCCTTTGATGTCCGGGTCGCCGTGGGAGCGGGCTCCTATGTCTGCGGCGAAGAGACCGCGATGCTGGAGAGTTTGGAGGGCAAGCGCGGCATGGTGCGCGCCAAGCCGCCCATCCCTGCGCTCGCCGGACTTTTCGGTCGGCCCACGCTCGTCCACAACGTCCTCACGATGGCGGCCGTTCCGGGCATCCTCGCTGAGGGCGCCGGCCACTACCAGGCTCTCGGCGTTGATCGTTCCCGCGGCACCCAGGTATTCCAACTTGCGGGCAACGTCGCGCATGGTGGCATCGTGGAGCGCGGCTTCGGGCTCACGCTGCGGGAACTCGTCGAGGAGTACGGCGGCGGGACACGGAGTGGTCGACCCGTGCGGGCCGTGCAGGTGGGCGGACCGCTCGGGGCCTACCTGCCCGAGACCGCGATGGATGTCTCACTCGACTACGAGTCCCTCGTGGAGGTCGGCGGCATGCTCGGCCACGGCGGAGTTGTGGTGTTCGACGACACGGTCGACATGGCCGCGCAAGCGAGATTCGCGATGGCCTTTTGCGCCGCCGAATCCTGCGGCAAGTGCACGCCCTGCCGGATCGGATCGGTCCGCGGGGTGGAGGTCATCGACCGCATCGTGGCCGGAGTCGACCGGCAGGACAACCTCGAACTCCTCGAGGACTTGTGCGACACGATGACGGACGGATCGTTGTGCGCGATGGGTGGACTGACTCCGCTCCCCGTCCGCAGCGCACTGAACCACTTCACGGAGGACTTCCATCGCAACGCGGAGGTGTCGTCATGACGCTCTTGCACGAACCAGATTTCGGGACCCCGGCCAGCAGGTCGGCGGAGTCGGTCGAGGTCCTCATCGACGGGGTCGCGGTCCAGGTGCCGGCAGGCACGTCGGTGATGCGCGCCGCGGCGGAAGCCGGCATGACGGTCCCCAAACTGTGCGCCACCGACTCCCTCCAGCCCTTCGGATCGTGTCGCCTGTGCCTCGTCGAGATCGACGGCAAGAAGGGCACGCCCGCTTCCTGCACGACACCGTGCGAGCCGGGCATGTCAGTTCGCACGCAGACTCCCCGGCTGGAGAAGTTGCGTCGCGGAGTGATGGAGCTCTACATCTCCGATCACCCACTGGACTGTCTGACCTGCCCGGCGAACGGCGACTGCGAGTTGCAGGACATGGCCGGTGTCGTCGGCCTGCGCGACGTTCGCTTCGGCAGCGACGGTGCGAATCACCTCGATGAGCCGACGGATGCGTCCAATCCGTACTTCTCCTTCGACGGCTCCAAGTGCATCGTCTGCAGTCGTTGTGTGCGCGCCTGTGATGAAGTCCAGGGCACGCTGGCGCTCACGATCGAAGGTCGAGGCTTCGATTCCAAGGTGAGCCCCGGCGGCCGTGATTTCCTCTCCAGCGAGTGCGTCTCGTGTGGGGCCTGTGTCCAGGCATGCCCCACGTCGACCTTGGAAGAGAAGTCGGTCATCGACCTGGGGATGCCCACCCGCACCGTGCTCACCACCTGCGCCTACTGCGGAGTGGGCTGCTCCTTCAAGGCCGAACTGCGCGGAGACGAACTCGTGCGCATGGTCCCGGAGAAGGCGGGCGGCGCCAACGAGGGCCACTCATGCGTCAAGGGCCGTTTCGCCTGGGGCTACGCAACCCATGCCGACCGCGTCACGGTGCCCATGGTTCGTGAGTCCATCGACGATCCGTGGCGTGAGGCGAGCTGGGAGGAAGCGCTCACCTACGCGGCCGAACGGCTGCGCGATGTCCAGGCTCGGCACGGCGTGGACAGCATCGGGGGTATCACCTCCTCGCGGTGCACCAATGAAGAGGTGTTCGTCGTCCAGAAGATGGTCCGTGCGGCCTTCGGCACCAACAACGTCGACACGTGCGCGCGCGTGTGCCACTCGCCCACCGGGTACGGACTGAAGCAGACCTTCGGCACGTCAGCGGGCACCCAGGACTTCAAGTCGGTGGCTGAGTCCGACGTCATCATGGTGATCGGTGCCAACCCCACCGATGCCCATCCGGTGTTCGGATCGCGTATGAAGCGACGCCTGCGCGAGGGCGCGCATCTCATCGTCGTCGACCCCCGCAAGACCGATCTGGTTCGCTCACCCCATATCGAGGCTGACTACCACCTCCCGCTGCAGCCCGGCACCAACGTCGCGGTGATCAACGCCATGGGGCACGTTGTGGCGACCGAGGGTCTGATCGACCGTGAGTTCGTTTCCGAGCGCTGCGATCCGGTGAGTTTCGCCGCGTGGGAGGAGTTCATTCGAGGCGAGGAGAATTCCCCCGAGGCTGCGGAGCGCTCCAGCGGAGTGCCGGCCGGGGAGATTCGGGCCGCTGCACGCCTCTACGCCGCCGGCCCCAACTCGGCGATCTACTACGGCCTCGGCGTGACCGAGCACAGTCAGGGATCCACCATGGTGATGGCCATGGCCAACCTCGCGATGGCAACGGGCAATATTGGTCGCGACGGCGTGGGCGTAAACCCTCTGCGCGGACAGAACAATGTTCAGGGATCCTGCGACATGGGTTCCTTCCCCCACGAATTGCCCGGCTATCGGCATGTCTCCGACGATGTTGTGCGTGAGCAGTTCGAGGCGCTGTGGGGCGTGACCATCCAGCAAGAGCCCGGTCTGCGCATCCCGAACATGCTCGATGCCGCGGTCACTGGGGAATTCCGCGCACTGTTCATCCAGGGTGAGGACATCGCCCAGTCGGACCCCAATACGCGGCACGTCGAGGCGGCGCTCTCGGCGATGGATCTGGTCATTGTGCAAGATCTCTTCCTCAACGAGACGGCCCGTTTTGCGCACGTGTTCCTACCCGGCACGTCCTTCCTGGAGAAGGACGGCACCTTCACCAACGCCGAACGGCGAATCAATCGTGTCCGGCCGGTCATGTCGTCGCGCACGGGCAAAGCCGAGTGGGAGGTCGTGTGTGATCTGGCCACCGCTCTCGGCTATCCGATGCACTATGACTCGGCCAGTCAGATCATGGATGAGATCGCCGAGCTCACGCCGACCTTCGCGGGGGTCTCCTTCGACCTCCTTGATCAGGTGGGGAGTGTCCAGTGGCCGTGCAACGCCGACCACCCTCTCGGCACGCCGATCATGCATGTGGATGGCTTCGTCCGTGGCATGGGGGCCTTCCAGGTGACGCCGTTCGTGCCGACCGAGGAGCGCAGCACTCGACGGTTCCCGCTGTTGCTCACCACCGGGCGCATCCTCAGCCAATACAACGTAGGGGCGCAGACGCGCAGAACGGCCAATGTGACGTGGCATGACGAGGATGTCATCGACATCCACGAGTCCGACGCCGAGATGCGGGGCATCACGGACGGTTCATGGGTGACCCTCGCGAGCCGGGTCGGGTCCACAGTGATGCGCGCGCGCATCACCGATCGCGTGCCGCCGGGTGTCGTCTACACGACCTTCCATTACCCGGAGAGCGGCGCCAATGTTGTGACGACCGAATACTCCGACTGGGCCACGAATTGCCCCGAGTACAAGGTCACGGCGGTAGAGGTGTCTCCGACGCTCGCCGCTCCCGACTGGGCGTCGTCGTCACCGGCCGCGGTCGTGAGGTAGGCGTGCGGATCGAAACCCTCACGCGCATGGCGCAGGAGATCGCGGTCAACAACGGGGTTTTCCCCGAGGATGAGGCCACTCGTCGGGTCGCTGACCACTTGCGATCGTTTTGGACCCCGGCCATGCGTCGGGATTTCACGGCGTACGTCACCGAACACCCGGACGCCGTCGATCCGGTGGTTCGCGCGGCACTGGAGTCGTGACGGTGAGTCGAGGCACCGCTCTCGTCACCGGGGCAAGTTCAGGTATCGGTGCTGCCACTGCTCGGCGCCTCGCGGCTGCAGGCTTCGAGGTGGTTGCGGCGGCGCGGCGCCAGGATCGCCTGGAGGCGTTGGCGGTCGAGGATGAGCGAATCCGTCCATGGGTGCTTGACGTCACCGACCAGAGCAGTGTGGAAGCCCTGGCTGAGCACCTCAAGGACGTCGATCTCACCACTGTTGTGTCGAACGCGGGCGGCGCATTTGACGCCACCACCGTGGCAGACGCCGACATCGAGAGTTGGCAGCGCACCTTCGAGATCAACGTGGTGGGTTCGGTCCGTGTCATCCGCGCCCTGCTCCCGCAGTTAGTGAGGTCCGGCCGCGGACTCATCGTCCTGATGGGCTCCACCGCTGGCCAGGTCGCCTACGAAAGCGGCGGCAGCTACACCGCGGCCAAGCACGCCGAGCACGCCCTCGCCGGCACGCTGCGCTTGGAACTGTGTGGTCAGCCCGTGCGGGTGACCGAGATCGCACCGGGCATGGTGCGCACCGACGAGTTTGCGGTGAACCGGTTTGGAGATGCGGCCAAGGCGGCGAAGGTCTACGAGGGGGTCGCTGAGCCCCTCGTGGCCGAGGACATCGCCGAGGCAGTCGGCTGGGTGGCCACACTGCCGTCTCACGTCGACATCGACCTCATGGTCATGCGTCCCGTCGCGCAGTCGGCGCAGCACAAAGTTCATCGTGTGCTGGAGTGAACTACTAGCGCCCAGAGCGACAACAGGATTAGATGAGCACCCGGCAGCCGATCCATCGGTGCCCCAAACGAGGAGAATTCATGGCAGACGACGACATCGAGATCGGCGAGGACATCGAGATCACCGAACTCGTAGACGAGTCGGGAGCCGTCCTGGGCACTGTTGTCGACGACGTCGTCGTGGTGACCGGCGAAACGGGCAGCATCGTCGATGAGACGATCGACGTCTTCGACGCCGAGGGCAACCTCGTCGCTGAGGAGGAAGTCGTGGACATCTACGACGCTGACGGCAACCTGATCGCTGAGGCCGGCACCCAAATCATTGAGGGCTAGTCCGGTTTGGTGAGGCTGGGCTGATTGCCGTGAGGCGGGGCCTACCGCCCCGCCGGTTCCTTCGCTAGCCTCGACACCAGCGACCGACGGTCGCGTCACCACCTACTACGGATCGTCCGGCACGTACCTGCCGGTGGGAGGATCGATTTAGCATGTCTCAGCCCGTCACCTATCAAGACGCGACCCTCGTCTACCCCGGTATGACGCGCCCGGCGGTCAATTCGATCAATCTGGAAATTGCTCAGGGTGAATTCCTCGTCCTCGTCGGCCCCTCCGGGTGTGGCAAGTCCACGACCTTGCGGATGCTCGCCGGCCTCGAGCCCATCACCAGCGGCCGGATCCGCATCGGAGATCGCGACGTCACGAATGTCCCCGCCAAGGATCGGGATATCGCCATGGTCTTCCAGAACTACGCGCTCTACCCGCATATGACCGTGGCGGAGAACATGGGCTTCGCGCTGAAGATCGCGAAGGTGTCCAAGGATGAGATCACCCGACGTGTCAATGAAGCCGCGACACTGCTCGACCTGGAGCAGTACCTCGAACGCAAGCCCAAGGCACTGTCCGGTGGCCAGCGCCAGCGTGTGGCCATGGGGCGCGCGATCGTTCGCGAGCCCCAGGTCTTCCTCATGGATGAGCCGCTGTCGAACCTCGACGCCAAGTTGCGTGTGCAGACACGCACGCAGATTGCCGCACTGCAGCGTCGCCTGGGCACCACGACGGTCTATGTGACGCACGACCAAGTGGAAGCGATGACGATGGGTGACCGCGTCGCGGTGCTCAAGGAGGGCATCCTGCAGCAGGTGGCGGCACCGGGCACGCTGTATGAGGAGCCGGTCAACGCATTCGTCGCCACATTCATCGGCTCTCCGTCGATGAACCTCGCCCGCGTTCCGATCACCGATGGCGGCGTCGATTTCGGCGGCCACCACGTGCCGGTGGAGCGTGATGTCCTTGCCAAGTCATCGGGGTCGGAGGTCATCTTGGGAGTGCGTCCGGAGGCGTTGCGGGTCGGTGACATCGGAGCGGCGATGTCGGTGACCCTCGTGGAGGATCTCGGTGCGGACACGTATATCCATGGCACTGTCGCCCTGCCGTCCGGGGCGACCGACATGGTGGCGAGGACCGGCCCGGGCTCGGGGATTCGCCCGGGCGCGGAGATTCGCGTCGCCCCAGAACTCCACTACATCTTCGATACCGAAGGGGATCAGCTCCGACTGGGCTGATGGGTCACGCGTCTATCGATCGTGGCTGAGCGGGCGAGTCGATCCCCGCACGACCAGGCGTGTGGGCACCCGCACGCTGGTCGGCATCGGCTCAGCCTCAGGCAGCGGATTGATCTGCGCCAGGAGCGATTCGGCGGCGATGCGTCCGAGATCGTAGACCGGTTGCTCGATCGTCGTGAGGTCCAGGTGCTCGCTCATATCGTGTCCGTCGATCCCCACGATCGAGATGTCCTTGCCGGGCGTCAGCCCATGCCGAGCGAGGGAACGTAAGGCTCCAAAGGCCATCTCGTCGCTCATGCAGAACACCGCGGTGGGTGGGTTTCGCTGGGTGAGCAGCGCCGTCATGGCCTGCTCACCTCCGGAAATCGTGTAGTAGCCGGAGGCCCGGAGCAGCGGATCATCATCCAGGGAGTACTCCTCGATCACCGAGCTGTATCCGGCCTCCCGGTTGAATTCCGCGGTGAAGGCGTTGATCGCGGGATCGCCGTTGATCAGGCCGATCCGGGTGTGCCCGAGGTTGACCAGGTGGCGGGTTGCCTGACGCGCCGCCTCGGTATCGTCGATGGTGACGCTGGGCGTGTCGCCGACGTTGACGCTGATCAGCGCTGTGGGCATTCCGAGGTCGATCACCTCGAGCAACTGCTCGCTCTCCGGGGGCATCGCAATGACGAGAACACCATCCACGCGTCGCCGCAGTCGACTCGCCGGCGTCGAACGGAAGTGCCCGGGGATGTGGTCATCGACGCACTGCAGCAGCAGATCCATCCCCGAGGCCTGGATCACGCTCTCGACCCCGGAGAGAACGGTGGAGAAGTACCAGCGGGAGATGTAGGGGGTGAGGACCGCGATTGAGCCGGTGCGTCCAGAGGCGAGGCGCGAGGCGCTGGGGCTCACGACGTAGTCGAGGTCGGCGGCGACCTTCTGGACGCGCGCGCGGGTGGCGTTATCGACATTGGGCAGCCCGCGCAGGGCTCGCGAGACGGTGGCCGGGGACACGCCCGCGGCGGAAGCGACATCGCGAATGGTGATCGTCATGGGGGAATTGTGGCTGCCCGTGGAACGGCCTGCAACCGTTTCATGAAACAGAGCCCCCGGTCAGGATTGAACTGACGACCTACCGCTTACAAGGCGGTTGCTCTACCACTGAGCTACAGGGGCAACGTGCGAGACCACAGGTTATCGCTGGGCCGCGGTGCCGCTACGACGGGACCGCCGGCCGTTCTTTGGGCAGATCAAGGGGCTTAGACCCCAGATCTGCCCAAAAAACGGTCGGTTGGCCGTGCGCTAGAAGAGGCCGACCACCGCTCCGTCGACGAGGTTGATCTTCTGCGCGGCCGGAGCTTTCGGCAGACCGGGCATCGTCATGATGTCGCCACACACGACGACGACGAACTCGGCGCCGGCCGACAGTCGCACCTCGCGGATGTCG
>Ga0222715_10003523_pt1 | contig 13942 bp, 18 predicted proteins | sample C33_9DmetaG_FD_165056 | JGI IMG/M metagenome (GOLD analysis project Ga0222715, IMG submission 165056) | Estuarine water microbial communities from San Francisco Bay, California, United States - C33_9D | ecosystem: Environmental > Aquatic > Marine > Unclassified | place: USA: California...
GGCGCAGGTACCACCTAAACAAATCGTCGTCGCACTACTACTGGCGCGCCCGCGCCAAATTTGTCAAGAGGCGCGTCGGTCGCTGAGGCCTGGCCGATAAGAGAATCGGCCATGGCCCAGGTTTGTTCCACGTGGAACATTATGCGGCGAGCCGGTCGCATAATGTGGAGAGCAGATTTTTGATGCCACGTTTTTTGTTTTCAAAATCTATCGTGTGCCAATCGGAATCAATAACGCGCTCTTTTAGTATGCTCATGCGGTCATAATGTGAAAGCGCGTTTTCATCATTCTCCGAAAATTTCCAATAGGTTAGCGGAGAATTTTTGCGAGCCATGATGCGGCGTTTTTGTTCATCCTCTGAAATCGAAAGCCAGAATTTAATGAAGCGCACCGGCTGGTTAGCTTCCCAATTTTTATGTCGCCGCATAAAATTTTTGTATTGTCGCGATGAGCACCATCCGTTTAAATGTTGCACCATTGCGCGGCTATACCATGATCGATCGAAAAACACGATGCGATTTTGCGTCGGCAATTTGGTTTCCCAATAGGGGAGCCATGCCGACATTGCGCGCTTGCTCGGTTTGTGAGAAAGGCAAATGCTGTAAAGGTCTGGCGGTAGGTAGTGAGTCAATTCCCGAATGGTCGAGGATTTTCCAGCAGTATCGCGCCCTTCTAAGATTACCGCAACCGGAGCGGAGAGATTCTCCGCGAGCCGGTTGAGTTTCGCTTGCAGTTTTTTCACGCTAAAACCTCCGCATAATCTACAGGATAGGGGCAACCGTGAATCCCCTTCGCGCGTTTGTGATCGCGCACCGCCGCACCGATTGCCAAATTGGTCTTGCGGTACGAATTGGCAAAACGAGTCAGCGCAGTTTTTTGGTCGCAAAAGTAGAATTCACTTTTGCCGCCAACGTCAAGCCAACGCTTGTCGTAGAGCATCGCTTTGTCTTCACGATTCGCTTCGCGTGAGTGAACGAATTGCTCTGCCGCTAAGACGGTTTCGTTATCGCCAAGGCGCATACGCCAGATGCGAGCGTGCAATTCGCCGCGATTGTAACCGAAAGCGGCCTCGCAATCTTGCAAACACCAGCGAACGCGCTCGATGCCGCCATGCTTGCCATCTTTGTAAGCGTGGCGAGCGTAGCCGTTTTTGAAAACACCAAATTCGAGCAATTCCCAAACGTAGTGCCAAGCCATGCCAGAAATCGGGGTGATCTCTGGAATTGAGTCAGTGGATCGAATAATCATCATGCCGCCCTCGCGTTAAGTTCCAGTGCATTATAAACCCGCAAACCCGCGCGAGTCAACAAATTAATGACGTTTTTATTGTCATCCATCATCACGCTAAACATACAAAACCGCCGCCATGAATGCGTTTTTGTAGCCGCATAATTTCGCAATGCTCGCAGTTTTAGCTCCGCATCGGGTGTACGGTCGCCTTCCTTGCGGGATAGCATAGCGTCCCAAATCAAGCCGTGATCCGCTAGAAAGCGATAGTCAGCCTCACCCATAACGCGGGCAGTGCAAACGACGATCTCCGCGCCGCGCTCACGCTGTCGAATCCAGTGCCCCGCAAGCGGTAGCAATTTGTCACGCGCGATTTTTTCGGGCGTATTGTTTTCGATCCAATGATCGAGGTCAAGATCCCCATTTGGCAAGGTAGCTTGACGATGGCGAGAGTCGATCACAGTGTGATCCAGATCATAGATAAAGCGCATAGAAATATCCTCCAATGCCGACAATGTTAAGTAAAACCAGATTATAGCATCGTGTGGCAATCGCTTGCAATGTTAAAAGTGCCAAACCGCAAATCGCAAGGTATTTCCCCGCGTTCGTGTCGATGATGAAAGGGGCCGCCATCATGCAGACGGCCCCGATCCAAGCGGCAAGCGCGACTATCATTGGATAGCCGCCAGCAAGCCAGAAAGAGAAAGCGCAGTCGCTTTCTCTAAACCGTCAAGGGCGGATGCGTCAGCATCCAGCGCCTTAGCGATAGCCGCAACATAGTCGGCCTTGCTAGTGGCGCGAGTGCCCTTGACGGGCTTTTTGGCGACCGCGTAGTCAAGCCCAAGCGACTTGATTTTAGCGATCACGCTACGCTTGGATTGACCAAGCTCGTCAGCAAGCTGACCGGCAAGAGCGCCGTTCAGTGTGCCGTATTGCTTTGCGGCATTTTGCAGTGCCGCGACCTGCTTTTCAGTGTAAGGCATAGAGCCTCCTTTTGTTGAAGTCGAGCGCCCATCGCTCAACCTTGAAATGAATTGTCTCACAGTTTGCCGAGAAAGTCCAAACATTTTTTTGTGAAATATTACCATTTTCGCGCGCTTGGCCGCTGATCCCAAATGCCCCACGCAATAACGATTAGCGCGGGTGCCGCGAGTCCGAGAAAGATAAAAATTTGCAGTGCAGTCATGGCAAGCGCCTCCGTTTATTGAGTGCCAAGTCTAACCCATCCTGGGCCATGATGTACAGAAAAATAATTGTAAATAATTCACAAAAAATGCTTGACCGCCAGGGGTGCCTGCTGTATGGGGGGGCGGTAATGAGACTCATTCTCATTTAGCGCGGCCGCGCTCCCCCACACGTACCACTTGGGAAAAATTGCAAAAACTTTAAACGGTGTTTTCATAAAATTGTAACAATTTTGTGATATAATATGTTCTGTGGTAAAAAATTTCCACAAGCAAAAGGAGATTCTTATGGCACTTTCACGATATGAAAAAACGGGATTGACAATCAGCTTAATAGTTATCATACTAATTGCAACTTTATTTCCAATGCTACTTTTAGCAGATGAATCCGAGCATAATTACAAAGCAAAAAAAGGAGACTGGGAATATACTTTTCGTCACCGTGAAGGTGAAAAGCATATCGAGATAGGAAATCGAATAGGCTTATTCGAAGTCATGTACCGTTATGCAGACTTGAGAAATACTCAGGAAAATCGCATAAAATTTACGGGAGAGTTTTTCTCGTACAAAGACTTAGTTTTTGAAGGACGTATGGAATATCGCCATTTCAACAACAAGGAATCGCACTGGCGATACCGTTTTATTGGCGAGTATACTCCTCACTTATATGGCCCTTTCTATCTCTATGCAAAGTGGCAACCCCGCTGGAGCTTTAAAGATTCTGGTACAAAGTTTGATGCTCGCGACCAGCTGGGAATTACATACAAATATCGTAACTGGAAAATTACTCCTTTTATAGAGCGCAAAGCAATGGAAGGTTATGAGTATCGTCAAACTGTATATGGAACTCACTTAGAAGTTAAATTATAGAATCCTACTTAAAAAAATTTCTTGACATTGTACCTCCAGCTCGATATAATTTAACCTAAAATTACCCTCAAGGAGAAAATTTAGCCAAGGACTTTTTGTCAGGATTTTTAATATGATTGAGATAGCTACGGCAATATCCTTAGCTAGTTCTGCATATGGTGCAATTAAAAAAGCGATGGAAACTGGTCAAGAAGTTGAAGACATGGTTGGATACTTTGGAAAGTTCTTTGACGCCAAAGACCAGCTTTCAGAAGCCAATATGAAAGCGAGCTCTCCTTCTTTTGTAGGAAAACTATTCAACTCTAGCAGCGTAGAGGCACAGGCTCTCGAAGTTACTGCCGCTCGTCATAAAATTATGGCAATCGAAAAAGAACTTCGAGAGTTTCTTCTTTATACTGGACAGGTCGAATTTTACGAAGATATGATGAAAGAGCGACGAGCAATTCGTCTTGCTCGTGCCGAAGCAGCAAAAGCCGCAGCAGAAAGAAAAGCCTTCTGGATTGATGCGGCCGCAGTTACAGCAGGACTGGCGGTAGTCATAGGTATCGGAATCGCCTTCATAAGTATAATAGCAGGTTAAAAATATTTCTTGACATTCAAGGTATTATGAGGCTATAATATACTCTTAAAATTTGGAGAATTAAATGAGAGTATTGGTGGCCTGTGAATATTCGGGAAGAGTACGAGACGCATTTACTGCGCGTGGGCATTTCGCTATGTCGTGTGATATATTACCGACAGAGAGTGAAGGTCCTCACTACCAGGGCGATGTCCTGGACATATTGAACGACAACTGGGATTTGATGATTGCTCATCCGCCCTGTACATATTTAGCATCTTCAGGCTTGCACTGGAATAAAAAGAGACCGGAGCGAGCACTTAAAACAGAAGATGCGCTAAAGTTTGTTACGACCCTTTGGAAGGCACCAATACCAAAAGTGGCTATTGAGAATCCAGTAGGTTGTATCAACACTCGACTCAAGTTTATGCCGAAGCCTCAATATATTCATCCCTATATGTTTGGAGATGATGCTAGCAAGAAAACGGGACTCTGGATGAGAGGCTTGGCTAAACTTGAACCTACCGACATGATTCCGCCACGAATAATCGAATCTCCATCTGGTCGTAAGTACCAGCGATGGAGTAATCAGTATGATTGTGGTCGGGACAACACACCAAACACTCCCAACCGCGCAAAAGAACGTTCATTAACTTATATGGGCATAGCTCTTGCTATGGCTGAGCAGTGGGGATAATATGATAACTTGGACTATCGAAAGCTTGGAGTATACGAATGAGTACCCCGAATACCCAAAGCTCGTAAATTTTATACATTTAAGGGCAAAACATTCAGCGGGGCCAGTACATTACACTTGCTTTCAAGTACCTCCGCCATCAGAAGGGTATACTTATGTTGCTTTTGACGATATAACAAAAGAATGGGCAGTAGATCTATGGCTGTCTATAGATGCTTCAAACGGTTCAGGAGTTGAAGCATACTTAAATGAACTTGCAGATTCTACAGAAAAAGGCCAAGAGCTTCCTTGGGCTTAATTAAATGGCGAATGTAACCACCAGCACTGTAATACTTCAGCCCCTTTCTACTTTAAGTGGAGACTATCCGTCGTCTACAAATGGATCGGCAGGATTTACAACTGTTACAGTAAATTATGGTGACAATGTAATTATTCCTATTCGTAGTGGAAGTACGACAGGAGCTGCTGGCACTTCAAACTACGGTTTTTCACCGAATGGCACTACTCAAACTGGAGGAACACTTAGCTTTCCTGGAACTACTTATTCAAGTAGTAATACTACAATTAATGCGACTGTTTCTGGTGTAACAACTGATGGACTTGTAAGCTTTTGGTGTCAGCCTTCAAATGGAGGAAGCTCTGTAGGTTGGAGAGCTCGAGTCCAAGTAAATGTAACCTTAGATACTACTATTAGCTTAAACAGCACCAGTATTTCTTTAACCCCAGGTGCTACATCTTACGCGAATGGCTTAACTGGAGGCGGAGCAGGTACAATTTACTATGTTTTTAGCGTCTCAAATATTGCCAATGGTAGTAATTTAGATGCTTTACGAACTGGAGGAGACTCTCGTTATATAGCAAGAACTTTTACTACAGCTACGAGCAAGCCTTTTTCTACAGATGGTGTTACTGCCACAATTACAAATGGATTACCTAGTTCTGGTTCGAGTACTTTTTACATTTATGCAGCAAATCTTAATGGACAGAATAGTCAATATTTAGGGTACTCTTACACTGTATCTGCTCCAGCAGCTCAAGCTCCCACTGTATCTGCTACAAAAGCAATTATTCCAAATGGGTTTGGACTTTATTCAAATCCAACAGGCACTACTTCGGGTACAGTTACTTATCAATGGAGTACAACGGGAGGTGGGCCAAACAGTAAAGGATCATTCTCTACTGGCTATACTTCCAATCAAAATTTAGGGGTTGGTACAGAGTGGGTTGGAACAACTTGGACTTGTCAAGCACGAGCAACTACAGACGGTTCGACTTTTGTTTATAGCGGAACAAGCTCTACAACTCTTCCTACTTATTCTGTAACTGCACCAACTTCAATACAAGAGGGTCAACAAGGAACCTTTTCGAATAGCTCTACAAACGGGCTAGGCCCTATTTATTATCAAGTTACAACAGCAAGTGGCGGGGACTTTGCGACTTCTACAGGACAGATATTTACAAGTACATTTGGCGTGACTCCTACGTCTGATGGTATCACAGAAGGAAGTGAGACTGCAACAGTAAAGCTGTATATTAATAATACATACGATTCTTTAAATTATATTTATGCAGAAGATACTTTTTTAATTACAGACCCTCCTGCAACTCCTACAGCGCCTGTAGTTAGTAATACGCAGACTTTTGCAGGAACTGAGTCTGCAACTACTACTTGTACGATTGCACTTACAAGCTCCGGTACAAATGGAACACTCGAATATAATGTAACTACAAGTACAACTGTTCCTACAAGTGGGTGGCAAACAAGTGCAACAGTGAGTGTAACTCGTGGAACTTCTTATTATTTCTGGGCTCGCCGCGGAGTAGGTTACGAAGATCGTACTGATAGTGCAATTGCTGTTCCATATCTACCAATCTCTGACAATACAATTACTATCGGGATACCTACAGATAAAAACGGGAGTCAATTAAGTACAAATATATCAGGAGTTTATGTAATTCCGAACTCTTATGGAACTTCTGCAGGCGATAATATACTTATACCTTATTCTGACGGGGGCTCAGTAGATCAATATAGAGTAGTTTCAAATGACACTCAAAATCGTTGGCTAGACACCCGAAATGGAACAAGTGGTACCTTTGTGCTCGAAATGAATAGTAGTGGAGGAAGCTATTCTGAGCTTCCTGCAGCAGGGCAGACTTGGGAATACGAATTTGAAGGAAGACGCTTGCCGGCATCTGGAGGAGACCCGAGCACTGCTGATTCAGTGTGGGTAAGTGTTGACGGATCCCAAACAAGAAGCCTGTTTAGAGAAGCCGCAACTTCTTACAGCGTCAGTCGTAGTGCTGCTTCAATAAACGAAGGACAATCAGTTACATTTACAGTAACTACTGTAAGTGTAGCAAATGGTACAACTGTAGGGTATACAATTTCAGGAATTGTTTCAAATGATATATCTGCAGGGAGTTTGACAGGAACTCTTACAATTTCAGCAAATACAGCATCTACTAGCATAACATTAGATAACGATATACTAACCGAAGGAACTGAGACAGCGACATTTACACTTGCAGCTACAGATAGTGCAAGCAACTCTACAGGATCTCCTAGCACCTCTGTAACAATTGCAGATACTTCAACTCAGCCGGGAGGCGGAACCAGCACTGACTTACCTGGCGGAACAGCAAATACTTATGGTCTTGCGATTAAAAATCAAGCTGGAACTCAAACAATTATTGATGATACTTCAAGAATTGGTTCTAGTCTTGCATCGGGATCAATTACATTTACTAATTCAAATACTTCAGGAACTTTATTTTCTGGATTTAATTGTTCAAGTGTAGCAACTACAGGTTTTATACTTAAATGGACAGGGAGTGCGTGGACTACTCCGACAATAACTCGATCAACGAATGGTATAACTGTTACTAGAACTGGCGCAGCTAATGGAACAATTACTGTTTATTTAATAAGGTATTAGACATGGGATACGGTTTAGAATTTTATGGGGCAAATGGTCAGTTAATCTTTGATACTGATAATTTTTCAGGAGCTCAGACTCTCACAATTCAAGACGGACATCCTACAACTTTAGCAAATAATAGTACAGTTACTGTACCTTCTGATGCACTTATGTTTGCAAGAGTGTCTAGTGGAAATCTCTACGGGGTCAAAAATTTTTCAACAAATGTGTATACAAATAGCTCAGGCCAAACAATTAGTTATTTTTTTGCAAGAGAAACAAACTCTGTATCAAATATTAGTGGTTCCGGAAGTTATGGCTTAGAAATCTATGGAACAAATGGAACAACCGTAAACTTCTCAACAAGAAGAGTTGCAAATAGTAGTTTAAACTTTTTACGAGTGCATGACCATAATGCATTAGCAAACAGTGAAAGTGTTTATAGCTCTAGCACTTCAAATGTTTATGTTTCTGTAGATTATCAATTTTATAGCAGTACCTCCCAAATAACCTCTATTGTAAATGGATTTTATTGGACTTCTAACAATATACGATATGATGGATATATTCAAACAACCGAAGGGGGAGAAACTGACGAAGCAGAAGTAACAAGTAAAGGAACAATAGCAGTAGTTCAGCTAAGAGTAAGCTAAGGAGAAAAAAGTGGATTTGTATATAAAATTTATAGCAATAGTAAATACGGAGACCGGAGAAATAGAAAATATATCTACTGTTCCCGGCGGACAAATACCCGAAGAGGGATTTATTGTAGGAACCAATCCCGCAAAGGAAAGATTTCATCTTTTGACAGAAGATTGGGGAGGCTATGATATTCTTCAAATTCAAGAACAGTTTTATAGAGCAAATAATGCTTGGGTTTCTCGAGGCCCTAAACCCACAAAGTATCACGAATGGAATCTATCTAATACTAGCTGGGAGCAAAATTGGAATAGCTTTTTAGTAGATATAAGAAAAGAAAGAAATAAAAGGCTTGCTGCTTCTGATTGGACACAATTTGCAGATAACCCTTTGGGGGAATCTGTAAAAGCCTCTTGGAGAAATTATAGAAATCTACTTCGTGATATTCCTAGTGTGTATGCAGAGTCTTCTCCGTCCATTTCATCCTTAGAGCATATAGAATGGCCAGAGCCTCCAGACGGTAGTATTTTAGAAGTTACACCTCTTCCATAAAGAATTTTCGACACCCTCACAAAAATATACCTTGACATTTTAACCCTTTTAAAGTAGAATACAGATTATGAGTAAAGAAGTAACTACAATTTCTCCAGAAGGGCTTGAAATTGCAAATTCATATTTGCAGTTTGGGAATATTCGCGGCGTTTGCCAGCATCTCCAGGTTACTGAAGATAGAGTTGTGGAAGCTTTAAACAAGCGAGAAGTTAAAAAGTATATTGACACTGTTTATCTTGATATGGGTTTTCGCAATAAAAATAACATTGCGTCTGCCCTTGATGAGATAATTGCATCCAAGCTCGAAGAAGCTCAAGAATCAGGAATGTATTCAAATAAAGATTTGGCAGACCTGTTGCAGATGGCCCATAAAATGAGAATGGATGAGATCAAGGCCCAAGCGGATGCTGAAAAAGCAACTACCAATATTCGCACTCAAAATAACGTGCAGATAAATGACGGTAGTCTTCCATTTGGCCAAGGCAACTATGGAAAGTTGATGGACAAGCTGCTAAATGGAGAATCTTGAAGGAAAAGTTCATGACCTGGAAATCTTTATGTCACGACATGATGCCCAGTGTGAAGAACGATGGAAAACTACATTTAATCGTCTCGAAGAAATCGACGAAACTCTCGCGCGTATTGAAGGCAAAATAATTCATGCAGCAGGGGCTGCAATAATTTTTCTTGGAGGACTAGTTGTCACCCTAAGTGTACTGTTAGCTGAGAGCGTATAATGGCAAGAACCGTACTCACAAATTTTTCGTCAACAGGTATAGATGATAACGCAGATGCGCTAGCAATTACAATTGACTCGTCTGAAAATGTGGGTATTGGAACAATAACCCCTGCTTATAAGCTTGACGTAAATGGACAAATAAATGCAACTTCAGTTACTCAAAATGGAGTAGCTATTGACCCTGTAAAGGCTACACAAAGCAAGACGTACACTAACGGTGAAGTTTCTGAACTTACGTTGTCAGAGTCTATTACGTCTGGCGTACCTGTTGTATCTGTAACCAAAGAGATTCCTCAATCTGGCGTTTCCAACAACGATTGGGACGTAAACTCAACGACAGAAAACTACACACGCATTAACAGTGCACCAGCGACTACTCTGGATTTTGGTACGGGCTCTATTGCTGGTGCAACATTTGTTGATAGTTTTTCTGTTGCGTCTCAAGAAACAGCTTCTAGATCAGTAAAATTTAATACAGACGGAACAAAGATGTTCATTACTGGAAACGGTAGTGATGCAATACACGAGTACACGTTGTCTACTGCGTTTGATGTTTCTACGTCAACATTTTCTCAGAGTTTGAGTGTACTTGCTCAAGTAACAAATCCTTTGGGTGTTGTTTTCAACAACGACGGCACCAAAATGTTTGTAACATCTGATACTGATAAAGACATTAGCGAATATAACTTGTCAACTGCATTTGATATTAGCACAGCAACGTACTCACAAGCTGGCTCTATTTCGGCTACAACAGGCAACGCAAGAAATGCCACGTTTAATAACGACGGAACAAAAATATATGTATGCGACCGCGCAAACCACACAGTAGACGAATACGCTCTATCTACCGCCTTTGATATATCTACGCTTAGCTACACTGATGATTTTGATGTTAGCGCACAAGCGAATTCGCTTACTGACGTACAGTTTAATTCTGACGGGACTAAGATGTTTGCACTCAGCGAGTTCAACAACGGTATTTATAGATACAGTTTAAGTACTGCTTTTGACGTTAGTACAGCCTCTTATGACAGTGTTACCCTTGATGTTACTTCTCAAGAATCAAGTCCAGCAGGTTTTGTTTTTGGAGGGGTTAAACTATTTGTAATTGGTTTTAACGGAAACGATGTAAATGAATACACGCTTCCGCTAACTTTTTCTCTAGGCACAGGCTCATTTGCCTCTGCTGACGTAGGTAAAACTATTGAAGCCAACTCAGGCGTTTTTGTTCTTACGGCAACAGACGGTTCTATTAGTACAACCACAGCACCTACCTCTTACAATCAAGTAGCTTCAGGCTCTTGGGAAATGTACGCTGTTGTGTACAACACGACTGATGGTGACTTAGAGTTAAGCAATTCTGTTACTGCTTTTGATATAAGTAGCGGGTCTTATGTTCAATCTTTTTCTGTAGGTTCACAAGATACAAAACCAAATGGATTAACTTTTAACACTGACGGAACTAAGATGTTTATTATTGGATCAACTGGAGACGCTGTATATGAGTATACTTTGTCAACAGGTTTTGATCTTTCTACAGCAAGCTATGCTTCAAAAAGTTTTTCGGTATCCTCTCAAGAAGGGTTTCCAACTTCGGTAGTTTTTAATACTGATGGTACTAAGATGTTTATTATTGGTATTGGTACATCTTATTATGTAAATGAATATGCCCTAAGCACTGGGTTTGATATAAGCACTGCTTCACACTCTCAGTTCTTTGCAACCTCTTCACAAGATACATCACCAACTGGATTAACTTTTAACAACGATGGCACTAAGATGTTTATTGTTGGCAACGCTGGCGATGACATAAATGAATACACATTAACTACTGGGTTTGATGTAAGTACTGCTTCGTACTCTCAGAACTTTTCAATAGCTTCTGAAACCACAAACCCATGGGGAATGGAATTTAACTCTGACGGCACTAAAATGTTTGTTGTTGGTGGTGCTGCTGCTGATTCTGTGTATGAATACACATTAACTACTGGATTTGATGTAAGTACTGCATCTTATTCATCAAATAGTTTTTCAGTAGGTAGTCAAGACACAGATCCAAAAAGTATAGCTTTTAGTGCCGATGGTACAAAAATGTTTATTGTTGGAGACACTAATAATTCTGTATATGAATATAATGTAGTATCACTAGCTATTCCTTCAGGTTACCACGCAGTTCATACAACAACCTCAATAGACTCTCAGTACTGGACAGACATTAACTCTATGACGGCTGATGAAGCCGCTGGAAATGGCGCTATTTACTACACCGTGTCTACTGACGACAGGACTACGTGGAAGATTGCAAAAGGTACTGACGGAGAACGATCTATTGTTCGTAACAACTCAGGCACTTGGCAGTACAACTCTAACGGTACTTACGGCTCTACAACGTGGTCTAATGCCGCTACTAATACAGAGCTAGCCGCGTTGCAGGAAGCTATGGAAGGTGCGTCAGTTGTAACAGGGTTTAGTATTACTAGTGCTAGTTACGACTCTAAAACGTTTGATCCTGCTTCTCAGGAAACAAACCCAAGAGATATAGCGTTTAATAGTGACGGCACTAAAGCATATTTTATTGGCGTAGGCGCTGATACTGTTTTTCAATATTCCTTATCAACAGCTTATGATATTTCTACGGCGTCTTATGATTCCGTATCCTTTAGCATTGCCGCTCAAGAAAATGAACCTCAAGGTTTAACATTCAATTCTGATGGAACCAAAATGTTTGTTGTTGGTACTACGGGAGACGATGTAAACGAATATACGTTAAGCACGGGTTTTGATGTATCAACAGCGTCTTATAGTCAGATTTTTTCTGTGTCGGCTCAAGATACTGCGCCATCCGCAATAAAATTTAATTCCGATGGAACTAAAATGTTTATTGCTGGATCACAAAACGAAACTATTTATCAATATACACTGACAACTGGTTTTGATGTTTCTACGGCATCTTATGCGTCAAAAAGTATTTTAGTGTCATCTGAAGAATCAATATTACAAGGCTTGGCCTTTAATAACGACGGAACAAAAATGTTTATTACTGGAACTAACGGCGATGAAATAAATGAATACACATTAACAACAGGGTTTGATTTATCAACTGCGTCATTTTCGTCTAATCTTTTTAGTGTTTCGTCACAAAGTGGTGCGCCGCAAAGTGTAACGTTTAATTCTGATGGAACTAAAATGTACATTACTGACAATAATGGCGTATTTCAGTATTCGTCTGTGTCAACGTCTTACCCCAACCAAATGAACAAAACCCAACTAGACGCTGTACCTGATGCTAACCACTTTACTCTTGGTAACGACCTAGACTTAGCCATTATCTTTAATATGTCTAGTGGTACTACCGTTCCTAGCAGTGACGGTGTGTCTATTAACTTTGATGCTAATTCGTTGAACCAAGGGGCTATCTTAGGCACTGACTACAATTGGGATTTCCCTGCGTCTAACAAAGTTAGGATTACGTCGCTAGCCGCGCAGAACTTGAAAGTCAGGATTCTCTAATGCCGTATAAAGTCAAAGGAAAAACAGTTTATGTAAAAAAGCGAGGAGCCTGGCGTAAAAAGGCTACCGCCAAATCCGCAGCTTCGGCTAAAAGAATGATAGCTTTACTGCGAAGCGTCAAACGACGAAAGAGAAAGTAATGCCCGCTCGAAAGCGAAAATCGGTAAAGCGAAAAAAACCAGTTCCAACAAATAAAAGACTTTACGCAAACGTAAAGGCTGAAGCAAAGCGAAGGTTCAAAGTGTATCCTTCTGCTTATGCAAATGGGTGGCTTGTAAAAACTTATAAGGCACGAGGCGGTAAATACCGCATGGGAACTAAATAATGGATTTAGTAAAATATCACGATGGCAAACCTTGTGGTTCTAAGAAAAAACCAAAAAAGCGCGGTAAAAAGCGAAGGGGAAAGTAATGGATTTTTTATTGGGAATGATATTAGGTGCGGCACTACACTGGGGGTGGGGTAAATTCGGACATCATCTAATCGATCGAGATTAATGGAAGTATCTCCGGTTCACTACACTGTGCCAACAACCTATACTAATCGAGATATTGTATATAGAGTATTTGATGGCACAATACCAGGAACTAAAAAAGTTTTTGCATATGTCTACGATGTAACTGTCTATGATAGAAACGGGCATTTGAAAACAAGCACAGCCGTTCATACGGTTGAATATACTGCATAATTATGGCGAAACCGAAAGGAGGTCTTACAAAGTGGTTTAAAGAGAAATGGGTAGATATTTCTCGACCAAAAAAAGGCGGTGGGTATATGCCCTGTGGCCGCAAAAAAGCTTCGAGTAAGAAGTACCCAAAATGTGTTCCTGCATCGAAAGCAGCGAGAATGACTCCAGCCCAAAGAAAGTCAGCAATTTCGAGAAAGAGAAAAGCAGGTAACCCAGGCGGTAAGCCGACTATGGTGAAAACTTTCACAAAGTCGAAGAGGAGAATGAAGCGTGGCGGCAAGAAGAGGTAAAAAGAGAGACCCTCGTCTCAAAAGAGCAGGAGTATCTGGATTTAATAAGCCAAAGCGAACTCCGAG
>Ga0222715_10003524_pt1 | contig 13942 bp, 13 predicted proteins | sample C33_9DmetaG_FD_165056 | JGI IMG/M metagenome (GOLD analysis project Ga0222715, IMG submission 165056) | Estuarine water microbial communities from San Francisco Bay, California, United States - C33_9D | ecosystem: Environmental > Aquatic > Marine > Unclassified | place: USA: California...
GGCTGCCCTGTGTATGAAGCGTCTGCGCGTACCAGACGCACTCATTCAAATCCCGAAAGGCTAGGTCGTCGCTGACCTTGCGCTTGTCCTCGCCAGTGCCGAGGAAAACATAAAGGACAAAGACCGGGACAAGCTCCACATCAATCCCGGCCCATCAGCTTGTCCAGCTTCGCGTCGAGGCGGTTTAGCGCGTCCATCACGTTCTGCCTGTCGTCGCGCAACTCGCCCTTGGTGGCGTAGTCTTCGCGCGTCCTGTTCAGCAGGATGTCGATGCGCTTTTGCTCACGCGCTATGCCGCCAATGAACCACGCCCCGCCAGCAATGATGACGCCAATCAGCAGGTCTATGAGGCCGGACATCTCCATCGCGCAGCCCCTTATGCGTAGGGGCTGTTGCCAAGAACACTGGCGTCCCAAGCGGCCTTGAGGCTTGCGATGTCGGTGGCCGCATCAATGGCAGCGGCGGCAGGTGCGTCACGCAGGGCGCTCTTGGCGGCAACAGACGCAGCCTTTGCGTCGGCGTCGTCAGCCTCAAGCGCCTTCATATAGGTCACGTCCTCTGCGTCGAGCAGTGGGCCGCGAACCTCGCGGATTTTGTCGCGGAAGATGTCCTTCGCCTTGGCGAGGTCTTCGCTGATTACGTTGCCCGACAGCGACCAAGCGCCTCGGAAGTCACGGTTTGCAGGAACGGTAGCGGTTGAAGCATCAATCTGATTACCGTCCTTGTCTACGATGTAGGTTGTCACAGCCATCGGGGTACTCCTCTATGCGGCTACTTTGATTTCATCAGAGATGCGCCAAGCGTTACGCCAGACACGGGTTTGCGGCAACTGCTCTTTCTTGCAGATTACCATCTTCGGGCGGTTGCCCTCATCCCAATTCTGCCAGACGCGCTGCGGCACATCCTTCATAATCAGGTATTCGATTGCCTCTTCCTCGGTCATAGGCCCGACAGGCGGTGTCTCGTGCAGCAGGTAGCCGCGAGTGTGCCGCTTGAAGTCGGGCTGTGCCTCGTCTTTGGCAAGCTCGTGGTAGACCCACACCGGAGGGAGGATGTTTCCGGCAAGCGCACACGCCATCCAATTCGGGTCTGCAACAAGTATCTTGGCGCACTCGTCGATGCTGTCCTCATAGACAACCCGGTAGTCAGACTGGTGCGGCTCAAGGTTTTCCTTTGCCCAGCAGAGCCTGTCCCACAGATGTGTGCCGGTGAAGTCAGGCGTCATGCAAGGTCTCCGAAAATAGCGTGTGAGACAAACTCATCATCATTCGCACTGCCAGCACCGTCATATGTTCTGACACGAACTTTACTTGATGTGGTTTCTCCGGTGGACGGCCTACGAACTTGGTAGAAAGAGTTGTTGTCTGAGTGACTGCCCGGCACAGAAAAGGACGAACTGTCCATACTGTTAGTGAAATTCGTTTCACCGTTGCCGGTGGCCGCATCCACATAGCTGCTCACGTTTAGGCTTTTAAGTGCTGTGGCTGTGCCTTGATTGCCCACCAAAAACGCCTTCGCACTACCATTCACGACATAATCGGTGGTCAGCGAACCCGCAGTCGAGTGGGTCAGGGTGTCTGCTACGATTGTGCCAGCCATTATGCGAGGTCTCCCATCACTATGCCCTGTGTAACATTATCCGCATACGACAAGGCATCTGCTCGACTCCATACTCTTGCATTATACTGCGAGGTGGAGTGCTGACTATGATTGATACCGCTAATTTCAGCGTGACTAGTTACAGTAGATGTAGCAAAGTTTGCGCTATTCATATTGTTGGTAAACGAAAAGTGAAAGTCTCCAGTGCCATTATCTGTTAAGCCGGATAAGTTAAAGGAATCTTCTAGGGAATTGTGTGCAGCATTTGCATCGTGCCACGCCTTCGCCAGCCCCTGCTGCAACTGGAACGTCGCTGCGCCGCCCTCAGAGGTGACCGTCACATTACCAGCCGCAGTCTTGCCGGTGAGATTGTCTGCGATGATGGTACTCATGCGAGGTCTCCGTGAACTGTGCTGCAATAAGTATTGGGGTCACGATAGCTTGAACTGTTGCTGTTTCTGATACGAACCTTGCTTGCGGTCAACTCACGCAGATGCGCTATCTCAATAGATGTCGCCGCTTTATAACCTGTCAAAGCCGTCACACTAAAGTTAGAGTCGGACATTGCGCTGACTAGCGTATAGCTGGCGTCACCTGTCCCCTCATCCGTGGTTGAGGCGACGTTGAAGCTGTCCCGCGCTGTGGCCGCAGCCCCGTCTTGTTGTGCCCAAGCCTTCGCCGCACTCTGTTTCGTCAGCGTAGCCGCACCGCCGCTGGTGTTCTGGATTGTGTCTGCCTTTAAGGTACTCATGCTATCACCAGATTACCGTTCACAGTCAGGGTAACTCCGCTTGCAACGGTCAGGCTAAAGAAAGCCCCAGCGTTGTCGCCAGATGCGATGGTTGTGTTTGTGTCAAGCTGCTGCTCATGCACTCGGAAGATGTCGCCCTTTCCATTGGTGGTGTCACCGGTCGCGCCGTTCTCACCTTGGAAATAACCAGCGCCACCTGCCGGTGCAGCCTCTAGGCTGATTGAGGTGGATGCGTGGTCATAGGTCAGCAGGTAATTGTCTTGGCCAGCGCCGACAGTCTGGTCGGCGTCAAACGTAAAGTTGCCGAGGCTCACATTGCCTGTGCCGTTGGGCGTTATGGCAATGTCGCCGTTGCTGGCGCTGACAATGCTGTTGCCGTTCACATCCAGATTGCCGCCAAGCTGCGGGGTGGTGTCGCCAACAAGGTCAGGTGAAATAGTGTTCCAAGCCGAGCCGTCATAGATGCGGGTGCTGTTGTCGCCAGTGTTGAAATACCAGTCACCGGCAGTCACCGGGTCGCCGTTTCCATCCACTGTTGGGTTCGATGCCTGTGCGCCAAGGTAGAACTGTTGGATAGCGTCACGCGCAGCCTCTGCTGCCGTAGCTGACGTTGCCGCATTGGACGCAGATGTAGCCGCCTCGGCGGCTTTTGTCGTCGCCGTACCGGCATCTGTCGAAGCCGAGGATGCGCTTGCGGCGGCAGAAGTGGCAGATGTCGATGCCTCGCCGGCCTTTGTCGTCGCAGTCGCGGCAGATGTCGAGGCAGAGCTGGCACTGATGCCGCAGCAGTCTCGCTTGCAGCCGCAGCCGCCTCAGACGCGGCACTAGCAGTCTCGCTGGCCGCACTAGCAGTCTCAGACGCAGCCGCTGCTGCGGCGCTGGTCGATGCCTCGTCGGCTTTTGTTGTGGCCGTGGCGGCGCTTGTAGACGCGCTGGAGGCGCTTGTCGATGCAGACGATGCCGAGGTAGCCGCATTTGTCTCAGCCGTCTCAGCAGCCGCCTGAGCGGCTTCTGCGGCAGCCTGTGCTGCCTCCGCATCCGCGACAGCCGTCGCGTCAATCACCAGATCAAACTTGGCGGCATCGGCGTTGGTGCTGATCGGCGCGGATCCGCTGGACGTGTGAGATGTGTTGACGCGGTAGATGCTTTCGTTGACCGGATCCTTGACCAGATCCCGCACCGTGTAGGCTGTTGATGCTGCCCAGTCGCCACGCCAGTTGCCGATGTCCTCACCGACAATCGGGTTGCCGTTGCTGTCAAAGGCCAGTGTCTTGCCGGCGCGTGATGTCTTGGTCGGCAGCGTCATATCTACAACGCCGCCATCCTCAACCAGTGCCGGGTCATAGACAGGCGCACGCATCGCGCGCTTGTTCTCTTCTGCCACCTGCTGGTCAAAGATTGTCAGCGCGTCGAGCTGCTCGTTGAGGCTGGACGCCAGCAAGTCGCCGGCAGTGACAAAGTCTGTGACGCGCTCAATGTCGCGCGCGCCGACGATGACGATCTGATCAGACGCGGTCGGCGTGGATGGCACCGACCCGCCAGTCACGATGGTGACCGACCCGGTGCCGTTGGCATTGATGGTGACAGTGTAGTCGGTGGTAATCGTCAGCAGCGTGGCATTGAAATATACCGCCACGTCGTCGCTGTTCAGCACCTCGAAGGTGAAGGCATACGGCCCCAACCCGGCAGAGCCGGTGAACACGACGCGGCGCGTCACTGCGTTGATATTGTAGTCAGCCATTGCCTGTCATCCTTTGGTTGCACCTTATCATTTTTTGCGCTTGGCTTCAATTTCCGCAGCCAGATCTGGATTTTCTAGCAACAGAATTTCTTTTGCATCACTGAGACGAGCAGAGACTATGCTTCTCAGCTCATCAATTTTTTCACTGTCATACTGAATCCTAATGTAATATGGCCTGTTAATTGTGTCATTGAGGTCAGCCAGCATGCCCTCACTCTCGTCATAGCCCTCATCGCCGGGGACACGCTCACTATTGTCCATATTCATTAGCAAGACCAAACGGTTGTATTCCTCTGCACTTAGCAAAACGCGGTCCATCTTCTTGTGGGGCATTGAGATGCCGTCGCCCAGACGAACCAACTCTTTGTCAATCCCCCTGTATTTAGCTTCCGTTATTCTGACCGGGCTTATTGCTTCCCAGCCAACGCCCTTACCTGCCATCATAGGCTGACCCCACAGGTTAAGGCGCGGTGGAAGGTTGGCATTGAAAAATGGATTGCGAGACATAGACCTCTGAAGCGCTGCATAAAAGCCACGCTGCGCCACATTCATTGTGCGAGGATCACCAAATTGCTCAGAGATAAGGCGCGTCTCAGTTATCTCTGGCTCTTGCACCCTCTCAATGCCAGCAGCAAGTGACGACACTGTGGGCAGTGTGGATATCCCGGCCTCAGTGGCTCTTTGAAAACCCATTTCAAGAAGACGAACCCCCCTGTTTTCGACATCAGGGCCGGTCAAAACGCTAGCCAGCTCTGATGCGCCCTGCAAAAATGGCATTTCTAACGCATACTCAAATGCAGCAAGGCCGCCGTGGGCGAATAGGTCAGCGACTTCATTAGGATTGTCAGTGTATTGAGAGTAATATGCTACGTCAGCCGACATCGCCAAAATTCCAGACAGCGGATCAAACCGAGAATAGGTGTAACTGTCATACAAGCCGGATCCATCGCCGCGCTTGATGCTAATGCTAAATGGATAAATGCCAAGCCTCATGCGCGCTTGCTCTGCTTGAGGGTCATTTAGCGGACTTCCGGTGATGATGACATCGTTTTCAGGCGTATTGTGTCCCACAGAATACATCGCAAACAGAGACATCACACCAGTGCCTGTGGCAAATCTACCAAATGCAAGGTCTGCCTCACGGCCACCTTTCTTCATTGCCGTATAGAAAACGTGGCCCATTGCAAATGGTGAACGCTTGAATGTTTCCTTAACTACGTTTGTCGGCGTCTTGTAAAATGGAATGGCCAACAACTTTGTTTCCGGGCGCGACATAAGGGGCGCAATCTGTGAGCCAACCTTGCCCATCTCAGCCTGAAAAGTAGCTTCTTTCGCAATGTCGCTTGCGTCCTTGCGCATTGGCTTGGGCGGGTTTTCTATGGTGTGAGCATACGCCTCGCCCATCTCGCGCTTGGCAACATCTGCTGGTTTGCCGTTTTCAATAGCCACATCATAAGCGGATAGGGCGCGATGATACGCCTGCTTTTTAATTTCAGCCTGATATTGAATGGCCTTAAAAAACTCATCTTCCGCAGTCAGGAACCGCATCGACATTCTGTTGTAAATGCCAAACGTGTTAACAAAGGCAGCGCCCATATCACCGCGCTTATACATTTCCAGCACTTGGCCAAAGTCATCAGTAGTGCCGATTGCGCGCCGGTTTCTGGTGTCCAGCTTTGAGCCATCAGACAGCGGTTCACCGCGCTTAAAAGATTTGGCCGACACAATGGCCGCGTCAGTAAAGCCAGCGAATAAAGCATTAAGCTGAACCAATGCATCACGATAATAGACGCGGTCTTTGTTGCCGGTGACGGCAGAACGCGCCAGACCAAATGTTGCGGCGGTGGCCTCTTCTGCCGCGCGCAATATAGAAAAGCTAGCGTTGCCGCCCATATTGACCATATGCGTGACCGGCGACGACAGAATTGAATTGATGAAGCTCTCGGCCAGAAAGTCCACGCCCCTATCATATATTGTGCGGTTCATAAACTTGGCCTTGCCCGGCCCCTCTGGGATAGCAAGATACGCCTCAAAGAACCGCTCATAATTATCGAGATCTTGGTTGGCAAACAAAGCATCAAGCTCTTCGCCGCGCGTGGTCATGATGCCAGTGCGCTGTGCCTCACGCATAGCAAACACAGAGCGCGCAGACTCGGATACCTCGCCAGAAATGTTGGCATACAGCGTGACCTCGGCCCTTGCCGCATTGTGTGCCATCTCAAATGCCTGCTGCTTTTCGTCGCCAGCCGGCATCTTCATAGCTCTTTCTGCCAGTTGCCGCGTCCTCTTGCTCAACTCCTGCGCGCCAATCAGCCCCGCCAGAATGTCTTCGGCGCGCATAGCAGACTTTCTGCCCGGCCTGATAAACTCGCGCACAATATTATCAACGCCCTTTTCTTCTGCCATTTTCAGAAGATTTTCATAACTGATCGTGCCGCGCCGCGTAGCCTCAAACAGCTCAGCGTTGTCGTCTTTAATTTTTTGCAGGTATGCGGCCATATCAATATCTTTGGCCGCTTCCGCAATGGCTGGCAGGTTTAGACCCTTGGTGTATTTTTTGCTGACGCCCAGCGTGGTGGCAAGCTCGGCTTCTTCTTGGTCAGATGCCTTGCGGACAACAATATCCTCACCGCGTTGCTCTACCGGCTCTGCCTCATCAAGGCGTGGAGTGGCGCGCTTTTCGGCCTCCTCGATGCGCTTTCCTACGCCACGCATAATATCAGTGAAGATATCCATTTTGCCGCCGGCCACTTCAACTGGCTCTCGGCTAATGATTGTCTGCGGCTCATCAACAAGGGCAGGGTCAGGCGCACCCGCCTCAACTGGCAGGTCTTGGACGGCGTCACTCTCTACATACTTGACCTCTTGAAGATCGCGCTGGATGCCCTCTTCCTCCAGCATCGCCTCAAGATTGATTGGTTTGCGCGCCATCAAACTATCCCTTTGCAGTGCTATCCTCTAGCGGGGTTGGAACCTTATTAAGACCCCGCAGGGCTTGGTAAAAGCGCACCTTCTGGGGTGGCGTTTTCATACTTTCGCGCTGCTGCGTCGAGGTTGTCTCTGTTGACTTCTGCTCTTTCATACCACGGGACATCCGCTCTCTCCGTTACCTTAAATCCTTTTGGCACAATACCAGATGCTGGCTTTTTCACAAAAGCCAGAAACTCTTTGGCCCTTTCTGGCGTCATGTAGGCAAATGATCCATCTGATAGTGGATACCGCTGGACTGGTCCTGATGCGCCGCGAATATACCTAAACCCTGACGCGAACTCATCTGTCTTGCCTTCTGTTACGCCCTCACCAATCGGGCTGCGCTTGCTAACCGCTCTAAGGGTTGAGTGGCTAACAACTTGCTCACCCTCAATGACCCAGCTTTCCCAATGAAACCTGCCAAGACTTGCGTCCTGTGGGCGGCCAATCATCTCATACGCCTGCTGAATATTTGGGCGCATCGCATCTTCAAGCGCCTCGGTGACAAGCAGCCCGCGCGGCCCTTTGAATATTCCATTCAAACCTTCGCCGCTCTTGCCGATACCATCGTAGATGTTTTTGCCGCCAAAGCGGCCATCATCCCAAAGGTGCCGCCCTTGGATGCGATCCATCACAAGAACATCATCACGCCCAGCGACCAGCAGAATAAAGCTGACAACCTTGTTATCGATGCCAGCCGCCTCAGTCAGTGTCATGAATTGACGCCTGATCTCTTTTGCCGGCACGTTTTGATCGGCCACCATATTGTGGATGATTTGCAGCACAGTCTGGTCTGAGCCTTCTGGCTTCTTACCAAGCTCAAACAGCAGTTTGCCGGCGGCATTTACATTCATAGTCACCTGCTTGCCGGGCGATCCTTCTGGCAGCGACTTTTTCATGTTGTCGATCCAGTTGGCCATATCGGCCTCATCAAATGTGCCGGCAGCCACCTTTTCAATCATCGGCGCGGCGTCTTCCATAATGTCGATAAATGCCGCCTCTTGCTGCACTGGCCCTGCGCCGCGTGACAAGATCCCCCAGACAAAAAGATCTGCTGTCATCTCTGGCGCAGCTTCGCCGGCTTCGTATATGTTTCTGATGTCAGATACATATTGGAAGCCTTCATCTACGCCGGCCTTCAATTCTGGTGTCAGGTTGCGCAGCTTTTCCGCAATAGCGTCTGGGGATCTGCCATATTCAAGCGCCACCATTGGTGGGTGCGGCAAGTATTCGCCACCCATTGTCTCTTGTGCAAATTTTTTCCAGCCATCCACGGTTCTGGCCGCATCTGGATTGTTTGCAAGTGCCGCGTCAATATTCGCAAGAACAGAAGCCTCTTTGCCTTTAGTAAACTTTTGCACAACAGGCGTCACAGCTTTGTCGCCTGTGCCTTGAACCAAAAGCTCGGCTGGGGTTTTGTGAGCGCGCGCCGTTTCTGGGGCAAGAGTGATTTCAGCCGCAGGCTCTTTGCCCATCAGCTTCTGGCCAGCCACAATAGCCTCATCAATCATCGGCATAGGATCCACACCCATACCCAGCGTGACGCTAGCGTCGGCCTCTCGCGCCGCCACACGGGCCGGGGCGTCCTTAACAAATTGCGTGGCTGCGCCAGTTGCTGCCTTGCCAGCCTTGCCAAGGCCAACAAATGTGCCAACAGTCTGTGCCTGCTCGTATGCCTCACGCATCCCCGGCGACATTGCTTCGACTGGGATGACGCTGTTGATGTAATTTAGCGCAGCCTCTGACCCGGCTGTTTGCGAGATTGTATCAACAGCATTAACAAACGCATCAATCCTGCCCTCGCCCTCATCAGGGAAAGCTGCCTTATACGCACCGCCAAGCAGGGCCGCAAAGTCGCCGGGCAGGCCAGCAGCACCAGCAACAGCGCCAGTGGCTAGGCCGGCTGTTGCAGTGCCAATCTCAGAGGCCGCCTCACCCATAGTCATATCGCGTCGCTCGGCTTGGCGCATAGGCGCGCGCAGTGGCGCTTCAGTGGGGCTGATAGCACTGCCAGCCGGCACAGTCATACGACCACGCAGCTCTGGATCGCCGCCAAGCGCCTCGCCTGCTTTGACAATTAATCTGGATATACCTTTCTCGTCTTCTGCATACTCCCGCCTCATGCCTGTGCCAGTGGAGGCAATCAGCATCTCAAGCTCTTGCTCAATCATTGCCCTGCCCCCATTGTTTGCAGTTTCCTAAGATCTTTGAGAACATCCATAAGCTGAAGGCGTCGCTGATCATTTAAGCCAGTCTGGCTAGTGAAAAGACCGCCCGGCTCATATGGAACACTCAAGAGGCGCTCTGCTTCTTCTATTTTTATATCGATGTTTGTAATTGCCTTGACGCTTGGGAACAGTTCAAGCCTCGTATTGATATCCGTCTCAAGATCGTCACGCGCTCTACTTGTAGATCTTGCTTGGGCCTCTCTTTCAACAATCTTGTTGGCATACTCAAGAGCGTCAAAATTTGGGTCAGCGTCCATCAACATATCAATATCATCCAAATGTTGATTGAGCTTTTCCATTCTTACAATTTCATCGCCCTTTAACTGGCGATTGGTCATGATCCTTTCAGGGTTGCCATAAGCACGCGACAACATACTTGACGCGCGCCTATAACGCTCGTCCTTACGGTTTTTGATTTTTGAAAAATACTTGTCGCCAGTATTTGATGTGAGACGCCTATCCGCGATAGCCTCTAAGACATCTTCAGTCGCAAGGCTTCCGTTTGCTGCCATCACATTAAAACTGCTCATAGTGTCAGCGTCATCAATCCCGCCCTGTGTGTCGCGGATTGATATCATTTGCTCATGCAGTGTCGGATTAAGCAGCGACATTTCCGCAAGCTCTGTTGACACGTCTGCGCCAGAACGCAATCCACCGTAGATAATTGGTATCAACTCTTCTTCACGCTCTTTTTCCTTAAGCTCGGCAATGCGCTCTTCACTAGCAATCAAAGCATTTTGATCTTTAATTTCATCTCTTATTTGCTTGTGAATTGCGTCTTTCTGCGTGTCATCCAAGCCATTCCATAGCCGTGCAATTTGAGGATCCCCAATATTTCCAGTCCTAAATTCCTTCATTCTTGCTCTAGGACTTTCAATGCCATACGACACAACAGCGCCGGTTATGGCTTTTGACACAGCGCTGTTGAAATCTTTTAATTTTGACGACAAGACATTGGGGTCAAGATCTTCTGCTTTTGAAAACAGTTTCTCTTTTTGAAAATCCAACTTTTGTTGCACGGTGACCGTCACACCGGTTGCGCCGATATAATCGCCCCTACTAACAATATCTGGAATTTCATTAAGCAGCACATCAATACCGCGAATAGCGTCGCGCTCTCTTTTCTCCGCTGCTTGCTCGGCCATATTATTGGCGTGTGCCACTGCCGCAGAATTGCCAGCGGCAGCAATGCCAGCCCTAAAATTACTGGATGCAGCCGGGCTGATGTCATACACAGCAGCAGCATATCCATTGATCACGCCATCAATCTTGTTCTGCAAGTCAGCCACAGGCATGTTTTGTGACGCCGCTGTCAGACGCAGATTTGCGATCTCCTCGCGCGCAGATGTGTCCAGATCGTTGGCAATGACCCGCAGTGCTGCTTCGCGTGCCGCGCGATCATAGACAGTGCCAGTGCCGCCCGGCACAAGCTCTTCCCTGCCTGCCGGCGTCGCCGCTTGCTGCAACTGCTCAATGCTAGGCGCATTCGTCGCGCCGTACTCAGCGCCTTCAATCTTGGCTTGTATCTCGGCCTCGCGGAATGCAACGCTGGCCATACGGTCGAGCTGTTGGCCGATAGTCTGCGCCACACGCGCCTGTGCGCGTGCTGTGCCGGCATAGTCTACCGTTGGCAGGCTGGGGATCTGAGCGCCCAGCGGCCTGTATCTAGGTAGTCGTGCCACCCGGACCTCCTATGCTTTGCTGCATCTGCAAGCCATATCCCAAGCTGCCAATGGCGCTGGCAAAGCCAGCCTGCCGGGCTGCCGTCGCTTGCATTGCGTACTGCTGTTCCTGCATTCTGCCGCCGGCAAGCGCGATGACCTCACCCTCCTGCGTCGTGTAAAGCTCCTGCGCGCCCTTGGCGACAGCATAGTCGCGCAACGCCTTGGCAGACCCACTGAAGGGATCCACACCGCCCATAGCCGCCTTTGCGGTGATTGTTGCTGATGTCTGAAGAATGTTGTCCAGAACAGCAACAGCATTCTGCTTGTATTTCAGGCTTTCCTGTTTTGCTTGCAGCCGGGAATAGGCACCCTGCGCAGCAAGGCCACGCGCCTGCGTGCCTGCCGCTTGCAATGACATGAAAGCTGACGCCGCCATCAGCGGCATTGCTGCACCTGCACTCATCTTATTGTCCCGCGCTCACTTTGTAATCGATACCCAGCAGTGTCATCTTCAGCGGCACCGTCTGGCCGATGGTGATCTGCCCATCATAAGTATACCCCAGAATACCGTGCAATGTCTTGATGCCGGTAAATTCCTCAACCGAGCTGTCCAGAACACCGCCGCCAAAATTCCTGAACGGCACCAGCTTGCCATTGATAGTCAGCGCCTGCGTCTCGAACAGCTCGGCATTCACCTCGAAGATGCGCTTCTTGAAGCCCTTCAGAGAGCCGCTGGACAGGTTTGGCTCGACCGGCAGTGTCTTTACCTCCGGGGTAAAGTTGATGCCCACCTGATAGCTGCTAGTGGCCGCTGTGGCAAATGTAATAGTGTAAGGTGATGCCGGCACCGTCTGGTCAGGCTCAATGACGCCGTCGCGGATGATCTTGACCGTCTCAGCCTCTAGGTGGTCCATCGTGACCGAGCTGGCAGCGCCGCCTGTCTTGGCGCTGTCCAGCAGCACATCGGCGTCGAACAGCTCGACATAGTAGACATCCGAGCTGTTGATGGTGCGCTTGACCACCACATAGATGTCATCCACATCGACGCCGATGTTGAGGAACTCGCCATCGGTCGTCCACTCGGACGGCGCGATCACGTTCTGGCTGCGCAGCAGCGTGTAGCACGCGATGCTGCCATCATCGCCATTCACGATCATCAGGCGGTCGCCCTCGTCGGTAGACGTGGCGACGCGCACTGCCATCTCTTCTGGCGATTTCAGCAGGTGAGACGACAGCAGCGAGATCTTGGATGACGTGTAGGCTTGCACGCTGTCGCTAAATACGAACTCTTGCAGCGCCTTGCCCTGCCGCTGGATGAACAGCGTGGATCCATCGACGTTCTGCAAGCGAATGCCCGGCTTCATGCCGAATGCCGTTTGCTGCTTCACAATCAGGTTGCTTGGCGTGATCGGCTCATCAAGCGTCTGCGGCACAAAGAACTCGGCCCCGGTCGTGAAGACCTGCAAGTTGCGCCCGGAGAAAATATCAACAATGGCGTTGAACGTGCCGGTGTCCAGCGTTGCCTCGACGCCGTCATCAGCCAAAGCCTCGCCCGGATTGAAATTGAAGAAATCAGAGACGCGGGATCCGAACAGTGTTGATGGCCGGCTCTTGGTGCCGCCAAAGAACAGGCGACCCTCGTGGAACGTCACACTGCGCGGATAGCCGCGCGTAGCCGACCAGACCTCCTCGTAGCCGTGTTCACTGTTCCAGTCGCCGGCATCAATCCCGCTGGTGTCAAAGAATGGGATATCGACATATGCCTTCATCTCTGTGTCGCTGACGAACTCAACGTAGCGCGCCCGGCCAAAGCCAGTCGCCACCGTTGCGTATTCACCGACAGCCGCAGAGTTGAACGCCACCACCTTGTATTGTGACGTGCCGTCGGGCGCTGTGTCCCACGCCGGGTAGACAGTCGCCACCTTGGTCGATGCAACATAGTCCTCGACGTGGCGCTTCTGCCCGGATCCTGTGCCGGCGGTGATCTCAATGAACATGCCATTCGGCTGGTCGTCAGCGGTAAAGCTGCTGGCCGCCTTCAGCGTGATCGTGTCAGCGCCGCCAGCTTGCGCCGACCCTGTGTCGGTGGTGACAGACGACGCGGTGATGGTGATGTTGCCACTGACGCCGGATGGCGTGATGGTGAACTGTGGGCTGTGGATGTCCAGCTCAAAGGCATACAGCGGCACATGATCAAACGAGATTGTGCTGGCGGTCCAGTCGCTGTCTGTAGCGCCGCGCACGATCTTGGTCGGCGGCAGATCCTCGTGGACCACAATCACCGTGTCGGCAGACTGCACCCAATTCATCTCAGGTAGAATAGAGGATGTCAGGCTGGCGACCGTCAGGTAGTCGTTGCCGCTGCCATTGATGTCGGTGATCAGCGCGCCATCCTTGAAGACGTACATTTTGCCGGGCGTGAAGACCAGCATGTAGCTGTCATTGACGCTAAACTCAAAGCCCACCATCCGCACAGCATTGGCAGCGCCACTGTCCAGCTCTGCGATAAACTTGGTGCCGTCCCGGCGCTTTGCACCGCCCTGCGGCTGGATGCTGACGTTGCGCGCTGTGGTCAGGCCAGACTTATACTGCGCGATGTCAGTACGCGCGCGCAGCTTCGGATCTAGCTCACCGCTGGTGAAATCATTCTGGATCTGAATGATGCGGCTCATGCTAGTACCTGATATCGGCTATGGGGAACTCTTGGATGTTTTGCGATGGCTGGCTTGCGCCGTCGATGTTGATAGCAACGCGCATCAGGCCACCGCGCATATTCTCGGCGGGTGAGCCGTATGCCTTGCCGTGATAATATTCTGCCTTGGTGATCTGGTCAGTGATCGGCTCCGCAAACTCTGCCGCCAATGCGGTGCGCAACAGTCGCACAAAATATGGCGGGAAGATGGCAGGCTCCGGGCGGTACTGATAATCGATCCACACCTCTTCCAGATTGGTGTAGACGCCGCCGGCATAGATCTCAAAGTCGCGCACA
>Ga0222715_10003527_pt1 | contig 13926 bp, 33 predicted proteins | sample C33_9DmetaG_FD_165056 | JGI IMG/M metagenome (GOLD analysis project Ga0222715, IMG submission 165056) | Estuarine water microbial communities from San Francisco Bay, California, United States - C33_9D | ecosystem: Environmental > Aquatic > Marine > Unclassified | place: USA: California...
TAAATAGATCAACAGGCAAGCAATTTACCATTGACCAACTGGATCGAGCAAAACAATTATTTTCAGAAAAAGGATCAAACAAACCATTTGCTCTTGCTGATCTTGACGATGAAACTAGAAGTTTATTAGACGTATTTAGACAACTTCCTTCTGCTGAAATAGGTATGTCTAAAAAATGGTTTGACAATAGACGTAAAGGTCAAATGCAAAGATTGCAAACTGATACAAAACAAGCATTTGGTAGAACTGGAGAAATATTTAGTGAGATTAATGCAATAAAAGCAGTAAAATCTCAAATAGGTTCTGCTAACTACAAACGTGCATTTGAAATTAATGTTAATCCAAACTTCAAACACACTGTAAATGGTGAAAAAATATCTATGGAAGATTTATTTAAAACACCACAGTTTCAAGAAGCATTTCAAAAAGCAAACTATTTAGCAAAAACTCAATCTTACAGTGGAGTTGGTAAAGACTTTCTTAAATACACATTAAAACCTGATGGAAAAGTTTATGTTACAAAAACTGTTAAAGTTAAAGGTAAAAACGTTGTTCAGGAAACAGAGTTAAAACAAATTCCAACAGAGTTTTTACATAACATGAAAATGGGTTTAGACGATGCAATTGAATCTTATATTAACCAAGAAGGTTATAAAGGTAATATTTTAAGATCTTATCTTGATTCTAAAAATGCATTCTTGCAAATGTTTGATGCAAGTAATCCACAATATAAAAATGCTAGAAACTTTTATGCAGGATTAAAAGGAACAGAAGATGCTTATATTAAAGGTCAAAATTTATTTTCTATAAGATCTGATCAGTTGTATACAAACAATCCTAACCATGCAGAGAATATTACTATGTTAATTAATAGTATGTCTGAAGCAGAAAAAGAAGCATTTAGGTCTGGTGCAGTCAGAGGTATTATTGATAAACTAGGTGGAATGATGCAACAAGGTGAAGAAGTGTTAACAGGTAAAGACTTCACAAGATACTTTATTACTGATCCATCAAAACTTAGATTAATTCGTGCAACATTTGGAGATACTAGAGCAGGTCAAAAAGGTTTTTCTGAGTTTGTTAAAAACATTAAAATAGAATCAGATATGTATAACACATATCGTGCAATGCAAGGTTCACAAACTCAACCTCGTCAAGAAAAATTAAGACAAGTTTTTGAAACACAATATTCATCTAATACTGATTTAATGGGGAAAATTGCTGGATTCTTAAACAGAAGTGCAAGAGACGTTGATGAAAGACAAATAGAAAGAATTAATGCAGAGGTTGTGTCTTATTTGTCTACATTTAATAAAAAAGAAATATTAAAAATATTTAATAGTCTTAATGATTCTAATCCACAAAAAGCATATAACGCAGTTTCTGATTTAATTATAAGATCAAGAAATGCATCTATTAACCCATTTGTTACTGGAACAACAGCAGGTCAATATGGAGTTAATACTCAACAAATGGTATTTGAAAATCCAGTTCCTAATAGAACAGGTATCAGATAGTGTGGAATTTATTATATTTACCTCCAATAAACTTATACAACGCACCGAACAGAAAGGATTCTGATGGAAAAGTTTCAAGAAGCAGTAGCAGTTCACTCAGCAGAGATTGACCATATGAAAAAAGACATAGACCATATTATGGTTAAAGTAGACAAAATGGATAAATCTATCGATGACATTAAAAGCACATTAGATGAGTTTAAAGGTGGCAGAAAAGTTGCAATGTGGTTATTTGGAGTATTTATAGCAATTGTAGGTTTTATTGCTGGTCACTGGATGGATAAGTGAGCATAGTATACGATATCATATATTGTTTATTTAAACTGTTTGTTGTCCCAGTTCTGTTCTTCTTCTTTTATTTCTTCTTTGCACTCACTGCAATTATAGAAAAGATAATGGCAGGTATTGATAAACTATTAGATAATATTATGTAATGAAAAGATATTATGGAATGAAAATAGATGTATCAGTTATTAAAGCAGTATATGAGATGCTTCAACAAATGCCTGTAATGAGACAGATTGGGTATCCACCAAGTGATGAGGTAGGGTTTGAATTACTACCTGTTGAAGACAAGGTAATGGCATCTTATACACCTGACCCAGATACTATTGGTATATGCCCTGAACGACATCGGTTTTTAACATCACTTATTAAGTCAATGATTCACGAGATGATACATATGTGTAATCATATGCACGGCACATCTTATATACGACATGATAAAAATTTTGATTCCGTAAGAAAACAAATAGCAGATGCGTTTGGTTTTGATGAAAACGAAATATAAGGATTAATATGTGGACAGCATTAATAGCACCAGTTGCAAGTTTATTAGACAAGTTTATAGAAGACAAAGATCAAAAGAATAAATTAGCACATGAGATTGCAACTCTAGCAGAAAAACAATCACATGAAATTAATCTTGGTCAAATAGACATTAATAAAACAGAAGCACAACATCGATCTATTTTTATTGCTGGATGGAGACCATGTTTAGGTTGGGTAGCAAGTTTATCTTTTGCATGGATATTTTTATTACAACCTATTTTGCAATGGATATTAGTGATTATGGGTAATAATACAGTGTTGCCCTTGTTGCAAACTGATGTTTTAATGGAACTAACATTTGCACTTCTCGGTATGGCAGGATTAAGATCTTGGGAAAAAAGCAAGGGTTTAACTAAATGAATTTAAGTCTTAATTTTACATTAGAAGAATTAACGCATTCTGAAATAGCAGTGCGTTTAGGTATTGACAATACACCTACAGTTGAAGTTATTGATAATTTAAAATTTCTTTCAGGGAGATTAGAAGATGTTAGAAGTATATTACGTTGTCCTATGCTTATTAGTAGTGGTTTCCGTTGTAATGTTCTTAATGATCATTTGGGAAGTAAGAGATCTTCCCAGCACATTACTGGCAACGCTGTGGACTTTATTGCACCAAACTTTGGTAACCCTCGTAGCGTGGTGGAAGAAATTATTAAGCACACTTCAAAAATTAACTACGATCAAGTAATTTTAGAATTTGGTAGATGGGTTCACTTATCATTTGTCAAAGATAATCCACGAAACAGTGCATTAATCATTGATAAGAATGGAGCAAGACCATTTGAAAATTTTATTTATTGATATAGAAACCAAAGCATCTGTTATTTCCACATGGGGAATATGGAATATTAATGCTGGATTAAATCAAATCATCAGTCGTGGAAAGATGATATGTTGGTCTGCTAAATGGAAAGATAGTCCAGAAATAATATTTGATTCAGATTGGACATCTACTCATAAACAGATGGTAAAGCATATCTGGAATTTATTAGATGAAGCAGATGCAGTCGTGCATTACAATGGTCAGGCATTTGATTGCAAAGAGATTAATAGATCGTTCTTATTATTAGGAATGCCACCACCAAGTCCCTATAGGCAAATTGACTTGCTTCGAGTAATTAAAAGAAACTTTAGATTTATATCTAATAAATTAGATAACGTAGCACAAGAGTTAGGCATAGGTTCAAAGATAAAACATTCAGGTATGGATCTATGGAATGATGTCGAGAAAAAGAATCCAGAAGCAAGAAGGTTGATGCAAGAGTATAACGAACAAGATACTTTATTATTAGAAAAACTTTACACTAAACTAGAAGCATGGTTGGGAGGGTATATTAATCATAATGAATATTCAGAAGTTAATGTATGCCCTACTTGTGGCAGTTCTCATATTAATAAACGTGGTTTTAAAAAAACGAACACTCAAGTTTTCCAACAATATAGGTGTATGTCATGTGGATCGTGGGCAAGAAGCAACAAGGGGATCAAAGAAAAAAGAAAATCAGAATCAATTGTCAGCATAAGGTAAAAATTATGAACATCACAGAAATTGCAGAACACATGACTGGATGCACAATCGAAGAAATTGTCTTAACCTACGGTGAAGATACGATGACAATTTATCTTGATAGTGGTGCAAGCATAGAGATTATAGTAGACTCTATTTATGCAGACATACCCAAACATGACGATTAAGACATTACCTGACGGTAACCAAGTAGATAATTATAGTAAAGAATGGATGCTTTATTGTGAAGCATTAAGTCTATCTAAGAAATCTTACTCTAAAAGAATAGACTTCCTAGACAAACTTAAAGACTTGGAGAGAACAAATAAAATCAAATACTACTTACAACTAATCTGGGATTCAAAGAAACGTGACTATGAGCGTAGTAAAACTCACAACCAAGACCTTTTCCCACCAAACTAAATCTGCCAGCATATCTGACTCCTTTCATATCAACACTCATTAATGTTGATTCTGTTGTCTGGAAACATTTTAAAATGTTTGCCAGTAATATCGTGACTAATCTCTATCCTCACAGACCCATCACTTTCTTTAAAACAATTTACTGTAAAATGATCACCGTTAATAATTAATTTTCTATTTTGCATTCTTGCATAACCCTTCCAATTTATAGAAATCTATCCCACACCACCATTTGTTATGTTCTCGGTGATAAAACTTTGCTGGACTGCCACATACGTGACAAACCTTACCTTGTAACTTAATTTTCGTCATGCAATGAATCTTCTATCCAATCCTCATCAATTACTAGAGATCCATTTCTTCTTACTTTTTGTTCAAGTATTTGATTAAGTCTATCTTGATAAGATTGTTTTTCAGCATTGCAATACCAATTTTGTTTGTCACATTCTTGTATGCAATTTCTTAACCAAGTTTCTTCATCAACATCTTTTTCGACCTTATAACCTCTTCGATCAAGATATTTGTATTGGTCACCTTTACACTTACCTCTAAATTCTTCTGGAGTAAGTTTTGTTTTCATTATTTCTATTGTTTCTAAACCACCTCTTTTATAGTGGTCTGGGTTTATTGGATCGCTCATATGAACTCCTTGCCATAGTTAAAAAGTAAATTAGGAGGTATTAACCACGCTTTCTTTGGACTGCTATCACTATCCATTGCACCATCCCAATATTTTATTTTGTTAATATTAACAAATATACAATGTAATATATCACCTTTTCTCAAAGAGTGAAACTTTTTACCATCCCAGATTAACCAGAAGTCTGCACGACTAACGCACAGCGCAGTCTGCTTACCATTCATTTCAAACTCTATAATTACATACTTATATTCATGACATCTAGGACAAGACTTTACTTCAACACTAGATTCAATCTCTGGAACATAAATGTCGTAGTAAGGAAAGTTACCTTCTTTTTTATATGCTTTAGGGTAATACTTACGAATGCGATCTAACGCTAATTGTTCAATCTGTTCGCCTTCTGGCAATCGTTTATCAAAGTTATTCATTATTGATAACCAAATTTCCATCAAGCACTTCACATACAACATCTTTTGCTTTTGTGTAGATTGCTCGCTCAGGATCAATTTGCATCAAAAGTTTTCCTTTATGGCATATTAAATCTTTTGGAGTAATCCTCATTGTAATGTAAGCATTTAAACTGATCCCAGTAATCAGTATTAAAAAGATAAATAGAACTACAATTTTCATTATTTTCTTTAGCATAAACTAATCCCTCATGTTATGTATTACATGTATTACATTATATAATCACATAGAAATCTAATAGAAAGGAGATCTACTATGTGGACAACACCATCAGCAACTGAAATGCGTTTCGGTTTTGAAGTAACAATGTACGTATGCAATAAGTAATTATTGTTAATAAAAAAAATAGGGGAACTCATAATTCCCCTATTAGTTTTTTGTATTTCTTACCGTTGTTTCTAACCCAATAAAAATCTAAAATTACTTTTGCTTTACCTTTTGTGTTTCTAACAAAAGAAGATGCATGATCTGGCAAGTAAATTATATTTTCTTTTGGAATATATCTAACAACATTAAAATGGGATGTCTTCGACTTCACTGACAACCTCACTATTTAATTGAGATGATGATTCAGTATCAATAGTTATTTTTCCACTAAAAAACTTTTCACCTGTTTTTCCATTGGTTTGTAACCATGCACCAAGTCTTTGTTCACTACCATCTTCCATAGTGATTGTTCCAGTATAGTCTGGAGTTTTATCACCTTCTTGTTTATAAGTGTTTTTACCTAAGGTAAAAGATCCAACTTCTTTATATCTTTCCATTTACTTCTCCTTAATAGAATTTAACATTTGTTCAATCTCATCATTGAACTTTATTACTTCAGTTTCCAGCATCTTAATGTAATCATCATCCCTCTCAACACGAACAATATACAACTGCAAGTCTTTTGGAAACGAAGGGTTATAAGAAACAAAGTCACAAAACTTACGCTTTGTTACACAAAGTCCCCATTGCATCTGGGGTATGTATTTTGACGGTGCTTGTTTCTTCATTAAAGTATTAGTATGAGTAGTTTCTAGTGGACATTTGATTTCAATAATTCCATCATCTCCCACTAAACCATCAACACTAACACCACTCAAAGAAATATCTGAATGTTTAAGAAATCCAACCTCTTCAACATCAATTTTCTTTTCGAGTTCGTATAACATACGTGCATCAGGTTCACGATCAATACCTTGTTGCATTATGTTATTAAAATATGTTTGCACTGGTTGATTTGTAAGTCTTTCTGTCACCAATTGCAACTTATAATTTGATCTGGATTGTGCTTCACCAGTTTTAATTTTTGCAATTACGTCTGCCATCCTTGATCCAGTAATATGACCAACTCGTGCTTGTAACCACTCTTCTGTTCTTTGTTCCATCATTCATTCTCCCATGTTGACATACTAGAGTTATTATAAACAACTCCATGTAATTTAGAATCATAACTTATAAATTTAGTATCTTCAACATTATGTTGTTGAACATCTTTAATTTTAAAGTTCTTTAGTATTTTTTCTTTGCCATAAAACATCTCAGCAAGCAAACAAGTTTTATCTAATTTATGATAGTAAGTATAACTTTTAGTAGGTGTTGAATCTAATATGTTTGCACCAATTAATCTTCTTAATATGTTGCGAACTGTTTGATATTCAAAACCAATTTCATTAGAAATTTGTTTACAACATTTTTTCTTATTTCCAATGCATTGTAAAATTTTATTTACCAACTGCAATCTTTTTACTTTGTTGCCATGTTTGTCTGTAAAGATATGTTCATCGTTATGATACGTCTTCAATTTTGCACTCCCATCTATTGCTTTTATTTTTAAACCATCCCCAGACTTGAATTGTCCAACCTGCCTTACGAATAGCACCTATGTTTTTATTGTTTGCTATCTTGTTTATACGACTGCTGATGTTACTTTTGGAGGTGCATTGAACTGCTAATACTTCCCCATTATCAGAGATCGCTAAAACGTCTATAAAATTAAATAAATCTACACGAACTTTTGCAAAAAAGTTGTAATGTTCACAAACTTGAACAGTATTGTAACCATCACTTCGTAGTTTTTTTAATGTTAATTGTGTTGGTGATGTTGCCATTAAAATAAACCTTCCTGATAACCCATATCAATATCTATGCATTGGTAACGCTGATTATCACCTTTAGGATATTCTCTAATAGGTAACTTCATATGATTAAGCATATTTTTCTTTTCAGTTCGATTACCATGTAAATAAATATATCGATAAGTTGGAAGTATTTTTTCTTTGTTAACCACTTCACCTTTATTATCTATTCCACGTCTAATATCAAATGTAGATCCGTCCTCAAAAACATAACGATGCTTAGGTGTGCTTACACCTGTGTATATCCAGTTTGTTGCTTGATAGATATACCCATGATGATTTTGATTTGGATCTGCATAAGATACTAATGCAGTTGGTCTAGGTAACAATTTTATTGCATTACTGACGAAATAACTCAATAAGTTTTTCTCTAGTCCTGAGTTAAGAACAAGTCTGTTCAGTTCTAAAGTTTTTACTTTTAAATCGTTGAAGATACAAAACCCATCGTTATACATACGATTAGGTGGAGATCCAAATGTAATAACTCCAACAATTTTCTCATTGTTAACTAAACCAAAAGCATAAGACACACTGCAAGTTCTTTTTGCATAGTGTTTTTTTAACAACCAGTCTTGGTATTCACCATTAACAAGTTGTATAACTTTATATTTACTTTTTATTTTTATCATCTTTTTTCTTGCCAAATATACGATCAAAATTTTCTTCAAATTTTTTTCGATCTGGTATTGGTCGTGGACTACTTCCTTTTCCCATTATTTTATCTCCTTCTTTATCAAACCTTTTGGTAAATAAATATAATCTTCCATTAAACAAATTGATGATTGGTGCATTGGGTAATGCTCTTGTTGATACTTGTTTGCTTCAGCACAATTTGTAAAATGTCCCACATACTCTGGGTTCTTATAATCATTAAATAAATATACAACTAATACAAATTCAAACATTACAACCTCGCTTTTAACCACTTTAGTAGTTCATATTCAGTGCCATATTTATTTATCCACGTCTTCTTCCCTGAATGAAAACCATCATTACCTTGATGATGTTCATGGCACAAGGGTAAGCAATTGTCCCAATTGTTACGTTGAGATTTGCCCATGCCTTCTCTGATGTGATGGATACATGGTGGAGTGATTGCATCGTAGTGTTTACGACACACGACACAACCAAACTCTACCAGTTTATCAATCCATTCTTTTTCAATCTTTTTCAAAATTAAATCCGTATTGTCCTGCCCAGAATTTAATATTATCTAAATACTCATTAAACTCTTTAGTATTTAAATCTGAGGTGCTACGAATAAACGCAACACTTTCATTTTTGATTTCTTTCATTTCAAACAAAAATTTATATGCCATTAGTTTGTGCATATCGTTTTTATCATAACCAAAGAAATCTCCCATTGCAGTTAGCATTTCCCAGTAATACTCATTTTGATCCATGCTTCTAATGCTTTTAGGTTTTCTCACAATTACCTCCCACATTTGTGTTGCATCTAGATCCCTTAATTTACTTATTAAGTTTTCTAAATTGTTTTTGTTCATTTTGAAATTTAACATATTTATTTTTTGCATCCCAATTAAGTGATTTAAAAATACGACCATCAGATAATTTTACTCTGTAATTAATGTCGTTTCCAAATTCTTTTTTCATCCACATAAGAATTTCTTTCATACTTTTATCTTTCCAATTATCGCTCATATCGATCCCTATAAAGTTGTGTTGATGAATCGAAGAAGAGACCATACTCACCTTCTCCGTCCCCATGTCTGTTTTTTTGAATAATAATATGTGCATCAAACATCCTTTCCTCATCTGCTGTCATTTGCAATGGATCAATTCTCTCTTTAGGTTTATTCCTCCAGACAGCGATGCAATTGTCACAAAGGTTCGTTATTGAACTAGAACCTAACACAGACATTTTGTCAGGTTTATCGTCCTCTGTTGCACCTTTACGACTATGAGCAACTAAATGTAAATGACATTTTGTTTGTCTTGCAATCATGCTAAGTTTATTAACAAACGACTTTTGACCGTTGTAATCGTCCTCTGCGATAGATTGCACCTTCATAAGAGAATCTATAAGTATATGCTCAATGCCTAATTTCTCACTAGCAAAAAACAATAAACTCATAAGACGATCCTCAGTCACAGTGTTTTGAAAATCATAAATCCAAAGTTTACCAACTGCACGCTCACACCATTCTTTAATCTTTTCAGGTTCAGGAAACTCTGATTTAAAACACTGTCTTGTCATCCTAGCAATTAAAGATACTGGTGACATTTCTGGTGACACAATACAAACCTTCTTGCCTTGTGCCATAAGATTTTGAAATACTTGTCCAAGAAAAAGACTTTTACCATGACCATTGATTCCCTGCCAGATAGTTACCTGACCTTCACCAAGTCTAAAACGATTATCAATTTTTTCAAAACCAACTTTGTCACCTTGCAATGCTCCACCGTTAGCAAAGTATTCTAATACATCATTGATAAAATAATCTGGTGATTTTAATTCAATATGCTCGTCTCCGTCCCTCTCGTTTAAGTAATTGTCAAAATCAGAATCTTGAATGATCAATCTCTTTAATCGATTGTCATCCAGTGCCTTAGCACCTTTTTCTAACCTAGACATAACTCGTATACCTCTTTTAAACGTTGTGATGCTAATAATACTCGATCTTTATCTTCCTCAGTAATATTTTTGCCAGCAACAATATCAACTGCACATAAAGCAACAATTAAAACCTCTTGTCTCATTGCCACTAAAACATTGTGTGCATTAAAACGTTGTGGTTTATATTCTTTGCCATCGTCTGGAAAAAGATCAGACAACTCAATACCAATAGCATTACAGATTTCATCAACAGAAGATCCACCAAAGTCATGTAATAAGATATTACCATTAGTATCATATTTAATGAATAAACTTGGTGTTCGGTCAGATCGAGTGGGTGAACTTGCTACCCACTCATCTGTTCCAATCTTCCGAACCTTTTGTAACCTGTTCAGTAAGTCGTTAATATCAATCATCGAACTCAGTCTCTGAATAGATAAACCCATGCAGACCTACAACTTTAAGAACTGCTCGGTCATATGCACGCTTCTCTGCCATTGCCATAGGGTAACTGGTTTTATTGTTCTTAGTATTTGCTTCACCAAATGTCTGAACAGTTTTGTCACCACTCTTAGCAGTGCAAATAACAACCATGTTACCTTGCTCTGAATTACATTCGACTACTTGAAAAGAATACTGAACACCTAATTTAGCACCAACAATTTCTACATACTTGTGCTTCATTAACCACTCACCACTTTGTTTATGTTGCCAAAGTGCATCCTTCCACTCGAACTCGAAACGCTTGAGCATTTCTTTAATTAATCTATTTCTCATATCATCTGCCATTGTGCTTCTCCAGTTTGTATTTTTCAATTGCAAGTTCTGCTTCGTATTGCTCTCGCTCTTGTTGATCTTGCAGTTGTTGTTGTTCATCTAAATATTGATCGTAATCTTGTAACCAACTATCTCTATCCATTATCTTCTCCCTTATATTTTGAATAAAGTTGGTCAACTGGGAGCGTGTCCCAGTCAACCTTGTTAATAAATTTGTAACCATTGATCCATACCATGTAACCTGCAAGATCCTGTTTACTGTCATAGACTTTATAATAGTCATTAAACTTGATTAGATCTTGCATTTTCATATACGATCTCCTCTGGCGATTCTATTTTATCCCAATCATTAAATTGAGATAAAAACTGAACAACTTGTGGCGAACAAAACTGCATGAATGGTTCACACCATACTTCATTACCATCAGAATCTACCTCTTGCTTATAAACTGTTAATCCTTTTAATAAGCGTGGGCAGTGAACTGCACAAGTTAATATGTATTTAATAAGATCGTGCATTGCTACACGATCCTTATTATCTCGAAGTATTTGTGTTACTTCATTATTTTTTCTTAAAATGTAATTTGTTTTCACATTGATCTCCTTAAATTTTGTTACGTTTTTTAAATGCAATCCAGAACGCTTCTCCCAACTCCAACTCGTAAGTGGATCGCAATCCTTTCAATTTAAACACAATACAATCACCTTGTAAAGTTACGATGATTTCTCTGTTACCTTTATCAAACACTGTCACGTTAGTTTCTCTTGTTACTGGTTTTGTAAGTTTTGTTGCCATATCGATCTCCCTTAAATAAAAGTTATAACACTGTCATTATTGTAAAAAGTTTCAAACCATTTATCTTTTGTTGCTTTTATGCCACTAAGTCTAACAGTTGCATTTTTATAATTTTTTTCGACAAACTCATCTGCTTTATTTTTGTCTTGAAAAATAACATATCCAAACATTTTAATAAAAAGTTTGTTTTCGTTTGTTTTACCACAAAGATAACATTCATAATTGTTGTTATTCACCATAATCTCCTTTTTTGAAAATAAAGTTAGACCCTAAGCAACAGGATCTAACTCTTTAATTTCCCAACTGTTGTATCTGTTACGTAATTCAGTCAACAAATTTTTATAGTTGTTGAGTTCATAACTTAACTTTAGTCGGTATCTTTCTTTTCCAGTGTAGTAATCATCTTCGTTATTTACATACTGAATCAGTCCATCGTCATTCAAACTATACTTTCTATTGAATCTCCAAAGTTCACCTTGTATTTCTTTTGGGTTAATTAAAAAAACCTCAAAAGTTTTATCTTCGTCCCAAGCATAAGATTCATTTCTAACTGATACAAAATCAACCCATATTTTTTTAGGACTGCTGTAACCTACTTGAACATGAACTGGAACTTTGTATTTTTGTTTGCCACTTGCTACGTCTTGCATATATTGTTCTTTGTTATCGATAAACTTAGAATAATCTTCAATAACATTACCAAGAACTGATCTATCTTTTTCAAAAGGTAACTCATGTGAACCATGACAAGAACCATTAAAGTAACCATTTTCAATTGTGTAACCATGATTTGATAGTTCTCCGTATGGTGCTTTCATTTTTCTGCCACAAATTTGACATTCACCGTAGTGTGTTGCTTTCATATTGATCTCCTTATTTCGTTATTTTTAACTCGTCAGTGAGGACATACATCCTCAGATAAGTATCTTGGTGTTTGGGTTTCCGTCTAACCTGCTATGGCAGGATCTTTGAGTCCCTCAAGTGATTTTTAGTTGACACTTGAACCAACATTAGGATCTAACTACAACATCCATATATAGAATGATACACACTTTTTTATAAAATACAAGCAAACTTGTAAATTATTTTTATTTATTTTTATCTTGCACAATTTAACTTGTTTTTGTTATGATGTCAGGATGTGTAATTTTATGGAGGAATCATGACGCTTGATGATGTAAAGAAACAACTGAACCTGAAGAACGACTACGAGGTTGCCAATGCACTAGGCATATCTCAGCAAGCAGTTAGTCTTTGGAGAAGTAAGGGTGGTGTAATACCAGAACTTAGGCAGTATCAGATTAAGGACAAAATCGATGCTATTTAAGTATGAGGTATGGGAGGATGATTATTTACTGTTTAGATTTTATGACAGAGATAACGCAGTTCAATTTATGACCTGTAGACCTAACACCAAATTAATTAAAGTTAAACCACCAACAATTCAAGATCTAATAAATAAGGTTGGTGAAGCAATATTTTAGGGAGATATAATGCAATTCTATCAGCACCACATTGGTGACTTTAAAAAGGACACCAGTTTTTTAGACCACAGATCAAGATCACAATACCTCGAACTGATGTGGTTATACTACGACCAAGAGCAACCATTGCCAGATAATATTCCATTGTTAGCAATGAAAGTTCAAGCAACTGAAGATGAAATAAGTTTATTGTTAAGTTTATTTTTTACTAAGTTTGAAGATAAATGGCATCACACTCGAATTGATGAGGAACTCGAATCAGTTTATCGTAAATCTGAATCAGCAAGGAAGAGTGCAGAAGCAAGATGGAATAAAGGTTCTATGCGAACGCAATCCGAACGCAATGCGAACGGTATGCTACCCATTACCCATAACCCATTACCCAATACCCATAATAATATATTGGTCGAATACTCAAATAACTTTGAAGAGTTCTGGAAGTTATATCCAAACAAAGTAAAAAAAGAATATTGCTGGAAGATCTGGAAGAAACAACAACTGGATAATAAACTTGATGTGGTTATAAATCATTTAAATGTTTATAAGAACTGTAAGAAATGGAAAGATGGTTATATCGAGCATCCATCTACTTACCTTAACCAGAAGGTTTATCTTGACCCAGTTGAAGCACCAAGAGAAAGGAAGGTCATATGATCACTTATGAACGTATGCTTTACATCTTAGATGATTGGATTAAATGGATGAAGATTGATAATGACAAACTAGGGTATCCTAAAAAATCATTAATGTTTTCTAGTGGTGGATCTGTTAACTCGGATG
>Ga0222715_10003528_pt1 | contig 13925 bp, 6 predicted proteins | sample C33_9DmetaG_FD_165056 | JGI IMG/M metagenome (GOLD analysis project Ga0222715, IMG submission 165056) | Estuarine water microbial communities from San Francisco Bay, California, United States - C33_9D | ecosystem: Environmental > Aquatic > Marine > Unclassified | place: USA: California...
CGCCCGAGCGTATCCGTCGCGTTTGGATCGGTTTCCCAAAACCCACGCTCGACAGAATACACGAAACCTCGAGAATCGGGGGTATTTCTCACGCGTCCTGACTCGCATTTGATCTCAAAGCAACTCCCACACGCGCCGTCGTGCAAGAGCGGATCGAAATCAGCCACCGCCGCCACGGCGTTTGCCAAGAATGGAAAGTTCAAGTTCGATTCACGTCCGGCACCCTTGTTCACGTATCCGCACGCGTTCCCGTACAGATCACCGAAAAGTTGTTGACTAAACTTTTGTTTCCATGCGTCTGGGGCGTCAAAGTACGTCGCGCGTCCTTGCATCCATTCACCGTCGGCGTCGACACCCATCATCCAGGATGCGACGCCGACGCCGACGAGCACGACGCGAAATCGCACCATCATGATGATTCGTGCGCGCGTGACAAATGCCGTCGCGACGAGTGAGTCAACGTATGAGGTTACACCTATTCTACGAATTCCGCCGCGCACGAAATGTGGCCGTGCGCCTCGAAATACTCGACTAAATGTGCTAAAAACGCATCGCCTCGCGCGGTGTCGGTGTCACAAATTAAACAACAATGCTTCCTCGCCCGCGTCACGGCGACGTTCATGCGGCGACTGTCTGAAAGAAATCCAACTTCACTGTTTGGGTTCGACCGTACGGCGCTGATGATGATGGCTTCCTTTTCTCGGCCTTGAAATCCATCCACGGTGGACACCTCCAAGGCTGACATGGATTCATGCTGCGCGCGTAATTCGCGTAGAATCGCAACTTGACCATTATACGGCGTAATCACGCCAATATCTTCGACGCATACACCGTGATCATTCATTAAACGTTTCACCACAGCCATCACCACGCGAGCTTCGCCGGGATTTTCCTTACTTTCGCCATCCTCTTCGACGCGCTCCTCCATGTCGCATCCGGCGGTATCAATCAAAAGTAACACTGGCGGGTCGTCGTCGCCATCGCCACACAATCTATGCGTCGCCACGGATTCCGCGGCGGTGAGCTTGCCTTGATACATCGCGTCAGATGACCATTGCATGATATCGGCGTGCATGCGGTATTGCACGGTGAGCATGCGCGCGACGCCGTCTCCGTACAAATCGTGCAATCGTTGGAACAACGTATCGCTCAAGCCTTTCTCTTGAGCTTCGTCGGAAATGACCGTCGGGGGAAGTTGTAAGTGATCACCGGCTAAGACGGCTTTTTTACCCTTCAACACAGCGCCCCAGCACGATGCTTCGAGCGCCTGCGCCGCTTCGTCCACGACGACGACGTCAAAGTCTTCAAATTTGAGCGTCCCCGAAAGCGCGCCGCTCAGCGTGGCGCACACCACGCGTGCGCCAGATACCACGTCTTTCATCGCAGTTTTCTGTCTATTGCGTTCTTCTTTCGCGAGCACGCGTAATTCTTTACGCACGTCGTTGCGTTCGTTTCTATCTTTTCTATCCGTGAGCTTGTCTAATTTTTTACGCAACGCTTTGCTCTCCTTTGCGCAGTCTTTCGCGAGCTTGCTATTGTCGCTGGCCAAAATTTGCGCCTCAAGCGACGCTTGAAGCACAGATGGGAGTAAACGCGCGGGGTGTCCCACGCGCACGAGCCGCATGTCGCCGCCGTTGGATAATTTAACCTTCATCAAGCGCTCGACCAAGTTGTCGATGGCGACATTTGACGCCGTGCACGCGAGCACGCGTGAGCCACGAGTGACTTCTTGCGCTATGTACTCCACCACCGCCGTGGTTTTTCCCGTTCCCGGTGGGCCATGAATCAACGCAAAGTCCACGCACTGCAGCGCGTGCTCGATTGCTGCGCGTTGCGAAGCGTCGAGCGACGGATTGAGCCATTGTACATCCTTCGCCGCCTTTTTCGCCACTCGCGGACTCGAATCACCAAACGCAATGTCCACCAAATGCGACCCAGGTGCGGGACAGTCCCCACCGTGCCCACACTTCCCAACACGTTCGACCGCGAACACGAGTCGCTTATGTGTCGCGTCATTGGCCAGTCGCTCGAGCCGCAACGTCCCGCTCAAATCATCCGGCGCGTCGTCGCACGCCACTTCAATTTGCGTGTCACGAATCCTATACACCACTCCGCTCGCCAGCGCCTCGCCATCACTCGTGGATTTATTCTGCCTCAAGCACACCACGTCGTGCGGGCTCAACTTATGCGCGGGTAACGGACGAACATCCCCGGCGCTCGTCCGACTCGCGAGCTCCAACGTCAACACCGTCTGTCCGAGCAAACCGCCCCGCGCGTCCACGCACGTCAATCCGAGCATCGCGCGCCCTCGTCGCGCGGCAACCTCGGGTGTCATCCCTCGCAAAATCTCCATCGCCTGCGCTTCCTCCGCCGCGCGTTCGAGCTCGAGTAACTGCGTCGTCTTTGCCGTCCACGCGTCTCGCCCGGCGCCGCCGCGCGGCTCACCTTTCCCAACCGCACGAAACGCCTGAACGTCGCACGAGATGCCAACCAACGCGAGCGCGCGACATATATCTACGTCACATACCGCGTCGACGCGAATGATGGACGCGTTGGCGACGTCATCCCCGACGACGATGTGTCTGTCATCGCCGACGCCTCGCGAGGCGTGGAACGCTCCGGCGTCTTCAGCGAGCGCGTGCACGCGCGCGCGTTGACGAGCGGTGAGCGCGGATGAAAATTCTACTCGCGTGTGTTGTTTCGATAATGATGCCATCGCCACTGCGCGGGCGGCGATGAATGGCGCGTTAAAAAAAAGGTGATTGATTTTTACAAGAGACGCGGCGGTTAAGAGCTCGCGGCGGCGGCGCGTTCGGCGTACCATTCCTTCACTTCCGGAATCGCATGGAAACGTTCATAGTACGCCTTGATTTCAGGGTACGCATCCAAGCACGCCGCATCGACGTAATCGATCCCACCACTGGAAAATCGACGCAACGCCGGAACCAACGCGCAATCCGCGAGCGTCGGAGCGTCCCCGGGACACAACCACTGTTGCCCATTCTCGAAACGTTTCGCAAAAAATCCACAGTACTTTGGAAACTCGTCGCGCATCCACGTCTCGCGCATGCGCTTCGTGATCTCATTATGCTTTGCAGACCCTTTAAACTCCGATCCATCGTCGCATTCGTGCCCCAACGCCGTCGGATTCATGCCAATGTACAAGCACGAACGCCACGACGTGAGCATGTCATCCACCAACGCGATGGCTTCATCCACCGCACGTTCCTCACCTTTCGGGTACAAATGCGGCGCCGCGCCCTCGGCTCGCGCGCAGCGTCCAATGTATCGCAATATCGCATCCGATTGCGCCAACGCCGAGCCATCGTCGAGGTGTAACACGGGCAATTGTCCATACGGCGTCGTGGGCTTAATCGCCGGCCATTGATCGAACGACACGCGATCGTCGTTGAAGGGGATGCGCGCGATGCGCATGGCGAGCCGGGCCTTCTCAGCCGGGCCTTCGATGTTAAAGTATTGCAATCGCTGCGGCGCGGCGAGCGTCGTGGTGGCCATCGTGCGTGCGTCGAGGTGTGACGATTGGTATGTCGAATTGTGCGTGGTTTAGAAAGGTGTGGAAGGTTTGGGCTGTCGGGCGTCGGCTCGGCGCGCGCGGAAGCGTCGATTGATAACGCGGTTGGATGACGGCGGTTGATGCGCGTGCGCGTGTGTGAAGTAGTGATACATGTGATGTGATTACACGTCTGTCTATAGGAAGGCGTTGTTGGCGCTGAGTTGTTGGATTAAACCGATGGCCAAGTCGCGGTCGACGCCGACGTCTCGAGCGACGCGCGTTTGCTCGCTCCACGATAATGCTTCGAATTTGGATAGTAAACCGCCGTCGAGGACTTCCAAGGGCGTGGGAAGCTGGAGAGGTTTTCCTTCGAAGGTTTTGGGCGTGCGGAACGTTCGGGGATTGAGACCGATTGGGGAGTGTACGACGGTGGTCAACGCGTGTTGAAGCGCGCGGAGCTTTTCGTACGTCGGTTGCTCGGTGGGCATCAAAATCCCGAGCGCGCCATCGAGCGTACCGAAGAATACGGCGTGTCGGTTAGCGCCTTTGGGGCGTTCACCAGCAACAGCTTTCTTTTTCGACGCGCCTTCGACGTTGAAGCGCACCATACGACTGATTGGCGAGCCGACGTGATACGCCGAACGCGCGAGGAGCTTTTGTCCTTTCCACGAATCTGGATGCTTTGGATCGTAAGTGAATATGCGTGCATTTCCACTGAAATCTGACCCCAAGAGGCTCAACTGTGCGCCATCGATGAGGAACTCTGAACTCACAACGTCCATGCGCTCGAAATCTTTTGACAATTGAATGAGCGACTTTTCAAAACCAGTATCCTTCCAACGGAAAAAGTGCAATCCTTTTTCTAAATCGCCGACGAGAATGAAATTCTTCACCACGTTGATGCTCACGGTGTGGATTGGCGTGTCGAAAAACGCCACCGAGTTGAGTTCGGCTCCATCCCATGTGTGAACGGTGAGCTTGGTGCCGACAGCAACCATCAAGTGGCCGTCGAGCGCCGCGAGCGCGGTGCACGCCATGCGCGCTTCTCGAACGCAGCACACTTGACCAATCCAGCGGTAGCCATCGGGTGAGTCTTGGTCGCGCTCCCAAACCATGGAAAACAAAATTACGCGCCCGCGACACGGAGTGTCTTCCCCACCGGGCATCGCAGTGCCGACGGCGAGAAGGGAAACCAACGCTCCAGTGTTTAAATCCTTCAACTGAACGTTTCGCACGCATTGCACGTGCTCGCCAGGTTCGAGCGCGTGCTGCCAAGCGCCGTCTAATGATCCGGGAACGAGTAAGCGAACAGAGTATTGGAGTTCCATACCATCGTTTGCGTTCGCGCGTTCGCGACGGGCTTTAGCCAAGGCCAGACCGTGGACATTCTCATCGGAAATATCTCTTTCAACCCAGGGAACGAGAGACGACGTCACCAAGGCGTAAAGCTTAAAATCTGGCAAATACGTAATTGTGTGCGGCGTGCACTTGAGCGCCAGTTTTCGAACCGGCCACGCGGCTTCGTAATGCATCTTACTCGGCATTTGACAAATACGCACGCCGCCCACGGCTGTGCCGAGGATGAAACCATTCGGACAGTTGACGTTATGGAACGGCGTAAACGCCACGATTTCGCCTTCTCCCCGAGTCGGAAGCGCGAGGACGCGAGAACGACGAACGATGAGCCATAACGGATATGGACCAGCGACGAAAACGCCTTGCACACCCTGGCCGTCGCCAACGTTATCGATGCGCGTTAAACGCGCACCTGCGAGTGAATCGCGCATTTGACCAGCCGCGCCTAAACCGGCGACGTTCAATCCCGCGCCTTCCACGTCTACGTGTACTCGCGCGAATCGAAGTTCGTTCTCGGTGAGCACGTCATCGCTATCGCCGTCGCGCGTCGTGCCGGCGGGAACGATGAAACCACGGTAGACTAATAACGTCCCATCGCCGCGCACGGCAGTCAACAGCGGACGTTCGTGCGAGGATTCAAACGAGTCGACTCTAATATCTACGATTTCTGGCACGCTCGCGTCGGCGTTCAGTTTGATGCGCGGGCTCAACACGCGCGCACCCTCAGACAAACCGTCGGCGCTCCAGATGCGCGTGCAACTCGGCAATGAGAACAACTCTAAACTTCCACCCGTTCGTGTTAACGCAATAATGGTTTCGCGCTGCTCGGACGCGCCCTTCTTTTTCTTACCCTCCAAACCGGTTAAAGACCCGTTTGTAGCCGCGCGGTGAATCCACCCACTACGTCTTTCGCCACCACCAGGCGCATCGGCAGCGGCTACCGCGTCATTCACGAGTGTGAACGACGTTACCGCGGTCGTCGGTATCGGACCGGAATCCATCACCGCGAGGGTCATTTTATTTTCATCGCCGACGAGCAAACGGATGGAACCATCCGAAAGTCGAACTGCGACGTACGGGTCGAAAATCTGCGCAGACGCAATTGCCGAACCAGCGGGAGCGTCGATGTCACTCAAGGCTAAATCTTGCACTTTCATGCCGCCTTTTAACACGCGAATTGCGTGTTCGGTAATTTGCACAGAGCAATAATGCCCGAAGATGTTTGCCGCCGCTAAAGTTGCCGAGTCCGTGATGAATTCGAGCGCTGCGCTCACTTCTTGGAGCTCTTCGCCAGTTTCCAGAATCATCGTCGTTGACTTCATGCTAAGCACCAAATGATGGTGAAACGGCTCGCGCTCTTCCTTAGCACCCTCCTTGCGGTAATGAATAGTCCACAATCCTTGCAGGTTTGGCAACGTCCCGGCTTCGACTTCGGTGACGAGCTCGGGCTGTACGCCGCGCGTTAAAATAGCGAGCGCTCCGTTCTTACCTTGCCCACACGCGGTGATGAGTTCAGTGCGATCTTCGACATCAGTACCGACGGGCGCGGATGCACCTACCGTAATGTCTACCACGGGCGCGACGCCTAGCAACGAGTCTTTCACTTTGAAATCGTAACCCGCGACTTTCAAGCCCGGGATGATACCCGCCAAGCCTTCGGGTTTCTTTTCTGTTGTCGCCGCTGCTGCCGCATCCTGTGCTACGGTGGACGTCCCGTACAGTAATGCCTCGAGTTCATCTTCTTCGTCGGCGGCACCAGGCGTTGACGGCGCAGGTGGCGCTTCTTCAACTTTTGCGCGCTTGCCCATGATTCTCGTCGCCGATTTAGCGCGCTTCCCCTTTGACTTCTCCGTGACGTCTTCATCTTCGTTTTCTTCTTCGGGCTCGGGTAACAACAGCGGCGCGGCCGGTTCTTCTTTTGGGGTGAATTTCACCAACAAAGAGTCACCAATACGGCTACCAAGGAATAACAAATCACGCGCGAGTAAGCACATCCCTGACGAAAGCACGGCACCGCCAGCTCGCTGCAACATCATGCGCTTCAAGTGTCGTCCATCGGTGTGCAACGCCAACAAGAGCAACGCACCAGTTTTTGTCGTCACGAGTACACGCTCTTCGGAAACCACAGCGGCCTGCGCGCCGTCTAGGGTCAATTCTAATCCGCAATCTATGGCGCGAGCCGCGCACCTCGGCGGCGGGTTCGCCATCGCGTCTGGTCCCATACCTGCCGCACGCGCCTGCGCCTCAGCGTCGTTGCCTTCTTGAGGCCCACCACGACCAAACGTGTTCAAACTGAGTGCCGTCGAGCTTTCTTGCGATTCGTGCAATAAAAAGTCTGTGGACATGACGAGCGCGCCGCCGAGCGGCGGCAGCAACGCCGTCAATTTGTACGCGCTCGAGGGCAATCCCTGCCGACGCCAAATCACCGTACTCTTCTGCTTATCCACGTCAATCGACAAAGCCACGAGCTCACACGTATCTTTCGCCAGATTATAACGCCCTGCCCACGTCGGGGTCTTTTCAAACAACAATAACAACGCCGGCTCGCCGTACCCGTGCAAAAAGCACGCGTCTCGAATCATCTTCACCCCTCGCCCCTCTACATTCAACTCAAAAGATTCTCGCACCGACGCCGCCGGTCCACGCACTTGCGCATCATCATCCCCAACCCCACCGCCGTCGTTCGCGCTCACCAGACCGAGCCCACCGTTCACGCTCGCCAACACGCGCACGCGCGCCGCGACTCCGTCTCTCCGCAACACCACCGCCGCGCAACGACCTTCCGGATCCGCCACCACAAGCGGTGCCTCGCGGCTCATGCGCAGTGTCTGATACATCGGATTGCACCCCAAATCCCCTTCGAACGAGTGCAACGACGACGCACGAACACCACCCGTGAGCGCGTCGTACTCGACGACGCTCAATTTGTGCTCGCGAATCCCAATCAACAACCCGTCTCTTTGATTCCTCGGCGCCCCGAACCGCCGACGCAGGACGGCGATGGAACCAATCGGCCCTTGCGCATCGAACTCGCACACCACATCCAGCGTCTCGGCATCCGCGGTGCGATTCACGGCGTAGATTGTCACGCGATTCGCGCTCACGACGATCACATTCGGGTCCCCGCCATCGCCCACGGCGCGGGTGAAATACGCCGCGCACGCGTGGTCCACGCCCGTGGGTGGGTGCACTTCGCGGTGCACGACGTGCGACATCTCGCGCGATGGGCGTGCGACGACGGCGCGCGTGTGATGGTGTGAGGCTTTTACGCGCTCGATGGCATCCTCACTGTCCCGCACGCACATGTGCGCGACGCTCGCCACGTCTTCGGCGCGCGCGTGTGTTGGACGTGCGCGAACGCATTCGTGTCGTTCGTCTTCGCGCGTGTCGTTGTCGCGCGTGGCGTCGCGCGTCGCGTCGGTGACGTTTTGTGTGCGCGCGCGAGAAGGACAACAGCGCGTTCGCGACGCGAGAGTGCGCGCGTTGGACGACGCCGACGGCGATAAAGGCGCGAGCGCGAGTGCGACGGCGAGCGACGTTGACGTGGGTGGCATGCGCGCGCGATCGAGGGACGGGTCGATGTCGGGCGACGTGGACGGCGGTGGGGGCGCGCTCGGGCCGGCGTCGGCGTCGGCGTCGACGTCGACGCAACGCGTGATATTCGGCGTACCCATGTCCCCGGAAGTGTATGCCATTGCTTTGGTGTACTTTGTGCAAGGCGTCATCGGGTTGTCGAGATTGGCCAAGGATTTCTATTTGAAAGATGAGCTGCACTTGAGTCCGAGCGAAACGGCGTTGATTTTGTCCATTTCGCAAGCGCCGTGGTTGGTGAAGCCATTGTGGGGGTTTTTGAGCGATTCCGTGCCTATCTTTGGGTACAGACGAAAATCGTATCTCATGATATGTGGGGCGATCGGATGTTTGGGGTGGGCATCGATGGCGACGTGGGTGGACGCGCCGGCGACGGCGGTTGTGGCGTTTACGCTCGGGTCTTTGAGCATCGCATTTAGTGATGTTTTGATCGACAGTATCGTCGTCACGAAAGCGCGTGGAGAGGAACAAGGGGTTTCTGGATCTTTACAGTCGCTGTGCTGGGGATCTGTTGCCATCGGGAGCATCGTCAGCTCGTACTTTAGTGGAAGTTTGATTGAGTCTTACGGGTCGCGGTTTGTCTTTGGCGCCACCGCGGTGTTCCCGCTCTTGATTGCCGGAGCATCGACGTTGGTGCAAGAAAAGCCCGTGCCGAAAAGTGAACTGATGTCGCGCGATAGCATATTCACTGATTTCAAAACCATGACTGGCAAGTTATTCCAGGTTGCCAAGCGACGCGACATTTGGGCGCCGGCGTTTTTTGTCTTTCTGTGGCAAGCAACGCCAAGCGCCGGGACGGCTATGTTTTACTTTAACACAAACGAACTTGGGTTTAGTCCGGAATTCCTGGGCCGAGTTGCTTTTCTTCGCGCGTTTGCCGCCCTCGGTGGGGTGGCGCTGTACAATGGCTACCTCAAGCGCGTGCCGCTGAAAAAGATGTTTTTATGGACGTCGATTCTCGGCACCGCCCTCGGTTCTACGCAACTGTTGTTAGTGAGCCGCATGAATTTAGAATTAGGCATTAGTGACAAGGTCTTCGCGTTGACGGATACTGCGGTATTGACAGTTTTAGGTGAGGTGAGCTTTTTACCAGTACTCGTGTTAGCGGCAAAGATTTGCCCCGAAGGCGTCGAGGCGACGTTTTTCGCCGCGCTCATGTCTCTCTTCAACGCGGGGGGCGTGACGAGTGAATTCCTGGGTGCGGGACTGACGCAAAGTCTCGGCGTGACTGCCGATAACTTTGACAATCTTTTCCTCTTGGTACTGATTTGCAACGTTACTGGTTTATTACCGCTCGCCGCGTTGAAACTCATCGACGAAGTCAAGGAAGACGACGCCGTCGTTCACGTCGACGTGGAGAAGGGCGATTGAGCGTTCGCGCACATATTTATTTTTCTATCACAAGTTGTAGTAGTTGCTGATGTTGTAACAAAATCATGAACTCCATTCCTTATTATACGAGAAGGTTTCACGCTCGGTGGAATTGAACCACCCCGCGCGCGCCGCTAAGCGCCGCGAGACCGTCAGCGTCTTGGGAACCCTCCGGCTTTGGGGAAACAAAGCCATCACAGGGTATGAAATAAGTTCTACGAATAGAAGAGAAACACGAATACCATGGATTCGGTCTAATTGATTTTTGATATAGTAGGAGCGTAGGCCTGTAATCTGAAGATTTGGAGTTGGAACTACGAAGTGTTTGTATACCGTTGTTTTTGTTTTTTGTTTTTTGGATTTGTGTTTTTTCGGGCATCTGAAGAAATTCGCGAGTCAACGAGATAAAGAGTCACTGATAAAACCTGATAAAATATAGAGCGTCCAAAAGATCATAAGGAATCGTTCTTCTTGTCTGTGGGAAAACGTCCAAGGTATAATGATTTGAGTGTAGGAAATACTACGGCGTGCGCGTGTGTAGGAGAGAGCCAGGACCAAATAAAGAGAAGATGATAAATCTATGGAAGAGGGGGACGTGACGCAAATAAACACTCGAGCCAGAAAACTACCGATGATAAATATCGAAGCAGGTGGTCGAGAACTTTGATGAAGCGACGCTGTTTGGTTGTAAACTACGGACGAATCCTAACGCAAAACAAACGTCTGAAACAAATAAAGCAAGAGTGCGTGCGTACGTGTAGTAGCCCCAATCATGAGAAATATATGTGTGCAGCAGAGATGTGCGGGTCCTGGGAACAGAAACATAGACAACAACCACCCCGGACGCGTGCGCGTCGCGAGGAAGGCGTGCTCAACATCGAGTGTAATCAAACCTCTTTGTCCTCTCTCCAGCGCGTCGAATCGCGTCGAGCGCGCTTGACGGTGCGAAACTCCTAGTAGGAAAAAAACGTCTCCAGGTAAACGCGGTAAACGTATACATGTCTAAACCGGATCATCACCAGCGTGATTGATAGATTCATAGCTCTCTGGGTTCGTGCGTGCGTGTGACAGCCGCGAGTTCAGCAGAATTCCTACAAAATTGAGACGCAAATCATGTGTGACGCGAATCATCGCGAGATCGCGAATCATCGCGTCCGCCACCCGGCTCGCGAGAGTCCGGGCTGTGTAAACCGGCGACCGACGGCGCGGGACGCACCGCGCGAACGCGTTCGCGCGCCCAGTCCGTCGGTGAGTGCGCGATGCGCGCGGAGACGCGTCGCGCACTGACGCACGGCGTGTGCGGGTGGGCACCCTAGGGCGATGGATGTGACAGCACGTGTGGGTGTCATACCGGTATAAATATTACAGAGAAACATCAAAATCGTGCGCGTGGTTGGCGTTAAAGCCTCGTCGCCGCGAGGTCGTCGTCGGGAGCTGGTGCTTGGTGTTTGTTTTTGTTTGGTCTGACGTACTTTGTGCACGCGAGGAGCATCGGGGTGATGGAGATGATGGCGGCGGATAACGCCATGGCGTTTGACGACGCGAGAGTGATGATTTCTGCGTTTGTTTTGTAAATTTGACGTTCGCAGAAGAACGGGCTGTTGAACTTGAAAGAATCACACGGATGACAATTGTCGAGGCTGTAGATGTACTCGTGCGCTTGTCTGGAAACTTCCTTTTCAAAATATGGACATCGTGGCGCGCCAAAAAAAGTCGTTGCTGTCATTGACGATTGCATGCCTGCACTGGTGTAATCAGGAGCGTATACATTACCGTTGTATGGCACGACGGGATAGAACGGTGTCATGCCTACAGAGTTTCGTTTTAACAAAATCTGCGAGATGTTGGTGTACGAATACGCGCCTAACGTCGCATCCCATGTAGAATCGTCGTACGTCCAGATTGTCATGTCTCCGCCAAAGCCATGCGGAAACACGTATGTACCGTCCGCGAGTACCGCTTGCTCATAAGCTGTGCTGAAGGTTGAAGTACCACACGTTTCGACAAACTTTGTGTCTGCGGCTAATTTGAAGATGTGCTCGCTGGGGTTCGGATAGATCAAAGCGCCACCGTCGTCCGTCATCTCCAAATCTTGGTTCGTCAATCCGTAAAACGCGTACCCAGAATGCCCACCGTAAGCGTCAAAATTGAGCGAACCTCGTTCGACGGCGAGTCCTACTGCATCATCGACGGCAGCGAGCGTGTAGGCTGAATGCTTTTCGAAGCCCTTGTAGAATGGCACTCTGCACGTTTCGTGAAACGTAAATGTCTGGTTTGTTAAAGTGGGAAACGGTTTGTGATACACTGTCAGCGTTTTGAGCGAAGATCTTGGAGAGCCATCGCCGTCGTAGTTCGTGCTTTTAAAGTTCCAAGGACCATCGTTGTGCTCGACTGGCGTAGTGCCACTGTAGGCGTATGTTTGTGGTCCATAGTCGCCTTCACTCACGAGATTTTCCACTGTCGGTGACACGTAATGATCCGCCATGCATTCGTCATACGTGATTTGTAAACCATAGTCGGGATCCTTTTGCAACGGTCTGCAGGTATAACCATCAAGAGCATATTCATCATGCACCACAGACTCCGTCGTCGACACCGTCTTGTAAAACGCAATGAGCGCGCCAAACGCGCCCAAGGTGAACACGTAACCGCTCACCAACGCGAACGACAACCACTTCGCATCCGCCACGAGATCAATCATCGACTCCTTCAGCGCTTCATCAAAATTGTACCATTTCTGAGGATACTTCATCGCGCCTCGTTATCGCAGAAGCAACGAACGGCTAACCGACGCGGTGGCGCGAATGCGATCACACAGATACGCGTTTTGCGCACACGACGCGGCAACGTTCACGCGCAAGAAAACACGCGCGCGATGGTACGCCGCGTGGTACTCGACGATAAATAAATAATTCTACACGGTCACCCGCGTCGCGCGGGCGTGCGCATCTGCCGTCGCGCGCGAATGCCCCGCGCAACGCGTGAGCTCCGCGCCGCCGCGCCGCGCTTCTTGAAAACACCCGCGTGTTCGGGAACTTGTTGCGCTGTTTCTGAGCTCCCACCGGCGTCGCACTTCGCGCTCGTCGTCGTCGGTGTCGTCGTCGTCGTCTATGGACGCCGCGCGCGCGTCGGCATCGCTCGCATCGCGCGTCAGCTCTTCCGTGCGCGTTCACGGACGACACCGCGCGTCGTCGGCGTCGTCCCCATCGGCGGCATCGGCATCGGTGTTGCATCGTCGCGCGACGGTGATGGCGGCGTCGCCGTACAAGGCGCAAGATGAGATCTCGGGACGCGTCGTGCTCGTCACGGGCGCCAATCGGGGCATTGGTTTAGAGCTGTGCAAGTTGTTTCTCGAGAAAGGGAACGAGGTGCGCGCGGGGTGTCGCGTCGAGTCGGATGAGCTCGCGGCGCTGGCGCGCGCGTCCAATGGGCGATTGACCGTGAGTCACGTGGACGTTGGTGACGAACGGAGCATTGCAGAGTTTGCCGCCGGGTTGAAAGCCGCTGGGGTGGAACACGTGGATGTGGTGTTGAACAACGCGGGCGTCGTCGGCTCGGATGGGTACTCCAAGTGGGACTTGCAAAGCACGACGCAAGAAGAAATGATTTACGTGTTCAAGGTGAACACGTGCGGACCGGTGTTGATGGTAAAGTATCTAAACCAGCTCGGCTTGATCGGAACCAGCGGCGCCGACGGTTCGGAAACGCTCGTGGGAAATGTCACCTCGAAAGTCGGCTCCATCGACGACAACGGCTCGGGTCAAGGCTACGCCTACCGCGCGTCCAAATCCGCGTTGAACAACTGCAACCGATCCATGCAAATCGACCTCGCACCGCAAGGCGTACATTTCGCTTTACTCCATCCGGGTTGGGTGCGCACGGGCATGACCGAAGGCCGCGGCTTGATCGACGCGCGCGAATCCGCCTCTGGATTAATTCGCGTCCTCGAAGGCGCGTTCGGCGATTGCGAACACCACTGGTTCGACTATAAAGGCGATGCCATCCCGTGGTGACGCAACACACACACACACACACACACACGCACGCTTCACCCCATCCGTGTCGTCGTTTACCCATCGACGACGCGTCGCGC
>Ga0222715_10003529_pt1 | contig 13924 bp, 6 predicted proteins | sample C33_9DmetaG_FD_165056 | JGI IMG/M metagenome (GOLD analysis project Ga0222715, IMG submission 165056) | Estuarine water microbial communities from San Francisco Bay, California, United States - C33_9D | ecosystem: Environmental > Aquatic > Marine > Unclassified | place: USA: California...
GATTTAGCCCTTCCAGAATTGACCGTAGCGCAATTCAGCTCCTTATATGTTGAAAAAGCTGATTTCTTTAAATTGGACAACCTTACTGTAGCTTACAATTTTGATATTACTGAAGGATCATTCATCAACAGTGCTCAATTGTCTGCTAACGTTCAGAACGCTTTCGTAATAACAAATTATACAGGTATTGATCCTGAGCCCGCTCTAGTTGATGGTGGAACTAACGTTGCTGGTTTCTCACCAGTAGATGTATTAGCTCCAGGAGTTGACCGTCGTACAAATTATTTTACAGCGAGAACAATTACTATCGGACTTAATATTAACTTTTAATAAAATTGGAAAATGAAATATTATAACAAATTATTTTTAGGATTATTTTCAGTTTTCGCCTTTGTAGTTGCATGTACAGATCTCGAAGAAGATTTAGTTGGCGATTTTACAGAGAGTCTTACTGTACCAGGGGTGTCAGTTGACGTAAGTGAAACTGATGGAAGCAGTCAAGCAGTTCAAGACCAAATTGGTGCTGCTTTTGAAAAACTTCGTAATGGTACTGCTGGTCATAATGACTATTGGTCTATCCAAACTGTATCTTCTGATGAAATGCAAGTTGGACAAAAAGGAGGTGACTGGTATGATGGTGGTATCTGGCTAGACATGCACAGACATGAGTATACACCTGCAAGTGGGCCGCTTACCAATACTTGGAACACACAGTACAATGCCATTAGTGAAATCAATTCTAACTTAGCAAAGTCTGGCTTGACAGCTAACGAAGTTGCTCAGTTGAAAGTACTAAGAGCATTTTTTCATTGGAGATTAATGGATGTATTTGGTAATGTAAAAATCATAACCTCTGTTGGTTCTGACGCGCCTCAATCATCTAGAGCAGACGTTTTTGCATTTGTAGAAAGTGAAATCCTAGAAGCACTTGGTGTAAGTGCTATAACTGCTGAAATGGACCTTACAAACAGTGACTTGTCTACCAATCCAAAAAAATATAGAATTAATCAGTATGCTGCAGTAGGATTGCTTTCAAGAATCTATCTTAATGCTGAAGTTTATGCTGGTACCCCACGTTATGCAGATGCGGCTACAGCAGCCGGATGGGTAATAGACAACGGTCCTTATGAGTTAACCTCAGAAGCAAACTCTTCTGTTAAAAACCTTGCTCAGCGAGTTGGAGTTTCAACAGACCCAGAAAACCTAGTAGGATATCCTGCAATGTTTGCTCCTAACAACCAAGATAATGTTGAATTAATTTGGACGGTACCTTTTGATAGTAATAAGGGGGGAGGAATGAACTTCCACATGATGGGCCTTCACCAACCTTCTCAATTTGCTTTCAATTTTGATTCTCAACCATGGAATGGATATCAGACATTAGAAGCCTTCTATAACTCTTATGAAGATGGAGATGTACGTAAGAAATCTAACTTTTTAGTTGGACAACAATATTCTTACTCTGGTCTTCCTTTGAGTGACTGGGCTGCTGATGATTACAACCCAGATGGCACAAAACATTTACCTCTAAACTATACCCCTGAGATCAACGAATTGGCTCCAAATTCAATTCGTCAAAGTGGTGCTCGTATGTATAAGTTTAGCCATGCACAATTTGAAAGAAATGATAAGTCAAATGACTTCCCCATTTTACGTTTATCAGAAATGTATTTGAACCGAGCTGAAGGGTTAGCTCGTGCAGCTGGAGACTGGTCTCTAGCCCTAGCGGATGTGAATATTATCAGAGAAAGAGCTAAAGTAAGTACCTATTCTTCAATCACCGCTGCCGAGTTTTTAGCAGAGAGAGGGCGTGAGTTTTATCAAGAATCTCATAGAAGAACTGATTTGATCCGTTTTGGAAAATACAATGATGCTTGGTTTGAAAAATCAGCTTCTGCTGACTACAAAACTTTAATGCCAATCCCAACAGATGCAATTATTGCAAGTAGTGGATCATTAAAGCAAAATCCAGGCTACTAATTCCATAATAAAAGTAGTTTTCAATGGGTCAATCTTAACTGATTGGCCCATTTTTTTTAATTTAACTTCATGAAATTGCGAAAATTTTGTTGGCTATTTATTATACTCATTTATTCTTGTACAACACCCAACACAAATCTTTTTGAGTTACATCAAGATTTGGGGAAACTGTTTGTAAACGAATTAACCTACACTCAAGATTTTAATCCCTATACCTACCGAAATTTTTACAATGGTGCCGGTGTGGCTCTAGGCGATATCAATAACGATGGTTTATTGGATATATACATGACAGGTAATCTTATAGACAATAAATTATTCCTAAATAAGGGAAACTGGAAATTTGATGACATTACCGAGAAAGCAGGGGTGGCTTGTAAGGGAGTTTGGTCAACAGGGGTTACTTTTGCTGATATCAATGGTGATGGCTTATTGGATATCTACGTGTGTAAATCGGGTAAACCAGGAGGAGAAAATAGACACAATGAACTCTTTATCAACCAAGGGAACCTAACCTTTAAAGAAGAATCCAAAGCGTATGGTCTTGATGTCCTAGGACTTTCGGTTCATGCTGCCTTTTTTGATGCTGATTTAGACGGTGATCTGGATTGTTATATACTCAATAATTCACTGCGTTCGGTTGGAGGATATGACCTTATTAAAGACCTGCGACTAAAATCGGATCCCAATGGAGAAGGAAATAAGTTTTTTGAAAATAAAGAAGGAGTTTTTGTAGATGTGAGTTCAGAAAAAGGAATTTATACCAGTGCAATAGGTTTTGGACTGGGCATAACCTTAAGTGATTTTAACGAGGACAAACGTCCTGACCTATATATCTCAAACGATTTTTTTGAGCGTGATTACTTTTACTTGAACCGCCTAAAAGGATTTGAAGAGGTTTTGGAATCTCAATTCCAATCCATCTCTATGGGAGCCATGGGTGCAGATGCAGCAGACTTGAATAATGACTTACTCCCAGATCTTTTTGTAACAGAAATGCTCCCTTCCAATTTGAAAAGACAAAAGCTAAAAGCCAAATATGATTCTTGGGATAAGTACAAACTAATGAACAAAAATGGATATTTTCATCAATACCCAAGAAACTCATTGCAACGTAATATGGGTAAAAATCAATTTCTTGAAATCAGTCGCTTTTCTGGGGTAGCTGCTACAGAATGGAGTTGGGCGTCATTAATTTTCGATATGGATAACGATGGTTTCAACGATATCTTTGTGGCAAATGGTATTTATAAAGATTTACTTGACCGAGATTACTTAGCCTACATGGCTAACGAAACTCAGGTACAAATGCTTTTGGAAAATCGGGAGGATGCAATTGAAAAGCTGATAGACATCATGCCTTCTAAGGCAGTACCTAACCACGCTTTTAAAAATTTGGGGGGATTTCAGTTTGAAGATAACACCAAAAAATGGGGGTTAGACCAACCCAGTTTTAGCAATGGAAATGCCTACGGAGATTTGGATAATGATGGAGATTTAGACCTGGTAATCAATAATGTCAACATGCCTAGTTTTTTTTATGAAAACAAAACGGACACCCTATTAGCGAGAAGTATAAAATTAAAACTTAAAACAGATTCGAAAAATACTTTCGCTGTAGGCGCAAAAGCCATTATTTATTTTGATGGTGGAAAACAACAAATGAAGGAACAATTCCCTTCAAGAGGGTTTCAGTCCTCCGTAGCAAATACACTCCATTTTGGTTTAGGGAATGTAGCTAAAGTTGACAGCCTAAAATTAATTTGGCCAAACGGTCAAGAAGAAATACACTATGCCCTCGTTACTAATAAAACACATGAAATAAAACAAAATATTTCGGAGGATTCTTCTTTAGAGCCTTCCTTAATCCATTCAAAAATTGAATCTACACTTAGCCCTCTACCCTTTACACACAAAGAAAACAATTGGAGTGAATTTAATAAAGAGCGATTAATTCCAAGCATGAATCATAATGATGGTCCTGCGATTGCTTCAGCAGATTTGAATAAAGATGGAATTACGGATTTCTATCTTGGAGGTGGAAAAAATCAAACCGGCGCACTCTTTCTTTCCAATAAAACAGGCTATACAAAAATTCAGGCACCTTTTGAACGAAGCTATCGTTCTGAAGATACCGCTGCCGAATTTTTTGATGGAGATTCCGACGGTGATCTTGATTTAATTATAACCAGTGGTGGTAAATCGTTTTCAAAATTTTCCTCAGATTTAGACGATCGGTATTATGAAAATATTGGGAATGCAAATTTTGTTGAAAAGCAAGATGCCTTTTCATTTGAGGCCCATTATTCTTCTTCTGCTGTTTCCGTGGAAGACATTAATCAAGACGGAAATCTAGACCTGCTCATTGGTGAACGATTTGATTTAAAAACCTACGGTAAAAAAGCCTCCATACATTTGTATATCAATCAAGGAAAAGGAACTTTTATCAAGAAAGCTATTTCGGACTTTAATGAGATCGGAATGATAACAGATCTCGCTACAGGGGACATCAATCATGATGGGTGGCCTGATCTGATCGCCTCTGGGGAGTGGATGCCCTTAAGTATATGGATTAATTTCGAAGGGACGTTTGTTAATAAAACCAAGGATTATGGCCTTTCCCAAACCAGTGGGTTGTGGAACACGCTCATGGTAAAAGACTTAAACGCAGACGGTATCCCTGATATCATTGGAGGTAATTTAGGGGCCAATACCTTTTTTAAGCCCGGCATGAAATTGTTTTTAAACGATTTTGATAAAAATGGGACAGAAGAGCAAATCATTTGTCAACTGATCGATCAAAAATATTACCCTGTGGTTGATAAAGATGAATTGATTTCACAACTTCCCTATTTAAAGAAAAAGATTGTGAAGTATGAAAACTATGCCACTGCGAGTATAGAAGATCTGTTTTCAACTGAACAAATTAACAAGAGTCAAGTCAGTGAACTAAACCAACTAAAATCAGTTCTCTTACTTAGTACTGCGGAAGGTTATAAAAGCCATGAATTACCAAGAGAAATTCAATATGCCCCGATATATGCCTTAGTTCAGACGGATAAGGGCAATGCCTCTGAAGGGACACTCTATTTTGGAGGAAATCAATTTTTAGTCAAACCTCAATTCGGTCGCTATGACGCCTCAAAAGGATGGAAATTGAATTACCATATCAAAGGAACTAATGTTGACTTTGAAACCCCTGAAATATTAGGAATAAACGGACAAATAAGAGCGTTGAAAATTGTAAATTCACAATCCGGAATTAAATTGTTAATTGGAATCAACGACGAGGAGGCCAAGTTGCTTGATTTAACATTACAAGAATGAGCTCTACAATGAAAATTACTCACACATCATTTTTTGGTCTTACTGTTGTTTATTTACTTACAGTTGCTTTGAGTTGCAGCTCTAATTACGAATCTTTAGTAAAAAATGAACTCGACAAAAATAAAAAGGTGGATTCTTTATTCTTCAACTTTAGATTGGGAGAATCAAAAGATATGTATCATAAAAAAAGTTGGCATTTGAATAACAGTAGAAAAGTAGTTCAAGGGAGGTCCTACTTTTATATGAAAAAAATATTCTCTGATTCAAAAGAAGAAAATAAATCAAACGATTTTGGCCTAGAGTTTACAGGTAAATTTAACGCGGATAAAAAACTGAATTTACTAGATGCCAAGTTCTACCATATATTGTGGGCGCCATGGAATGAGGCCTATCAAGCTCCCAAATTACTTCCCAGAATTTTAGATTCGTTAGAACTTTGGTTTCCAGGGAATCCTTTTTTAGAAATTAAAACTGGTAATGACTCCATTCCTAAAATGCATGTCAAAATTGATGGAGACAGAAGATTTCGAGTTTTTGTAGAAAACTCTCAGGATGTAGCAGTAAAAATTGATGATCTTAATGAAGAAAATTAAGGTCCAATCCGAGAAAAGCTATGGCATTCTTCTTTGCCTTCTTTTGCTGGTATCCTCCTGCACCCTTGAATCTATTAATCTATTCCAACTTATTCCTTCTCAAGAAAGTGGGATTACTTTTTCAAATGATTTATCCTACACGGATGAGTTTAATGTCTACAAATACAGAAATTTTTACAATGGAGGTGGGGTAGCCATGGGCGATGTCAATAATGATGGCCTGATTGACATTTATTTTAGTGCCAATCAAAAGCCAAACGAACTGTATTTAAATCAGGGGGATTTTACGTTTTTAAATGTTACCGAACAGGCGGGTGTAGGTGGTGAAAAAGCTTGGGCAACCGGGGTAACCATGGTAGATATAAATGCAGACGGATGGCTTGACATTTATGTGTGTAATTCAGGAGATTTACAGGGTGACAATAAGCAAAATGAACTTTTTATCAATAACCAAGACGGCACCTTTACAGAGGATGCTAAAAGATATGGCTTAGACGACAAAGGATTTTCTACTCATGCCGTATTTTTTGACTATGACAAAGATGGGGACTTGGACGTATATCTTCTTAACAATTCCTACCAGGCTATTGGAAGCTTTGATTTAAGAAGAGAAGAACGGCCTAAAAGAGACCGGTTGGGAGGTGATAAATTATTACGAAACGAGGGGGGTGTTTTTGTTGACGTGAGTGAACAGGCTGGAATTTATGGCAGTGTAATCGGGTTTGGCTTAGGTGTGTCCGTTGGTGATGTAAACGGGGATCTTTGGGAAGACATATTCATATCCAATGATTTTTTTGAACGGGATTATCTCTATATAAACCTCCAAAACGGATCGTTTAAGGAAGTATTAACAGAACAAATGAAATCAATTAGTGGCGCCTCTATGGGAGCTGATATGGCAGATATTGACAACGACGGTGATAACGATATTTTTGTGACTGAAATGCTTCCCTATGATTATAAAAGATTGAAGTCCGTCACCACATTCGAAGATTGGAATAAGTACCAATACAATGTCAAAAACACCTACCACCATCAATTTACACGAAACATGCTCCACCGTAATAATGCCAATTCCAGCTTCAGTGAGGTAGGTAGGCTTGCAGGGGTAGAAGCAACTGATTGGAGCTGGGGAGCCTTATTTTTCGATATGAATAATGACGGCTTAAAAGATTTATTTGTGTCCAACGGTATCTATAAAGACTTAACCGATCAAGATTACCTCCAATATATCTCCAGTGAAGAAGTCGTAAACTCAATAGTCCAAAAAAACAAGGTGAATTATAAAAAGCTGATTGACATCATTCCTTCAGAAAAAGTACCTAACAGTGGGTTTTTAAATTTAGGGCAAACCCAATTTAAAAGAGATGCTTCCTTAGGATTAAATACCCCTAGCTTTTCTAACGGTTCTGCCTATGCAGATCTTGACAACGATGGGGATTTAGACTTGGTTGTAAATAATGTAAACATGCCCCCCTTTATCTACCGAAATAATTTGTCCAAAGAAAAAGCCAACTACCTCCAAATTCAACTAAAAGGGGAAGGCAACAATACGTTTGCCATTGGAAGTCAAATTAAAGTGATGACTGACAAAGATACCCTTTACTTTGAGCAACAACCAGCAAGAGGATTCCAATCCAGTGTTGATCCAAGAATTACAGTGGGGCTATATGACCAAAGTTCTGCCGCTATTCAAGTGCTTTGGGCTTCTGGCAAAAAAAGTTATGTAGAAAATATACAAGCAAATCAAACACTTGTTTTAGAAGAACCAAAGGCAAGCCAAGAAGATTCTACTCTCCTTGACGAGCAACTTCCTCTTTTTACTAAATCAGTAGAAGAGGTACTCACTTATGTTCATAAAGAGGCCAATTTTGTCGATTTCCACAGGGAAAGACTTACCTACCATATGTGCAGTGGAGAGGGTCCCAAAGTAAGTGTAGGAGATTTTACAGGAGACGGGCTTCAAGACCTTATCATTCCCGGTCCAAAAAATGAATCCACTTCTCTATACGTTCAAAATTCGGAAGGAAAATTTACTTTGAGTGAGCAAGAGGTATTCAACAAACAAGCAAGGGCAGAGCACACAGAGTCATTAGCTTTTGATGCAGACAATGACGGTGACCTCGATTTATACCTTGCTTCAGGTAGCGTTGAACTTAGTCCCTTTTCTGATTTTCTCTATGATCGTTTATTTTTTAATAATGGGGATGGAACTTTTATTATGTCTGAACAAAAATTCCCTGCTGACGGCATTCGAATCAACACTGGAGTTGTGAAAACAGCCGATATAGATCTAGATGGAGATTTAGACCTCTTTATCGGAGAACGAAATAAAATTGGAGCCTATGGCAAAGCAGGTTCAGGATATCTTTTAGAAAATGACGGCAAGGGAAATTTTACCGAAGTTACCTCTGAAAAAGCTCCGTTTTTGAGTGAAATAGGAATGCTCACAGATGCTGTCTTCAACGATTGGAATCAAGACGGCAATCCAGACCTCATCCTCACTGGTGAATTTATGGGATTAGAAATTCTAGAAAATAGAGCAGGTAAATTCAATCACAGAAAAGAACATTCACTATCTGCTTATAAAGGCTGGTGGAATACCCTCTATGCATTTGATGTAGATCAAGATGGCGATCTGGACCTTGTAGGAGGAAATCACGGGCTTAACTCAAGATTTAAAGCCTCAGCCACACATCCAATTCGGCTTTACCTAAACGATTTTGATCGAAATGGTAGCGTTGAGGGAATTCTTACCTTTTCTAATGAGGAGTCCCGAGACATGCCCTATGCATTACGCCATACCTTGATTGATCAAATTAAAAGTCTCAAGAAAAAATTCCCTAATTATCAATCGTTTAAAAATGCTGACATCACTCAAATTTTTAATCAACAAGAAATGGAGGGTGTAGCCCTGTTGGAAGCGACCACCTTAGAATCGACCTTATTTATAAACGAGGGGGGGTTTAATTTTACCGCATATCCATTGCCTCAGGAAGCCCAACTAGCCCCTGTGTACGCCATCGAGGGAGGTGATTTTGATCAAGATGGTGATCTCGATCTACTCTTAGGAGGAAACCTCTACAGAGCAAAACCCGAAGTGGGAATATACGATGCAAGCTACGGACTTTTTCTATTAAATGAAGGAGGGAGAATTAAAGTAAGCTCAAGAGCAAATGAGTTCCATAGTAAAGGGGAAATTCGAGACATCAAACATATCGGCAACCAGATTTTTGTTTTTCGGTCAAATGATAGCATAGCCATATTTACCACAACACGATGAGGATAAACAACATTTTAATCGGCCTACTGATGATTGTATGGATCAGTTGTCATAATTCCACAGAAGTAGCTTTTGAGAATCCTCATTTTACGATGGCTGTTTTGACTCCAGAACAAACTGGGATTACCTTTGAAAACACCTTGCAAGACACCGCAGATCTTAATATAATAGAATACCTGTACTATTACAACGGAGGCGGAGTTACGGTTGGAGACATCAACAATGACGGTCTAGAAGACCTGTATTTTGCGGCCAACCAGTTGCCCGATAAATTATACCTAAATAAGGGAAATCTTAAGTTTAAAGACATTTCAAAAGAAGCTGGTATTGACCAATCCAGCTCTTGGTCTACCGGAGTTAGCATGCAAGATGTAAACAATGACGGCTACTTAGACCTATATGTTTGTAAAGTAGGTGCCTTTAATTCCTTAAATGCCCATAATCAACTTTACCTCAACAATGGCGATTTGACATTTACCGAAGCAGCACAAAAAATGGGAGTGGCGTTTTCAGGTTTTTCCACACAAGCCGCTTTTCTTGACTATGATAAAGATGGTGATTTGGATTTTTATTTGTTAAATCACAACATCCACTCTGTGAGGAGTTATGGAAATGCAAAAAATAGAGTCGATATCGATTCGCTGGCTGGTGATCGGTTTTATGAAAATAAAATTAATGAAACAGGGGGCTTTATCGACGTAACTCAAGAAGCTAATATCTACAGCAGTCCTTTGGGCTATGGCTTAGCTGTTGGCGTTTCAGATTTTAACGAAGATGGATGGCCAGACCTCTACATAGGGAATGATTTTCACGAAAATGATTATCTCTACCTAAACAATCAAAATGGAAGTTTTACTGAAAGTATAGACACAGCTGTAAATCATACTTCCCGATTTACCATGGGAATTGATATCGCAGATTTAAATAATGATGGACTCCTAGATTTGTTTACCACTGACATGCTTCCCTTTGATCCAAAAATATTACTAAAATCAGGGGGTGAAGATTCCGATAAAATTGCGCGAATTAAAGAACGCTATGGGTTTAAAACTCAGTATGCAAGAAATCATATGCAAATCAACCAAGGTAATGCCACCTATGCAGATCTTGCACTGATGACGAAGACCTTTGCGACTGATTGGAGCTGGGGAGTTCTTTTAGCTGATTTCGACAACGACGGCTGGAACGATATTTTTATCCCCAACGGCATTGTCAAAAGACCGAATGATTTGGATTATATTAATTACATTAGTAACACCAGCTTTAGTGCGTTTGAAAATTCCAAAAAAGAGGCACTACGTAAAAAAGTAATTGAGGAAATGCCAACCCTTAAAATTCCAAACCTACTTATTAAAAACAAAGGGGAGTTAACTTTTGAGACTGCTGAGCACTCTCCTATTGGAACACCAGGATATACAACAGGGGCAGCATACAGTGATCTTGATAATGACGGCGATATTGATTTAATTTTAAATAATATAAATGCTCCTGCTCAAATTTTAGAAAATCAAGTACAGTCAACTACTTCACTACAGTTAATCCTCCAACCTTCAGTGGACTATCCCCAATTACTTGGCACCCAAGTTCGTTACTATTCTAAAGGAAAAACTTATTTGAGAGCTTATCAAAACGTAAGAGGATTTCAATCGAGTTCTTCACATAAGCTCTTACTTACGGTGGCTGATGACACTAAAATTGATTCGATTCAAATCCTTTGGCCACATCAGAAAAAAGTAATTATACAATTTCCAAAAGATAAGGTCTTGTGTGTTAGCCCCTCTATAAATGATGAGGCTATATCCCCACTCCAAAAAGAATCAAAATTTAAAATCAAAAAATTTCCCTTCAGGCACATAGAAAATACCTATTATGATGAAGATAAAGAAGTCCTAATCCCCGAGCGTTTATCTCAAGAAGGTCCTGCTATGATTTATGATGATTTCAATCAAGATGGAATTAACGATTTCTTTATAGGGGGGGCGAAAGAACAACCTGCTCAAGTATTGATTGGTTCTAAAAATGGAACCTTTAAAAACAAATTTATTCCTGATTTTGAACGCGATAGAGGATTTGAAGATGTTGCAGTTTCTGCATTTGACATTGACCGAGATGGTGATTTGGACCTTTATATTGGAAGTGGTGGCAATCAAGAAATTTCACCCAACCCTAACCTTGAAGATAGAATATATGTGAACGACGGAACAGGGATTTTTAAAAGAGCCCCTATACAATTGCCTCAGACCAATACTGGTTGTATTGCAATTGCTGATTTTGATAATGATGGATATCCCGATTACTTTATTGGAAGCAGAAACATCACAGGAGCCTACGGGCTTACCCCCAATAGTTTTATTGTTCAAAATGAAAATGGTATTGCCATGAAAATTTTAGATCGCAAACAATGGGGAATGCTTAGGGATGCTAAATGGGTAGACCTCAATAAGGATACCTTTTTAGATTTAGTGCTTGTAGGAGATTGGATGCCAGTTACCATTTTGATAAATAAAAAAGGGAAATTATTTGAAAATAAAACTCTTGAATACGGCCTTGCCGACACCTATGGTCTATGGAATACTGTAGAAATTTTTGATTTTAATCAAGATGGTTATCTCGATATCATTGCAGGAAATTCAGGAATAAATTCTAAATGGCAGCCCACTGTCGAACAACCTGTAACCTTATACTTAGACGACTTTGACGAAAACCAACAAGCAGACCCCATTATTTTTTATCCCTATGGAAAAATTGAAATTCCTTTTGCAGGAAAAGATAAATTAACATCTCAATTGCCTTTAGTAAAAAAACGATTTGCCAGCTATAAAGAGTTTGCTGAAGTAGCTACTGTTAAGTCATTAGTTGGAAAAAATGAAGAAGATATCCTTCAAACTAAAAAACTTACTGAATTGCGTTCCCTAATTTTTCTAAATCAGCAAGGAACTAGTTTCACTTCCCAAGCCCTCCCCCCCATCGCACAGCAAAGTTCTATTGAAAGCTTTAGTATTGATCAGACGAATGGAGATATTGCATTTGTAGGAAATTCTAACTCTTGGGTAGTAGAGCTCGGCAATAGTCTCGCCAATTCTGGCGGAATACTTAAAGCCTATGAGGCTACCACCAACAGCTATGAAGGTTTTGAATCGTTTCCTTTGCCTTTGGGAACGGTAGGAAAACATATCCAACGGCTACACAATGGAGATTATGTAATTATTGTAAACAATGGCAACTCCTACCAAATCACCTCCAACTAACCTTAGCTATTTTTTGGTAGTTATCAGAACCACTCCTCCTGAGCCTGCAAAGCCATAAGAAGCAATTTCAGTCGCTTTTTTTAAAAGCCGTATACTCGTAATCTCAACGGGGTTAAGGGAAAAGACTGCTCTTGAATAGGGGCCTACTCGAGATCCATTCACAATAAACAAGACTTCTACGGGGGTATTTACCCCCGAAATACCCCGAATAAAAACTTGTGCATTTTGTCCCTGTCCACGCGTTACAATTCCTGGGTACATTCTCAAACGGTCAATTAAGGAAACATTTACTAACGTCTTATTATTCGTATTTGAGGGGGGGGGGTTAGAAATCGTTTTAGAGGGCCCACATGAAATCAGCACTATTAATAAACAACAAACTAATGACATTATTTTTTTCATTTTAAGATTTTGGATATAATACGTAATTTATAATCAAATAATAAACTTTGAGTATAAGTTATAAGTTTTAAATGTAACAATAGGCTATAAATAAAATTCATTTTTTGAGTTTGAATAAAATGAAAAACAATTATATTTGCCCACCTAAATAGTCCTCCTTAGCTCAGTTGGTTAGAGCATCTGACTGTTAATCAGAGGGTCCTTGGTTCGAGCCCAAGAGGGGGAGCTAGCCTAACCGCTACACTACACTAACAAACATAAGCCCTTCACTTTGGTGAGGGGTTTTTTCTTTGAATCCCCAATTTCTTTTCTTTTGAAGAAACCCACCGAAAAACACGTCTAATTCTAATCAGCACAGAAAAGTGTCTCAAAAAAGAGAGTTAAAAGTTTAGTTAAATCAACGGCATATCCGCTTCAGTAAGTTCAGGAAGTAATTTGTATATTAGTTTTACAAACTATAAATCAATAAAAATGAAAAAATCACTTCAAATACTAATAGCAGTTATATTCACTTTTAGCTGTTCACAAAAAAAACAAAATAACGAACCCGACTCAAAACCAAGTGCAGAAACTTTAATGGAAGAATCAATGCAAAGGTTTAAAAATGCGTGGAATGAAGGAAATGCAGTGGAAATATCAAAAGAATTTACTGTAGATGCTATTAGAATTATTTCCAATCCTATGAGCCCAATCGAAGGACAAGAATCTATTTTAAAAGCCTTTGACGATACCTTTTCAGAGGGAAGCGAATTAGAAAATAGCCATATTGAAATTACCGTAACTAAAGCACGTTCCGTATCAGAAGATATTTATCTTGGGGCAGGAAGTTTTACCATTTTGAATCAAGAAAATGAGATTCTTGAAAAAGGCAAATGGGGAAATGTTTTTAAATTCGATAATGGGCAAATTAAATTTTTAATGGAATCTGCGCACAGAGAACCTAAAACAATTGAAAATTCAGAGTCAGAAACTACACTAGAAAATTCTATAACCTCTGAAGAACCCCATTTTGATAAAATCGTACTCTCCATTGAAAATTACATTAGTAACTACAATAGTAACAATAGTGAAGGAATATCAATGTTATTTAC
>Ga0222715_10003530_pt1 | contig 13923 bp, 17 predicted proteins | sample C33_9DmetaG_FD_165056 | JGI IMG/M metagenome (GOLD analysis project Ga0222715, IMG submission 165056) | Estuarine water microbial communities from San Francisco Bay, California, United States - C33_9D | ecosystem: Environmental > Aquatic > Marine > Unclassified | place: USA: California...
ATAAATTTTTCTTTTTATTCAATTTTATTAAATATTTAGAAAATGCCTCTTCAATTAAAAAAATATATAATAATATGTTATATGAGACCTTATGAGGATTTAATGAAGAAAAATAATACCCATCAATTATTTTTGGTGATTATTTTATTAGGTTATATTATTTTTAACATTCAAACCCCCCATTTTTTAGCCCCTATGATTGATAATATTTTTGGAAATATTATTGTTATCATTATTGCTTTCTTTGTATTAGTTCATTCTAATCCTATTATGGGAATAATTTTTGTCTTTGCTGCTTATGAATTATTAAGAAGATCTAGTGAGGCTACTGGAACTTCTGCTATTAAAAGATTTTTACCTTCCCAAATGAAAATGGATAGTCATTTATCTGCATTTAATCAATTTCCTGTTACTTTAGAAGAACAAATGGTTAATAAAATGGCACCATTAGTAGAAACATCTGGTCCCAATCATTTACATTATCAACCTGCTTCTGGTCATACCCATAATGCTATGAGTGTCACCGATACTACTTCAGTAATTTAAAATAAAAATATAATAATACATTTATTATGATATTTTTAAGAGGCTGTTCCTTTTTTCATTTTTTTAAATAAAAAACTAGCTCCTTTTGTAATACCCATTGCTGCTACAATACCTATTAATATATATAAAAAAGGTTTTAATTTTTCCATTATTTCTTCCGTATTAACATCCGAATCGTTATTGCTTCCACTTGATTGTTTAACTAATAATTGACCTTCTTCGTCTACAGGTTGACAATCTATATAAATTTGGTCCCGGTTATTCTTTCTAGAATTGGCACCATCTTTATTGTAAAATAAATAATTGTTTCCTATTGTTGATTGCACAGTTGTAGGTTTTATTATTTTTTGTAATTTAGATACTATTTGAGAAGGTATATTTAATGCATGTTGTAAATCAAATACTACATATGCATATTTGCCATTACATGGACTATAAGGTAAGGTGCCTGTGTAAGAAAAATAAGGCACTCTATTAGGAATAAAATTATCTAAACTAAAAGCCCCTCCTGAAAAAGTCATAGATTCATTTTCTTTTCCTATTCTTATTGCTGCTTCTTCTAATAATGTTGTCAATTGGGAAGATCCTTTATCCGTTTTTCCTCCTTCAGAAATAGGGATACTTGTTATTAAATTTTTTCCATTTCCTCCTTGAATAATTAAAATCTCTCCAATTGCATTGGTTCCATTATATTTATGGAGAGATGGTTGATATATTCTAATTTCGGATACATTGTAGCCAAGATCATTATAAATAACAGGTGGTTTAAGTGTGGGACTAGTGTAGTTTAATGATAAATAATTTAAATTATTGGTAACATTAGGATTATAAGTTCCATAATCATGGTTAAAATCGCATAATAATGTGCATGGACCTTGAATTTTATCTTTAGTTATATTCATTGGAGCGGTTGCATTTTCACAAGTAATAGTTGCCATATTAATATAAGTAAATAAAATAAAAGTTAAATAATACTTTTTCTTAAAGTATTATATAATGAAATTGTCCAAGCATAAATTAAATAAAATTAAAGTAAGAAAAGAAGGATCAAGAAAAAAGAAGCATTTAAGAAGAAATAAGAAGAAATTTGAAAATTCCAAAAAGAAACATAATAGAAAATCCCATCTTAAAAATAAAACATTGAAAATTTATTTTGGTGGTGCTAATGAAGATTGTCAATATTTAAATATACCGGCGACAGATAAATTAAATATTAATAATATTTTTTCTCAATATTCTCAAGAACAAAGACTTGATTTTTTAAATAAATATTATAATCCTTTGCAAAATTTAAATTGTTTACAAGATGCTCATAAAAATTTATTAGCTCTTTTACAAACATTCTATCGCAAAAATAAAAAGACAACTAATGAAGTTTTAGTTGCATTAAAGGATGTATGGGATGTTAATTTACCTGAACAAACTGAACTCACACCAGACCAAAGAATATCTTTACAAATAAATTTAAATGATATTAAAGGTCAAGCACCTACTCCAAGCAAACCGGTTAAGTCAGATAGTATGAGACAAAAAGCAAGTGAACAAGATACTGCTAATTTAATTAAGTTATGTGAATCTATACCTCCTATTAATGATACAAATGTTTATCAAGAAAATATTGATGCTATATCTAATGAAATTAAAGCTAAGTCTACTAAATCTATTATTGCAAAATCTACCAATTTAATTAGACAAATTGGTAATATAGACTTATATGCTGTAGAAACTACTTCTGAAGGGGATTGTATGTACAGTTCTTTTATTTATGGTCTTTTACTAAAGCAAATTGGAAAATGGAATCAAATTCCTGGATGGAAACCAGTTAAAGATGAAACTAGTAGTAAATGTAATTATTTAGGTAATTTAAGAGGTGTATTAGCTGATTATATATGTAAAAATAGGCCACAATTAAATACCCTGTTTGATGATATAGCATTGCAACGAGCAATCGAACGAATTATAAATAACAAGTGGGGAGAAGAAACTGAATTAAAAATATTGGCTAGAATGTTTGATGTTTGTTTAGCTGTTTTTAAAGGAAATGATATTGGAAATTTAAAGAAAATTAATAAAAATATAGAATTTTATAATAAAACAGGACAAGAGTTTACTAAGGATGAAGGTGAAGGTGGAACATCAGATCAAGATATTAAAAACATATGTGGAAATAGTGTCGTTTATATTATTGAATATGGTAATATTCATTTTCAAAGTGTTGTTCCTATTCTAAATCCTGTTCCACCGGGAACTCCTCCTCCTCCGGAAAATTTAAAACAATCCTCTCAACAAAAACCTTCCAACTCTAGTCCTAAACCATCAGGAATGCCCGATACAGGTTTAGACAATATATATCCTTGTTCTGTAGATGGAATAAATGCCGAATTGCCCGAAACCGAAGAAGAGGCTTCAAAAGTATTGGCTAAACTAGATTCTATATTACTACATTGTTCTGATTCTCCATCAGATATTGCACCTATACTAAATTTTTATATGGAGTATATTGAGAATTATAAAAAAAAATTTGGTAAAGATCCTAAGGTTATATCTGAACATTGTCAAGATCTTTTTACAGGGGAATATGATTTTAACATAGTTCCTGACAATGAAGAGGAAGGCATAAATAAATTTAATAAATTATTAGAATTAATTGTAGAGCAAGAAAGAAAACCTGAATTTAATTGTGTAGGAGCTGCTCATATGGCACTAGATATATATATTAAAAAACTTGAAGATAAATTTGGTGAAGATATTTTATTAAAAGACATGACTCAACCATTAGGAGATTGTGAAGAACTATTAAAAGATGAAATGTCTCCTGAATTAGTCCCAAATACTAAGGAAGATGCTATAAAAAAATTAAAACAATATGAAGCTATGTTGGAAAAGGATAAAAATCAAGATGCAAGTAGATGTGAGTCGCAAATTGCTCCTGCATTAACTAAATATAAACTTAAAATGGAACAAATGTATCCTGTAGAAGGAACAAGTGCACCAGACGCAAGTGGAACCACACCAGACGCAAGTGGAACCACACCAGACGCAAGTGGAACCACACCAGACGCAAGTGGACCAGATACAATTTCTAATGAAAAAATAGAAGAAATATTTAATAAAATACAAACAGATGGCCAAATTAATCAAGTAAGACTAATTAAATTTTTAACTAATACTAGTGATGAAGATTCGATATTAGTAAGAAAAGTAATTGGATTTGATGAACCCTTAACAAGGAGTCAGATAGGTGAAGTTAGTAGCTTAGGAAGTAAAGATACTTGGTCTAAAAATGCACAAATATATTATTCATTAATTAACAGTTATCAAAAAATGCAGACTGGTGGAGGAAAAATTTTACAAAAAGGAGGTTATGGAGAAATGAATTTAGAAGGATTTACTAAATTTGTAAATTGTGGACAATATAGAGATAAATCTCAAAATACTTTTGATTGCGCAAATGTGAAAATACCAGATTTATCATCCTCCTCTCCAAATACATCATCTAGTTCCTCTAGTTCACCTAGTTCATCTAGTTCATCTAGATCAGTTCCTTTAGCAACGGCAACTCCGGTTGATCCAGGAAATATAACATTAGAAGTAAACGAAAAGCAATATAGTTCTGATATAAAAATGGTAACTGTTAATATGTTTGTTCCTAACCAAAGCAAAGTTATAGTTAAAAATTATGCTCATAATACTGCAGCAGAAATGGTTTCATCTTTACCTGCTGGATTACCTGCACCAGATACAAGTATTCCCTCCCCTGCAGGAACAACTTCTACAAGTGCTTCTCCAGATGCCCCTTAAAATACAAAAATACAATCTAATCAAGAAGGTCAAGATACACTTAATATATCATCAAGCAGAGCATCATTACTAGATTATGTATTTTCTGAAAATCCAAAGGAAGGTTCATTGTCTACTGAAAAAGGTATGGAAGACATAAATTAAAATAAAATTGATTACTTTTATTATAAATATTTAAATATAAACTTAAATAAAGTAATCAATTATAATGTTTAGATATATAATTTCATGTTATTATTGGATTTCTGTATATATATGTAATAGTTCTGTTTTTAAATTTAAACATAAAAATAGTGATACTGATTCATTTTTAAATGATGAAGAAATAATAAAAGAAATAGAAAAAAAGGAATATAATACATCATATAAATATTATATGGACCATGAAGAAGAACAATTAATCCCATTGAAAAAATCAAAAACAGAAATATTTGTTAAATTTAAATGTGGATATTGTTCTAGACCTATAGACATACCTCAGTTTATGTATGCGGATAAAGCATTTTGCACTTCTCGTTGTAGGTCTAATTTAATCATCCAGGAGGAAAATTATTTAAAAAAAGGACAAAGTATCAGCTTCAGCCTTTAAACAAAAGGAATATATTTCATTACAGCATTATCATATAAAGTAACTTGGAAAGCAGCATCGATACCATCTACATATACCGTGTCTCCATTGGAAATTTCATCACATCCATATTCATTAGTGCAACTTTTAGATTTAAAAGAAACAGGTAATTTGATTGCATTATTTTTATCGCTCATGGTATAATATTGCCATTTATCTCTAGCTACAAATAAAGGTCTACCCATTAATGGGAGAAGCATTTCAGGTCCATTCATTCTTTTTAATAGTCCTACTTGCCTATAGTTTGTATCAATACTTTGTGTACCTATATTTATAGGTATACCTCCTCTTATATCCGTGGATTGAATAATTCTTTCGTCTCTTAAGGGGGGAGCATAAGGATTAAGTAAAACATCTTGTTGCACATTAGAAAAAGAATAACTAGGACGGGGAAATAAACCAGTAGAAGGCGGAGTATTAATTTTTTGACTGGATATAGTAATTTCGTTAGTATTTTGCCTGGAATACATGAAATAAATAATAATTATTAAAGCAAAAATTACAAAAACAAATGTAAAATTTTCAAAACAAATAACACCTGGAGGACATTTTGCCATATTATATAATATCAAATGAAAATATTATATAATGTTTAAAAACTTATAAAGATTGAGATTAAGCAGAATCGTCCTTTTTATCACCTGTAAATTTAGATAGTAAGCCTCCCATTTTTTCTAAACCAGATAAATCTAGATTATTTAAGAAACCTTCAGCAGTCTGTATAAAAGGAGTCATTTTATTAATATTATCCATTAATTCTTTTTGTTGATTTACAAGACTAGCAGTTTGTTGAGTAAGTCCTTCAACACCACCTTCTCCAATTTTGGATTGTAAATTTTCATATGCTTTTTCTAAAGTATTGGCATAATCAATTCTATTTCCCTTTCCTTTGGTTTTTGATTGATTTTGTGGTTCTCCTTGGATTCCATCCATACCTTCTTTAGCAGCTTCGGCACCAGCATTTACTCCCGCACTAGTAGCATCTTGTCCGACCTTCTCTTTTTTAGCATCTTTGTCTACTTTTTCAGCATCTTTATCCATTGATTTGCCTATATTTTTTTTTCCTTCTCTCATGGTTCCCATTCCTTCCTTAGTAGTATAAATTACTTTAGGAGATCGAGTTGTAGCAAAAATAGAAGTAGTAATAATAGAAATAATTAAAACAATAATCATATTTTTACTAAAGTAGGTGGATAAGAAACCAACAATTAAAAAGAAAACAACTGCTTCCAAATTGTTAGTGATCAAATATCCTAATAAATTTAAAATGGCTACGACAAAAACGATGTATAAAACATTTTTATCATTTAAAAGTTGGTCCATTTTTGGCATCTTAATTTTAGATTTCATTATATAGTAATACTAGAAAAAATTGATTAAAAAATATATATTTAAAAACTGAAAGTAAATTAAACATGGTTAATTCTAAATTTAAGTTAGCAATTGTAAATTTATGGAATGGGAAAATTCATGGGCAAATACCTGATAATGAAATACCCAATGAAGAACAATTATCAAAATACTTTATTAATGATTCTTCAATAAATATAGAGGAATTCTTTGATAAGCAAAATTATAGGTATATGGGAAGGTATATAAAAATGATGAATGAACAAATTAACTACATGATAGATTTAAATCAATTTGGTGAATATTATGGCCCTATATTTAATAATCTATTGGATAAAAAAATAATAGGATTACAAATAATTGAACCTATAACCATTGGATATTATGAATTAGCAATGATAAAAACACATTGGATAAGATTAATTCAAAGAAGATGGAGAGAAATAAGAAAAAAAAGATTAAATGCGAAAAAAAACATCTTTAATTTAAGACATAGAGAGATTTATGGAAAATATCCTGATAATTGTAACATACCATTTAAATTGGGTCTATAAGTATGTTAAAAATAAAATTTAAATAATAATTTAAAAAAATTCAACTTATTTTTTAAATGAATTTAATTAATCTCTCTATTTTCTCTCTAGTAAACCAATTTACAAAAGTCTCAATATTAAAATATAAATAGGAGATGTATACAAAAATAAAATATCTTATGGAACTCTTTGAAAATAGATCAATAGAGAGAAAATAGAGAGATTAATTAAAATTCAAAATTAAATAAGTTTAAAGTTTTATATTAAATATTTTATCAAAATAAATTGGTTTTTTTTTTTGGTTTTTATACATAAAGTATAAATCAATATTAAAAGATAAGACCAAAATAAAGAGAATAGATTTAATTATAAACGACGGCATATTTCCAGTATGGTAATGATATATAATTAATAATGCTGTAGCTAATAAATTAAAAAAATTAATAGCTAAATCAATTAAAAAAACATTATTTTTTATCTTGCCATATTGCCAACTTAGATAAAACGAAAAAAAGAAAACACACTGAATAATAAAATAAAAAAGTATTTTAAAGTTTTTGTGGTTAAATATTTTATTCATATTAAAATATTTAAATATTATTTATTTATCGTCTTCCTTTTTTTCTAGAATTTTTTCCTCTTCTTCTTCTCTTTCCTTTTCCTCTTCTGGATTTACCATATGTGTATCCTCCTATAGTTGAGCCTCTCATTGGAGGAGGAACATAGGAACCTGGTTTGGCACTACTAGCAGCCTTGGCGGCGGCATCCGCAGCAGGGTTACCAACTGCCGCTCCAGCAGTATCTATAGCACCAGCAATACTGTCAATATCTTTTTTAAGTAAATTTAATTGACTTTCTAGTGCAGCTGTATCACTCATGGCAGTAATACTAGCTTTTAACTTATTCAAAGTTGATTGTTGTCTATCATTAGCACTCTTAATTAATTCTTTGACTTGGGCTTTGGCTTGAGCACCTTGTCCTTTAATTTTATCAATATTCCCTTGAAGTGCTTGAACTTGTTTATTACAATCAGAAATAATTTTCATTAAATTTGCCTTATTAGCAGTAAGAGCTTTAGATGTAGTCTCTACAGTAGCGACTAACTCTTGTAAGTCTGCCATTTTATTTAAAGTTGCTTGGTAATCATCGTCTCCACTTGACATTATATATTTTACTTATAAAAAAATATATAATTATCCTTTTCTAATTAAATTTGCTAAAGAGTTCCTACTTTTACGCAACGATTCTTGTACTTTTTCTATTTTCGGAAATATATCATCAATATTAGGGGTTTGAACACTATCAATTTCAGTTAATTCCATTTCATCTTCTTGAATCGTAGAGAGAATATTGAATAAAATAGATTCTTGTTTTTTTAGATCTTGATTTATTTTTTTTAATTTCTCTCTACTATTCTTGGTAGTAGCCTCCATAGTTCCTATTTTTTTTTCTCTTTCTTTTAATAAATTCATTATTTCTTCTAATGATACCTCACTCATCTATATTATCCGTAGAATTAATATCTTCTTCGTTATTTTCTACTAAATCATCTATTTCACTTTTTAAAAATGATATTTCTTTCATAATTTCTCTCTGTTCTTGTTTTGATTCCTTTAATTTATTATCTGTTAGTTTTAAATCTACACTTATATTTTCGATATAATCGTTTAATCTTTTTAAAAATACAATTTGTTGCTCTTTTTGTTCTATTATATGTTTATTATAATTATCATAATCCTTTGCTACCTCTCTTAATAAATCATTTTCTCTCATATTACTTTTTAATTGTTGCCTCTTTGCACATAAAATTCTTTTTCTATTTTCTAATTCTGCTTTTAATTGAAAAATCTTTTGGTCTCTCAAAGCTAAATTCATCTTATATATTTATTATACTATTATTTTCTCTCTTTTTCTCATTATCACTACATTCCTACATAAATATTCCAAATTAATTTTAAAAAATGCACTACATTATGTAGATAAAATGATAAATTTAAAAGATATAAAAATCTAGACATATAATATTTAGGATGTCCAAATCTCAAACAGAACTTTTATTACAAGAAGACGATAGTAGATATGTAATGTTTCCATTACAAGACCAAGACATATGGAAAATGTATAAAAAACAAGTCGATTGTTTTTGGAGGGCAGAAGAAATCGATTTAAGTAAAGATATGTCGCATTGGGAGGCTTTAACAAATGAAGAAAAGTATTTCATTAGTCATATATTAGCTTTTTTTGCGGCAAGTGATGGAATAGTTTTAGAGAATTTGGCAGCAAGATTTATGGGAGAAGTTCAATTAAGTGAAGCAAGAGCATTTTATGGTTTCCAAATAGCGATGGAGAATATACATTCCGAGAGCTATAGTTTGCTCATTGATACATATATAAAAGATAGAGAGGAAAAAATGACTTTATTTAAAGCCATTGATAACTTTCCATGTATTAAAAAGAAGGCCGATTGGGCTATTAAATGGATACAAGATAAACGCAGTTCTTTTGCTACTCGATTAATAGCATTTGCTTGTATAGAAGGTATTTTCTTTTCAGGAGCATTTTGTAGTATTTTTTGGTTAAAAAAGAGGGGTCTCATGCCTGGATTAACATTTTCTAATGAATTAATTTCTCGTGATGAAGCATTACATACAGAATTTGCTATATTATTATATAGTAAATTAAATAAAAAAGTAAATAAAACTCGTGTAATGGAAATAATCAAAGAAGCAGTAGAAATAGAAAAAGAATTTATTAGTGAAGCACTTCCTTGTAGATTAATAGGAATGAATGGTGAGTTGATGTGTCAATATATAGAATTTGTAGCAGATCGATTATCCCTTCAATTAGGATATGATAAAATTTACAATAAATCTAACCCATTTGATTTTATGGACATGATAAGTATAGAAGGTAAAACGAATTTCTTCGAAAAGCGTGTATCGGAATATGCTTTGGCTGAAAAAACAAAAACGGAAGATGTGTTTGAATTAAGTGATGATTTTTAAATAATAATTTAAATATAAATATAATTAATTAATTATGGAATTACCTAATTTATTAATTAATTCTCACATAAATAATTCAAATGCTTTACATTTATTATTAGACAGTATTAATTTGTTAGAAGGAGCATTTAATATTTATATAGTTATTGGTGGATGTTATGATTTACCTTCTTATCATATATCGCAGAGAGAAAATCAAACTATAATAAAAGCTAATCATAATTCTATAGATTTTACGGCATTTATAAGTATTTTAGAATGCAAAGATATTTTAAATATAAACGATAACCATAGTTTTTTGTATTTGCATGATACATGTAAAGTTGGATTAGAATTTATAAATAAATTAAAAAAATATACCCCATATAATACGATAGGAATAGGTCATCCAAGTATGAATATAGGAATATATGAAATGAAAACATTGAAACAATTTGAGAGAAATATATTGGAATTAAAAAATAATGACCCATTGAAAGAATTATATTTTAAAAATCATGGATTTAATGTAGAAGGATTAATATTTTATTTAAGTAGATGTCCGTTAATAATTAATAATAAAGCTCCTTATGAAGTAAAAGGTTATGAAGATATATATAATACAGGATATAAAAGAAGAATAGATTATATTGAATGTTTAGACCTATATAAATTTAAGGCCAATTACCCGAATTCAGAGAGAAATGATAAAAATAAATTATCTCTATAAAACGGCTTACTTATTCGTATTATCTAATTTTAATGACTCTTTTTTTATTTTCATAGTTTTAAAACTAATACAATTTGTTAATAAAGTAGATAACATATCACAATAAGGTTCTTTTATTTTTTCTCCTTGACATTCTTCCTTTAATTTTATTTCATAATCTTTACATATATTTGAATATTTTGTATCATTCATATTACTTTATAATAAAATTAATATTTAAATATAAATTTTTATATAATTTTAATGTCCAAATTAGCATTTATTACTGGAATAACTGGTCAAGATGGTTCTTATTTATCAGAATTGTTATTAGAAAAAGGATATAAAGTTTATGGAATTGTTAGAAGAACATCTTTAGTATATAGTTACAGTAGAATAGATCATATAAGAAGTAAATTACATTTAGAATATGGAGACTTAACAGATGGGTCATCAATAACTAATATAATACATAAAATTATAAACGAAAACACTAATTTTCAAATATTAGAAATTTACAATTTGGCTGCCCAAAGTCATGTTAAAATCTCCTTTGAAATTCCTGAATATACTTCATTGGTAGATGGTATAGGAACTTTAAAAATATTAGAAACAATTAGAGTATTACCATTAGAAATTCAAAGTAAGATTAAATTTTATCAAGCAGGAACAAGTGAAATGTATGGAGAAGTAAGAGAGACACCTCAAAATGAAAATACTCCTTTTAATCCCCAATCGCCATATGCATGTGCAAAAGTTTATAGTCACTTTTTAGTTAAAAATTACAGAGAAGGTTATGGTTTATTTGCTTGTAACGGAATTTTATTCAACCACGAGAGCTCTAGAAGGGGGGCTAATTTTGTAACTGCTAAGATTGTGAATGGTGTAAAAGATATTATGAAAGGAAAAACGCCATTTTTACAATTAGGAAATATACATAGCAAAAGAGATTGGGGTCATTCTAAAGATTATGTATATGGAATGTGGTTAATGATGCAAGAAGAAAAACCAGATGATTATGTTCTAGCTACAGGAGTTACAACAACAGTTAAAGAATTTATTGAAAAGGCATTTAAGTATGTAAATATAGAAATTGAATGGGAAGGAGAAGGAGAAGAATTGTATGGATATAATAACAAAGACAGAATGACATTAGTAGTAATCGATAAAAAATATTTTAGACCATGTGAAGTAGATTTATTATTAGGTGATGCAACCAAAGCTAGAGAGAAATTAGGATGGAAATTAAATTACGATTTAGAGGGATTAATAAAAGATATGTTTGAAAATGAAAATTAAATTATATTTTAATAATAATGATTGAAAATATAATTTTGATACCATATAGGAATAGACCTAAACAACTTGAACTATTTATAAATGAATGTGCTCCAATAATAATAGAAAATTTACCTAATAGTAAAATAATAATAATAGAACAAGAAGAAGAGAAGGATTTTAATAGAGGGTTTTTATTAAATTGTGGTTTTAAAGAATATGAGAACAAATGTAAATATTTTTTAACACATGATATAGATATTTTCCCCAAAGAAAAAGTATTAAAAGAGATATATAAGAGAGAAATTAATTTAAATCAAATACTTGCTATTAGTAGTCCTCATTCTTCCTTAGGAGGAGTAATAAAAGTATGCGAAAATACTATTTTTGGTATAAATGGTTTTCCAAATAATTATTATGGATGGGGAGCAGAGGATAAAGCATTACAAAATAGAGCGGAATTAAGAAAATGTGAAATTATTAGATATAATTATCATAAAAAGCAAAGTAATAATGAATATTTTAAGTATTTACCAGAGGATTATAAGGACTCTAAGAAAATAAATTTTGAGCAAAAGAGTATGTTTGAATATAATTTATTTCAAGAATTATCTACAGAAGATAAGATTAGTCATATATTAACAAATGGATTAAACAATCTTAAGTATGAAGTAATAGAGAGAAAATCAGAAAAAAATGTGGATATAATAAAAGTTAAAATAATATAAATATAATAAATTAAGTATTATAATGAGTGTGACTATTCATGTAATGGGTGGATTAGGTAATCAATTATTCCAAATTTTTACATTAATTTCCTATAGTTTAAAACATAAAAGACCTTTTTATTTTGAAAAATCAGTGCCATCTAGGGAAGATAGACCGTTTTATTGGAATAATTTTTTAAAAACAATGGTACCATTTATAAAAAATGGAATAGAAGTACCAATATATAGAGAACCTAATTTTCATTATGATCAATTACCTCTTATTAATCAGCAAATAAAGTTTTTTGGTTATTACCAATCATATAAATATTTTGATGAAAATAAACATTCTATTGAAAAATTTATAAGATTGGAAGAACAAAGAAATATGTTTAAAAATGAATATGATTTTACTAATTTTGTTTGTCTACATTTTAGAGTGGGGGATTATGTGAATCTTCAACATCATCATCCTTTAATGCCTATTGAATATTATAAAAAAGCACTTCAACAATTAATTAAAACAACTAATAAAGAAAATTGGACTATTTTATATTTTTGTGAAGATAATGATATAAATTATGTAAATGAAAAAATAAATATTTTAAAAACCGATTATCCTAATTTAAGTTTTCAAAAAATAGATAGTAAATATCAAGATTGGGAGCAGATGTTAATGATGTCATTATGTCAACATAATATAATAGCAAATAGTAGTTTTAGCTGGTGGGGAGCTTATTTTAATAAAAATATAGAAAAAAAAATTTTTTATCCGTGTAAATGGTTTGGATATGCCCAAGGTAATAAAAAAACAGAAGACTTATTTCCAAATAATTGGATTAAAATACAATTTTAAACAATAAATAAAATAATATTTTTATTATTTATTGTTTAATGTAAAAAGCATCACCCCATCCAAAATTAGAGGCTATTTGGGTGGCTACTCTAGTAAATCCAAAATTTTTTAGATATTCATCAATTTCACCAACTAAATTACAATCTTTATAAACATAATCTGTATTGATTTCTGTATAAATATAATCTATATGGGATAAATATTTTTCCATAGATTTCAAAGCTCTTAATTCTACCCCTTGAATATCTAAATTCAAAAAATTTAAATGTTGAATAGGAATGTTATTTTCTTCAATAAGAGTATCTAATCTTTTAGTTTTTCCTTGAATAGTTCCTGTAAATTTTACATGAGGATGATGAATTGTATGTGTTCCAAACTCTAATAAAGATGAACTTTGTCCATTATTAGAAACATTGAAGGTTATTTCTTTATCATCTACTTCATCTACAAAGGCTTGATAAATATTTGGCACATTCTTAGATTTCATTAGTAATACCTTATGTTCCATAGCTTCCACCCAATATATTTGTG
>Ga0222715_10003531_pt1 | contig 13920 bp, 11 predicted proteins | sample C33_9DmetaG_FD_165056 | JGI IMG/M metagenome (GOLD analysis project Ga0222715, IMG submission 165056) | Estuarine water microbial communities from San Francisco Bay, California, United States - C33_9D | ecosystem: Environmental > Aquatic > Marine > Unclassified | place: USA: California...
CGCGTGTATATGCGAGTAAACGTTGAATGCTTGACTTTTAATGACTACTTATTCACTCCACTACGTGAGTACGTTTTACTATGCGTCGCACGCATCACTGGTGTGTGTGTGCTGTACATGTACATGGGGGTATGGGTGTACGGCGCATGCGTCGTGGGTGCGAGAATTTATATCGCATGCGCGATCGCGCGCGCGCGCATGGGGACGGCGTGGGGTGGAGTATGGGGCGCGTATGGGGGTGGGGGGGCGTGGGTGTGTCCGACCGACCGATCGATCGACCGACCGGGGTCTCGCGCCACCGCCGCGTCTGTCGTCGACGATTTCATCGATGAATCGATCACTCGATCGATTGAGTGATCGATCAATCGAGATCGAGATCGATCGATCGATCGATCGATCAATGAATCAGTCATCAAACGCGCGGCGATGTGGCCATTGCGATGCGCGCGCGTCGCGGCGTCGCGGCGCTCGTGCGTGCGCATGCGTCGGCGCGCGACGTGCGTTCGCCTCAACACGCGGCGTCGGTGACGGCGGCCGTGGGCGATGACGCACGGTGTGGCGCGCGGATGATGCGGTCGGGGGCTGGCATCACGCCCATCATCGCGCGCGGGCTCAGCGGCGATTCAGCGCGCGGGACGCGATTCAGCGCGCGGAAGATCGTGAAAGGGTTGACGCGACGCGCGTTGTACGATGTCGTGCGCGATGTTGGGGCGTATCATGAGTTTGTGCCGTTTTGTAAGGGGTCTCGGGTGACGCCGAGGGAGACGTGGCGCGTCGCGCGCGCGCGGGCGGAGGATGGCGAGACGACGTCTGTTGATGGGCGGGAGTATTTCGAGGCGGATTTAGAGATTGGGTTTACGGTGTTTAATGAGAAGTATACGTCAGCGGTGACGTGTGAGGCGCCGAGGATGGTGCAGGCGCGGAGTGTGAAGAGTGGGTTGTTTGAAAATATGACGACGACGTGGCGGTTCACGCCTTTGGATGGCGACGAGGACGAGGACGAGGAGGGCGGACATGCGAAAGGTGATGACGCCAAAGCGCGTGAAGTCACGGGTGGTGGTGTGATTGTAGATTTTGAAATTGATTTCCACGTGCGCGATCCCATGCACGCGGCGGCGGTGAGTATGGTGTTTGACGACGTCGCCAAGAGCCAAATCAACGCGTTTGAAAAGCGGTGCAAACAGCTCGCGCTCAACGCCGCGCGCAAGACGTGAGCGATGGCGCGACATGGGGCGACATTTATGACACAGTAATATATCTATAGCAATATTCATTTCCATGACAACGCACGCGCGCGCGCGCGCGATCGCACGAATGAATCTGAATGATTGAACGCGCATCTGAATCAACCTTTCTGATTGACGAAATTGATCGAATACGACCCCGTGGCGGGATCCTTTTCCGCCTTGAAATTATCCAGACTCAGCCCGAAATTCCCAAGCAATGAATTCCCTAAATTTTTCATCGTCGCAATGACTTCTTCTTTCATTTCCTCGCGTTTAGCGTCGACGATGGGCGTTAAACGCGCCACGGCGTCGCGCGCCGCGACATCCGACGGCGCCCGCTCGAGCACGCGCTTATAATCATCCAACGCCCCTTCAACATCCTCCAACGCCTCTCTCGCCACCGCGCGTCGCGCATACGCTTTTGTATACGCACCATCAATCGCTATGGCGCGCGTGGCGTCCGCGGAGGCGCGCGCGTAGTCGCGTAATTTAAGGAAACACGCCGCGCGATTGGCATAGTACGTCGCCGCGCGCGCATCCTTGTGCTCAACGCCCTCGCCCTCGCTTGTGCCGCACTGACGCGTCACCGCACCGACGCGCGATGTCGACGCATCCACCGCGTCGTCGACCGCGCCGACGCAGCGCAACGCGGCGGTATACGCCGTGATAGCGTCTTCGTACGCCCCGCGCGCGAAGCACTCGTTTCCAATCATCTTTTGCGCGTCACCCGCCTCGTGCGTCGCCGCGCGCGACGTGCCGACGTCCGCGTCACCGTCGCGCGATGCGATGTCACGCGATGCGCGCGATGACGCCGCGCCGGCGGCGGCCGCGACGTCATCGTCGACGTCATTATGCGATTCAATCGTCACCATGGCGCGCCAACGATTGCCGCCAATCACTGACGCGCAAAAGGTCAATGTGCGCGCCCATTCGTGCGCTCGCGTGACGCAGAGATGTTCGCCGAGAGTGCGTGCGGGGACTTGACGCGCGACGATGTCGTCGAACGCGCGTTGGCGCGCGTAGAGGTGCGTGAGCCGTCGCGAATGTGTGCATTGAAATGTGTTCCGCAAGTTGACGTGTGTTCCGGTGGACCGTCGAGTTCGCGCGCGTCGCGGCGCTCATGCGCGCGTACTGACCGTGAATGTGTATTCGCCGTGTGTGTGCGTGTGTGTGCTGTGCGCAGGATGCGTCGCTGCTGACGAATATTCGTGCGGCGCTCGCGTTGATTGAGAATCACGGGCGCGAGACGTCCTCCGCGGAAGCCTCAACCGCGTACGTCGTACCGCGCGCGGCGCGCGAGCGCATCGCGCAAGAGATTGCGCAGGCGTTAGCAGAGTATGATTCGACGCTGCGCGCACCGCTGCGCGTGGTGGCGCTCGGTCGATCAGGGGTTGGAAAGAGCCACGTGTTGAATCAATTGTTGAGCGAGCTCGCGAGTCGAACGAATGAGCGCGCGGCGTCGGCGTCGAGGCGTGAGGTTGTAGATGGAGAAAGTGGGAGCGCAGATGATGGATTAACGATTGTTCGGGCGATTGATCACGATGAGGCGGCAGAAGAGCGCGAGGCGGACCGTACGCGCGCGTTGGAGGACGAAGGCGAGAACCATGTGACCATGGCGGCGGATGCGAGCGTATTCGCTCCTCCGCCGCCTTTAGATCGCGATAAATCACGCGTGGTGTACGTACCGCGGCATATGAAAGGTCGCGCAATTGCTGGTGAGGCGGCAAGGTTTGCAGATGAAGCTCAGATTCGAAAAGATAGGATTAAGGAGCTTTCATCAAAATTGTCGAAGAAGAATGCGAAAAAAGTCAAACCAAGCTACGCGCTGTACAAGGAGGAAATGGAAGCAAAGGCGCGCCAAGCCGCCGCGAAAGTCGCCGAGCAACGGAAACGCGAAGAGTATGAGCGCATCATTACGGAGTACGAGATACCAGTTCGGGATCGCCCGTTCAAGCCACCGTTAGTTCCCATTGACGAATTCTTGAGCGATTCGCCGCGTGCGCCGTTTCTTCTTCCCGAGGGCGATATATTAGACACGACATCTGTCGCGTCTTCGGTGAGCACGTCTGATGCGTTTAGAGTAACGTTGATTTATTTCTCCGAGGAGGTTGTGAAGAAGCACTTGCATGCGCTGAATCACGCCGCGAGAGAAGCTCGGCTCGTCGCCGAGCATCGTCCACATTTGGGTTTTTTTGCAGACAAGTTTGCAAAGAACGAATTACAACAGCAAGGCTTGAACGAGCTGACGCTATTGGATTTCGCATCCAAGCCCAAAAGTAGTGATGGGAGTGACGACGATGATGATACTTACGGCTTGCCGTCGATCCTTCGCGTTGCGTGCGCGATGGTAGGACTCGACCCGAACCGGTCGTCGCTCGACACGGTGGAAGAAGCAGAAGTGGCGCTCCCGACTGAGTACATCAAACGTCTTGGAAAGCGCGTGACATTCGAATACCGACCAGAGGGTAAGGAATGTGTAGATTATAGCGATGAAGAAACGTTTAGACGTGGGTTGATGGCGACGAAGCGAACATTAGTGACGCAAACGCACATTTCAGCGGCGTGTTGGGGATTGTTGCGCGAAGTCAGAGTAGAGATTCCTGTGCCAGAACATAAACGAGGTTTGGTTTTAATCGACGCCCCCGGGGCGGGTGATTCAGATCCGGCGCGTGATCGCCATTTAGTGGCTGCGTTACGTAACGCTGCCGCGGTGATTTGCCTTGGCGACGCGCGCGACGTCACGGGAGACATTGTTCGCGCGCTCCACAAGAGCGGTTTCCTTCAGCAACTCACCATTCGTCCAGCGACGAGAAGATTTATCAACGCCATTCAAGGTGATCGCGTGTGGGGTTCCACGCTCACGACGTTCAGAACGGCGCAGCAACTATTAAGAGAACGGCTCGGCAAAGATATGAGCTTAGAGGACTTTATGCAGCATCAGCCACCGAAACGCGAGGATATCCAATGGGCAGTCGATCACGTCATCCGCGAAAATTCTTGTGTACTCGCAGATATACGACGCACGGAACTATTATCCATGCTTACCGATCCGAATGGTAGCGTGCACGAGCTTCCGCAGGTGGCGAACGCCATCGGCGTTGTGGCTTGGAAATTCCTCGAAATTCGGTCATCGTGGGCCAGAGTCTTGGACGCTTCAAAGATTGACGTGCAAAAAATCACGGGTCACGGGTCGTTGTACGCAGAACTCGACGTGTTGAAACAAGCGAGAAAACTCAAGCTCGTTCGACGCGTCACAAAGCGCGTGCATGACGCGCTGAGAGCGTTTTGTACCGCCGCGGGTCCGATGCATGCCCTCCCTGAAAGCTCGGATGAATCCCTCCGAGGACTTCACGAGAGCTTGGAATTAGCGTTCGGCGAGCGTGGGGAGTATGCGAGTAAAGTGATTCATCGAGATACGATGTACTTCATCAGGCGCACGTGTGCAACGCTGTTTAGTGAGGAATTTAAGGCTTTCAGTGATCGAGTCGCGGGGGAGTGTCAGACGTCCGCGGTGCGCGCCATGCTCAAGGCGACGTTTGCAAATGCGCCGCGCACGTTGCGCGTAAGCGACATGCGTCACTTTGCAAAAGATGCGACACAAGTAATTGAGGTTCTGTTTCGAGACGCGTTCTGCTTAAACGCCGATCGCAGCTCGTCAGATGTGCTTTACTGCGCGTGCTCGGCGTTTGTCAACGGCTGGTACAAAACTATCGCCGCCGAAGACGAACAGTCTTTGCATGCTTTCGCGCAAAAGACGCTGATGGATCTGACGGGCGACGAAGAGGATCCAAAGTGTGCAATGGTACGTGCAATAGTGTCTATTGCGGTGGCGAAATTCAAGCTTAGCCCGGCGTCAAAGTCGGCGTACTTGTCGCACGGACAGAAGAAAGAAGCCATTCGAGGTTTACACGCCAAGCTCGTCAAAGACTTGAGCAAAGAACTTTTGACGCAAACCAAAGCTATCAAGGCAGGGATTGTAGGACTGTTTGACGTGGAAGACGTCAAGGACGACGCGTACGCGACGGAAGAGGAGACGGAGAACTTTTTTAATAATTGTACGACGCTCGTGACTTCGTGCGCGGTGACTGTCGCCGATGCAGTCACCGACGCACTGCATGAAGGCATCACAGCTTGGATACAACCCGCTATGACAGCGGGGTCCAAAGATGCAATGAAATCCATGCAACAGTGTCTCATGCCGTTGATCAAGAAGCAAGTCATGCCAGACTTCCGCGCTCGAGTGGCGAAACGATCCATGCTCACCATAATCAACGAGGACATTGCCAACGTAGAAAAGATCATGTCAGTCACGGCGGATGTGTTAGGATCGGAAGCTAAAAGTGATCCCTCGCAGCTGGAAAAAGCGAAACGACTCGCCGAGCTCTCGCGTATGGGTGACGAGCCGCTTCAGTTGTACAAGCTCAGCGTTCCTATGCCGCCGCCGAATCCGGCGTTTAGAGCACCCGACGACGTCGTCAAGATTGACCTGTCAGAGTTCCCCATACGCATTTACGCGACAAATTTGGAAGTTACGGATGACGTACCACTAGTTCCGGTCGTGGCACCTGTACAGCAGGTTATTCCAAGCGCACCTGCAGTTGAAGCGGCCGTTGCTCATCCGTCGCCGCCTGTCGCAGAGGAAACCACTCCCGAGGCGCCGCCTATGCAAATCAAGCTGGATATTCGCATCATTTCTCCTGAGCCTGTCAATGCGCTGAGATCACCAAGCATTGGACGACGTGAAATCGCTGTGCAAACGGAGGACACGCCGCCCGATTTACCGACGGCCGCTGTGCAAACGGAGGACACGCCGCCCAATTTACCGATGGTCGCTGTGCAAACGGAGGACACGCCGCCCGATTCGCCGACGGTCGCTGTGCAAACGGAGGACACGCTGCCCGATTCGCCGACGGTTGCTGTGCAAACGGAGGACACGCCGCCCGATTTACCGATAGTCGCTGTGCAAACAGAGGACAAGCTGCCCGATTTACCGATGGTCGCTGTGCAAACAGAGGACAAGCTGCCCGATTTACCGACGGTCGCTGTGGCGCCAGAGCCCGAGGCGAATATCGTCGAAGCGCCAAAGCAGAATTCTTCTTCAAAGTCGGGCAAATCCGATGTCACTGCGACACCCACGCCGGCGACGAGGCTGAGATTAGATTCATCACACGCGCCTTCATCACAAGCGCCAAAGTCATGCAATCATTGCGGCGACACGTCGTCATCCGTGTGGAAGAAAGGCCCTTCGATTAAACCAACGTTGTGCGTGGCGTGTCGAGACTACCTCGATAAGCGATGGACTTTGCCAAAGCTGACGAGGAAATCGAGGAACAATACGCCCATTCAGAATAATCTCAGGTCGCCGCACGTCGTCCAGTCGCCGCGCCAGCACGCCGCGCCAACGGATGCGAGCGTTCAGCGTGCACCAAAGACAAAGGAAGTCTCATTGTCTCCCGATGTGAAAGACGTGCCAAAGACAAAAAATAGCAGACTTTCGCTCGCAAAGGTTTTGGCCGATAATTTAGACGTCTCCGACGCCGATGATTCACCGGTGCCAAAAGGTAAAATACGTCTCGAGTGGATGCGCGAAGACGGGGAGATTAAATCTATGAAATGGGGCACCGAGGCCTGGAAGCCTTTGAGTAAAGCTGACTCGCCGCGGGAAATCACAATTCGTCCAAAGATTGCGAAGGCGCGCGTTCAGCGACTCTCTCCCGACCCATCGACGACGTTCGGTGGCCCTTCGACGAGTGGCATGAAACGCAAACGTCCCATTGAAGACGTTCCGGCTGCAGACGCGCGGGTGATTGAAGCGTCAAAGTCCAAAGAGACGGCGCCCGTGACCAACGATACGAATTTTGCCTTTGAGAGCGAAGACGACGAGCGAGACGATGACGACGACGAAGAAGAAGAACAAGACGCTGAGAATCCGACGAGCGAATCGTCTGACATTGACGCCGCCGCGCCGCAGTCAAAGAAATCACCTTTGGCCGCGCTCGACGCCTTGGGCGACGACGACGACGACGAAGAGCGGTGGGTGAACAGATTCGCCAATCTCCACTCACCAACCAAGCGTCCACGCACATGAAAACACGCTCTAGCAACACATAGCAAACATTTGTCATTCTATTCGACGAGAATACAGCAACTAACTTTTTAGCCGACGCCCCCTCACAGTTGAGCGCACGACCATCCGCTCGCGCGCACACACGCGCATAATGGATGACGTTATACTCACCACACAGCGCGCCAATGCGCTGTGTATCACCATCAACCGCCCGGCGTCGTTGAACGCGCTGAACGCCGCGTGCGTTGACGCCCTTCGCGCGCGCCTCGCCGACGCCTTGCACAATCCTTCCATCACCACCGTCATCATTCGCGGCGCTGGTGACCGCGCGTTCTGTGCTGGTGGTGATGTCCGAGCCATTCACGCGTTGCTCATCGCCGGCGAACTCGCGCGAGCGACGGAGTTTTTCACGCGCGAATTCATGCTCAACGCCGAGCTCGCGGCGTTCGCTGAAACCAAACCCACTGTAGCGCTATGGAACGGCGTCGTCATGGGTGGTGGCGCGGGCGTGAGTTGTTATTGTAAAGTTCGTGTCGCCACTGAGCGCACGGTGTTCGCCATGCCAGAGTGTGCGATCGGGCTATGGCCCGACGTCGGCGCGGGGTGGTTTTTGCACCGGGACGTCGGCCACGCGTTCGCGGTGTACCTCAGCCTCACCGGTGCGCGCGTGCGCGGGATTGAGGCGAAAATAGTAGGCTTGGCGACGCATTACATCGAGCTCGAGACGTGGGAGCGCGACGTGCAAGGGGAGATTGAAGTTTTAGGGGGTGCATGCGACGCGCGCGACGTCGCGGATGTCATTCGGCGCCGCGAGTCGACGGTTGACGCAACCGCGGTGAGCTACGCCGTGAGCGATGAAGGGCGCGCGGCGATCGAAGGCGTGTTCGGTGATGAGCGATTAAAATCAGTGGATGATATTTTGTGCGCGATTGATGCGCGCGAGGCGAATGCGGGATCGGATGTTGAGCGAGCGTTTTGGAACGCGTCGAGCGCCGCCATGCGGAAAGGGTCCCCGACGAGCTTAGCGGTGTCTTTGGAGCTCATGCGCCGCGCCCGTGGGCAATCTTTAGAGTGGTGCTTAGGCACAGATAATGTGCTCATTCGAAAGTTCTTAGCTGGGGAGGACTTTAGGCGCGGTGTTGATGCGATGTTAATAAAAAAGACGGGCGTGCCGCCGGCGAATGGGTGGGCCGCGTCGTCGCCGCGCGTCGTCGAAGAATATTTTTCAGGCGCCCCCGACTCAAAGTTATGAGCATAGTTGTCGTGGTTGTGGTTGTAGTTGCTTGTGATTATGGTTGTTGTAAATTATATACGATGATGGATGTTGAAATTACAGAAATTAGACGCTCGCCTTTTGACTCGCGCGCGAAGCCCATTGCAATGAAGCCTCGTGCACGGCGTCCACGCCTGGCGTTGACTTTAAGCTATTCGCCGCCGCGCGCACCGCCTCACGCTTGGCTTCCAACTCTTCAATCATTTCCTGGGCTGTACGTTCTAACGCCGCCGCTTCTTCGCGTAAAACTTCCGCCTCTTTTCGTTTCGCTTCGGCGCGCGTGTTCCTCGCCACTTCATCCGGCGACCGTCCCGAATACACCACTCTCGACGCATTCGCCGCAACATCTAAATCTGTCACCCCGCGTTCGGCGCACAACGCATCAATTGCATTCAGCCGCGCTTCTACGGCTTCTTCGACGCAAATCGCATCGAATTCCTCCTCGGCGTTGTCGTACACGTTGCGCAACAACTTTGCGTACAAATCAAACAACGGTTCGTGATGCGCGGGATTTAACCCCGGAAACGCACGAATAAACTCCTACGACGTCGATAAAACACCAAAGCAATGAGAACATAATCCGCATCCGTCACGCATGCGCGCACACGACGCGCTCGAGCGACGTATACAACGTAAATCTCGCGAGCCAGGGGAACCAACCGACGCGAGCGCGCGAGCGCGCGCGACGTCTCCCAAGCTCCCACGCACCTGTGCCGTCGGCGGCTCCACGCACGCCTTCAACGCATTCACAAACGATCGTTTCAACTCTACGAACCGCGGACCACCCGTCGCAGGCTGCGGTGCGGCGTCATCGACGTCCATGCCGTGGTCTGTGGACATTTTTGAATTCAAATCCAACCACACAAATCGCGAGCCCACGCGCTCGACGATGCGTCTCACGAGCGTGTGCGCGCGCGGTGCGATAGAATTCGATGCGTGTGCTTCACCTCTGCGCGAATCGCGACGAGAGATTGGACGTCGACGGGTGCGCGGCGGCGAATGACGTGCACATGTGCGAGCTGTCACCGCACTGCTCGGCGCGCCATGGATTACATTCTGCGCCCGACAGGCGTGGCGTTCGCGCACACTCACGCGGTGTGGCACGTCACGCACGACCCATGCATTCGTGGCGTCGTCTACGCGTCCTCCGCCGACGGGTCCACGCACGTGTGCGCGCGAAAGAACGCTGAAACGACGTCCGAATCGTCATCCTGGAGCGCACCGACGATGCTTGAGCGAGCGCACGATCGCGCGGTGCGCTGCGTCGCCGTCTCCCCGTGCGGGCGAATGCTCGCCAGCGCGTCGTTTGACGGTACGTGCGCGGTGTACGTGCGGGCGTCGCCGCAGCACGCGTGGAGGAGGGCGTGCGCGCTCGAGGGTCACGAATCCGAGGTGAAGCGTTGCGCGTGGTCCCCGAGCGGTTCTTTGCTCGCCACGTGCGGGCGCGACCGAACGGTGTGGGTGTGGGAAGCGCACGGGGAAGAAGAGTTTGAGTGCGTCGCAGCGCTGCATGGGCACGGAGGGGATGTGAAGTGCGTGACGTGGCATCCGAGCGAGGATGTGCTCGTGAGCGCGAGCTACGACGAAAGCGTTCGCGTGTGGCGCGAAGACGAGGACGGGGATGATTGGTCGTGCGCGCAGGTATTAGGTGGAGAGAGTGGTGATGGGGGTGAAGGGCATAGAGGGACGGTGTGGCGCGCGAGCTTTGAGCCGAGACGTCGAATGGATGGCGGCGCGGGCGCTCGATGCGTGAGCTGTAGCGGCGACGGCGAATTCGTGGTGTGGAATGGGTCGGGATTTTGTAACACTGAGCTCGCGTTTGGCGTGAGATTCCAGTGTGGGCACGATCAGGCGGTGTTGAGCTGCGATTGGGGGGCGAATGGATTCATCGCCGCGGGTGGTGGGGATAATTCGGTGCGCGTGTACGGCGAAGGCGCCGATGGCGTCTGGCGTCAAGTGGCGTGCATAGAGAACGCGCACGATGATGACGTGAATCACGTCGAGTGGTCACCGCACGATCCGATGGAGTTGATTTCATCCAGCGATGATGGAAGCGTAAAGACGTGGATGTTCGCCGTAGCGTAGAAGACACATTCTTTCAATCATACCGGTAGTTTGGTTTCAGGTTACATTCAGCACAATATAGTCAGTAGTGAACGCCTACGCACCAGCGTGGCATCCGCCTTGGATAAATCGCACATTCGAGCACGTTGCGAAGCATGAATTCGAATACGTCAGTCCGTTCTCGCCGCAAACTGGATCGTATTGTAAGATGCACGCCGAAGCACAAGTGAACCCGGTGCCAAATTTCTCCTCTTCGACGCGACAGGCGCCGGGAACGACGGCGTTTGCGCGACCCATTGCGGCACCTAAAAGCGCTTTTTCGAACGCACAGTTCGCCCAGCACGCGTTTGCGTATGTTCCAGAATACAAGCACACTGGTTCGAACGCATCTTCGACGCAACGGTCTCGACATTGCACCAACGCGGCGCTCTCGACATCTAATTCCACGCTTTTGGGAATGAAACTCATCGGAGGTAAACGCGTCGTTCCTTCCGGCAACAATCGCGCACCATCCGTGCGAGCGACGAATCGATTCGCGTTGAATAACGTCACGAGACTTAGGAATTTAAAGAGCGTAGACATGTCTCGAAATGAAGTCCTCGGTGGGGCGAACTCGGCTGCAAAGAAATCGCCTCGGCTCTACGAACGTTACGCCGACACTGGCATTCTATTCACTTTGCTATTCATCACTATCGCTATTCAATACTCTCGCACACTTCTCTCATAAAATTTGCACTCGCAAACCTATCACCAAAGTGCATGTCGTACCAATGATTCACGGCAACCGTAAACCCGCGCTGCCGAACGCGATGGAACCACATGGATGGCAAATACAACGTCTCCCCGGCGCGCACCTCAACCTCATATGCCGGCGGCGGCGACGTCCCAGCGAACGCGGCGTACGTCATGCGCTCTTCCCCGCCTTCATACACGGGATGGTAATGGCTATCGACGTCAACGACGCTCCATGATACGCGCGGCTCGGCGAGAGACGCGCAGCGAACGCGCCATCGAGGTTTCGGCTCGTCGTCTACAATCTCAAATTTCGCCGGCACGCACGGCGTGTATCGCATCATCGCGTAATCACACGGCGGGCGCAGGGTAAATATTTTCACCCCAGTCACGACGGTGTAGAAATTCTCATAGTAATCCTTGTGATACGCCGTCTGTGAGCCGTCATTTCCAATCCATAGATTGACGGCGTCTGGCTGCGCGCCCGCGAACGCCTCCGTAGCAAACGCAGGCGCCTCGCCAACATCCTCCTCGTACATCGCGCGCAGCGCCGGGTCGGTACGTAAATTATCATTCTGCATCGATGCGTACGCGCGATAATGTGGGATTCTCTCATCTACCGCTACCCCGTTCTCGAGCGAGCGAAGAAAATCATCCACGTCGACATCCACCGCGCGCGGCTCCACAAACAACCATGTCCCCTCACCGCCACCGTCGTCGTCTCCGCCATCGAACACGACATCGACATCATCATCCAAACCAACGACGCGTGTGCCAGTGTAATACACCGCGGCGTCGCCTCGCCCATGGGGCGCGACGTTGACCCGGATGACGCTCGAGCCGCTCGCGCGCGCGCGCTCCGCCACCTTGTCCACGCTCGACCACGCCGCGTGCGCGCGCCAATCATCCGTCGCGTGCGCGCACACGAATGGCATATTTTTCGCGAGATATTCCGTGGCGAACGCGAGCGCGCTCGGCGGTGCCGCCAGTCGAGGCACGTCGCGCGGCGCACAGGCTCTGGTGTCAATCATCGCCTTCAGCGCCGCGGCTTCGACGTCTGCGCGCGTCGTCATCGCTGCGAACGCGCGCGGCGCGAGGGTTGGCGTCGAGCTCCGCGCGCGCGCGCGCGTTCGCGGCGTCGACGGGGGCGCTCGCGGCGCGGAGTGTCGAGATGAGCTGCCGAACCGTTACGACGACACAAACCGCCGCACGAGCTCCAACGCCGCGCGCGTCATCCTTCGTCGCGCGCGCCGCACGACGATCGTAAAAGAGAGCATCGCAACGCACGGGTTCGATATGTCGACGCACGCGAGGCGTCCAGCGGTGTCGTCGCGCGCCGCATCGGTGGTCAACCATCATCACGGCGCAGAGGGGGAAGAGCTCAACGAACGAAACTATGCCACACCCGCGCGCGGTGCCGTCGCGCGCGCAGTCAAGGGGGAGAAATCGCATCATGCTATATTTTCTGACGTCACGGGCGCGTTCGATGACGAATGGTCGGCGTGGTCGATGAAGGGGACGCCGAAAGTGCAGCACGCGCCTGCGCGTCGGGCGCCGGACAGCGCGCGCGCGTATCACGGCGCCGGCTCACCGAGTAAAATGAAGTATACTTCGCCGTTGACGCGCGCAAAGAATGGAGAATTTATCGATGCGATTGATGATGCGATTGATGCGGCGATTGGGGCGACGGTGTCATCGATGTCGGTCGTGGGCTCGTGGCTCGGAGACGTGATACATTCGGCGGGAAGTAAAAAGAATGATGACGACGACGGGTATTCGTCCATCGCGCGGCGTCAAGTGATTCGAGATAAGGAGAATATTGGTATGATGACGCCGCCGGGGGTAAAGTCGTTCGGGGCACCACAGGCGAGTAATGCGATGGACATTGAGAGAGAATTGGCGGAGACGCGGGCCGAGTTGGCGGGGGCTCGAGCGCGCGAGCGCGACATGGCGAGCAAGTTTGAGTCGTTAAAAAAGCAAAATTTGGCGTTACAAAAGAGGCAAGTTGCGCGAGAGAATAAGCATGACGAGGCGAACGAAACTATGACGTTAGTGGAGCAACTCAAGGCGCAAGTTGAGGCGTTGATGAGTGAAAAGGCGCAAATGGCGCGCGACATCAACGCGTTGACTCGGGAAAATAAAGACATGCGCACGTTTATGGTGTGTAACGGATTGATCGCGAACGACGACGACGAAGAAGACGAAGACTTCGGTAATGATGAGAACAACGTCAATTCCATCACTGATGAGGGCGACATGTCCATAGCTTCGAGTGACATCGATGCGCTCTCGACGATGGACAGAGAAGCGCTCGAACGTGAAATCGCCGAGTTGGAAGCATCTTTGAGCGCCGCATCTTCGCCTTAAAGTGTTTCGACTACTGACTTGTATTATTATTATTATCATCATGATTTGTACTGTACTACTGTTACTTAAACGCGATCCTCTTCTTCATCCGCGAAATCCATCGAGACATCCACAGAGCCATTACCGAGCGCGCGCAAATCCAACGGCATCATATCCTGCTCAAACGACGCCGCCACGTCGCAATCGTCATC
>Ga0222715_10003533_pt1 | contig 13916 bp, 11 predicted proteins | sample C33_9DmetaG_FD_165056 | JGI IMG/M metagenome (GOLD analysis project Ga0222715, IMG submission 165056) | Estuarine water microbial communities from San Francisco Bay, California, United States - C33_9D | ecosystem: Environmental > Aquatic > Marine > Unclassified | place: USA: California...
TTCAGAATAGAATTTCTTATTTTCTACTCTAATAGGTGGTAAATTATTTTTACTTCCAAATAATATAGGCTCTAATCCTTTCAAAAATTTATTTAATAATGGCAATCTAAAATTTGTTTGAATATCTTCAATTGTAAGTGGAGTAAAACCTAGACTTCTAACATCTTTATTATTAATAAAATAAATATCAAATGCTGCATATAAATTAATAAAATGACCTTTTTTGTTATATAAAATATGTTCTCCATCTAAAATACTTTCATATAAATCCTTGTTTTTAGTTTCTGCTCCAGTAAATTGAATATTCATGTTTGTTGTAATTAAATATATTTTTCCTTTATTATTAATAAACAAGAGTTTTCTATCACCATCAGCCTTATCTGTTACAGTATACATATTTCTAATATTAGGGATCTTAACATCATCATTTTTTTCAGTAATATTATTCATTTGTAAAGTATAAGAACTAGGACCAATAAAATCGCGCGTTTGAATATTTTTTTCATATTTACTATCTTTTTTTATAATTTTTAGATAATCTTTTTCAACATCATGATGTTCATCATAAGAAATTGGAAATTTAGATTCTTGTAATCCAGATAAAATAATTTTTATCAATTTTTTAATTTTAGTATCTAATTGTTTAAAATCTGTATAATCATTAATATGTTCATTATCTAATTCAATTTCAATTTCATATTTTTCACTCCCATCAAATATATTACTTTCTTTGATATTATAATATTTTGTTTTACTTTCTTTTACAATACTCAAATCAATATTAACTGGATAATCAGGATGAATAAATGTAAATCTTTTTATTAATCTGTAAAATTTTTTTACATTTTTCAATTCAGCAATAATACTATTTATTTCATCAGTTGATGTTATTATTTCTTCATTTTGATATGATGCTCTAAAATTAAAATTATCAATATTCGCTGGATTACTTATACTTTCGTCTTGAATTAATTCTTTTGTCATAAAAGTAACATCACTGTATATATTACCATTCTCATCAATAATATTGTTACTTTGACAATATTTTTGTATATTTGTTAATCCATTTATTTGAATACGTAATTTTTTATCAGATATATCGGGATTTATATTCAAATAATGTCTACCAAGATCGTGAAATGTAAAATTCATTGATTTTAGTATTTTAATCACATTATCATAGTTAATTTTACTGATATTTTGAATATTTTTGATTTTACGAGTTCCAAATCTTATTTCAAATTCAGGACTATTATTTTCGTCAAATTCATTTTTAGTATCTAAATATAATTTTAATAATTTACTTAAATTATCTAATGAATTTGTCATATATTATAAAGTAATATTAATATTTATATAGTATTAATATTATCAATTTTATATTTTATTTATAAATTTTTTCACATATTTTCTGATATAAATCTTTTTTATTTTTGATATCGCCTTCTATTATTTGTAATTTTTTAGCCATTAATTCTAATTCTTTTATTGTATAACCAGAAATTGCTTTTAATGGTTTATTAATGTTTTCTATACAATAATAATTATTTCTATAATAATCTAAATCTTTTTTAATTATTAATAATGAATCTTTATCGTTTATATTACGAATTACATAAATATTATTAGTATTATCAAGAGAATCATTGTTTAATTCATAATATTTATTATTAAACGTATAAATTAAATTAATTTTATATAAAATACACAATGACACTAATGTTTTAAGTGTAATTTTTCTCTCATTTAACAAATCATTTTCAATTGTAGATAAAGTTAATTTATATGGTTTCAAATCATTTTTATTTTTTCGTAATTTTTCAATACAATCGATTTTAAATTCTTTTTCAATTCTAAAATTCTCATTTTCATCCCAAGATTCATTAATTATTTTATAAAAACACCAAAATAATTTATCATTAGAATATGGAACATAATATTCGCTTTTTTCTCTTGAAATATTATCTGTATTATTATATTTTTCATTTTTCTTATTGTAATTTTTCATATTATCATTATGTAAAAAATTACAATAATTTTTATTAATATTATCTTCAGTTAACATATATTTTTTATAATTTTCAATTTGTAGCATTTATACTTAGACTTGTTGTTTTTTCTTTATTTTCTTTATATAATTTATTTTTTTCTTTAAAAAACTCATTTTCTATATTAATTTTTTCTTCTTCAATACTAGTTAATTGTTCTTGTTGAACATTAACATATGTAATATATTCATTTAATTTTTTATATAATGATTCTGATAAATCAACTAAATTAATAAAAACGCCATTATTATTTTCGTTTATCATATTTGAATTTTCTTCATTAAAAATTTTTAAAATTTCTATTTGATGAAATTTATTTAAGTTTTCAATATTTGTTTTTAATGTTATAATTAATTCTGTATTAATTATAGTCATATAATGTAAAATAAAAAAATTATTTTATATTCTTTTTTACAATTTTATAAATGATTATTCAATTATCTTGAATATCTTGATCTAATTGTTCCGGTTCTTCTGCTTGTTTAATGGTTTCTTCATTATCTTCTTCTTTTTCATCTTTTAAAATAAGTTTTGGCAATTTCTTTTTAGGTTTTGGTTGTAATTGTAAAATATTTTCATGATCTTCAACTAAACTAGCAATAATACTAATATATTTATCATTTAATTCAAATCTTTGACCAATTACTTTTACTTTAATATTATCATTTTCTTTAACAGAATTGAAATATGAAGACATAAAATTATGATCTCTTGCTACAAAAATTAGCAGTGGGCTATTTTCTTTTGTAATTAAAGCTCTAATACCAGCCTTTGTAATATTTTCAGCAAAACAATTAATTATCATTCCTTCTACTGGATTAGATATATAACATTCCAATACTACATTAAAAATAATTTTATCAGTATTAACCAATCCACTTGAATAATTTTGAACTTTTACGGAACCCGGTTTCACATATCCTTGAATAATACATTTTCCTTCGATTTCACTAGCAATTATTCTTTCTAAAGTTTCTTTCATGTTTTTTCCTATATTAGTTATTGAAACGCACACTTCCCTTGAAAATAAAGATTTACTATATATTTCATTACTTTCTTTTATTTTTAATTTCGTATTTTTTTTTCTAGGTCTGATTTTTGTTTCTATTTTTTCCATTATATTATGATAATATTTATTATAATATAATTCTTAAATTATATTTCAATTATTTTTTAAAATTCTATATTTTCTATATTATTTAAAATTGCATCATCACTGTCTAAAAACCATATTTTATCATCTTTTTTAATATAATTGTAATATCTTAATATTAATTCTTGTAATATACATAAATATTTTGAATTATATTTTTTTGTATTTTCATTATTATATTTAGATTCTCCTTCTATTATATTTAATATTTTTATAATATCACTTTTTCCAGATTGATCACATCTAGCTCCCTTGTTGCGTTTTTTATCTAATTGTTTTACTTTATATACCATATAATCCTTTTTAAAATTTGTTATAAAACCTACAACTATATTATAATTTTTTACTGGAATAATTTTTTTAGATATTTCACTTTTAAGATCTATATAATCTTCAGATTCACTTAAAAACCAATTGTTATTTTTTAGAATCAATAATTGTTGATTACCTTGATTTTGTAATATTATACCCGTAAGTTTTTTATTTTTTATAATTTTATTATCGAAAAAATCTTTGATTTTCTTTTCAAAATTACTTAGTTTATCTTCTCTCAAGTATAGATAATTTAATAATATAAATTTGTCATTGAAAACCAGTAAATCTACAATATGATCTATAATAAAATCATGTAATAATTTTATATTTATATCTCTCTTTGATAATTCATTTATAACTAATGAAGCAATTTTATACCAGTCGTCTTCTCCTCTTTCAATAAATACATCTAAAATAGCTTTTTCATAATTATTTTTTATTTCCATTAATAATTCATTTGCTTTTTCATTATAAATTTCTTCATTTTTTTCATCTATATCTTCCTTCACTATTACATTTTTTTCTTTTTTACTATTCTTTTTAATAATTTTAATAACGTCTATGTCATCTTGGGTTAAGTTTTTAGATTTCAAATTAATAGACAATTTGTTATGTTTATATGGTATCGGTGCTTTTCTCTCATATAGTGAAATATTAGAATCTTTTAATTCTAGTGGTTCAAATAAATATAAATCATCTATATTTATTAAATGTCCTAATCTATCATATTTATCACTAATAAATTCTGTTTTATCATCAATTAATTGTGTAAGTGCACTATATATTTGAACTAAAGGGTAATTTTTTATAACATTAATTTTATTTATTAATCTTTTCTTATCAATATAAAAATGTTCTTTCATTATATTGCGTATTCTTTGTTTAATTTTTTCGTTATTTGAATTAATAAAATAGTCTCCATAAGATAATAAATTTATATTACTAATTTCTGAAACTGGTTTGCATTTATAAATGCAATTTTCCATATAATCACAAATAGAACTATATGGTTTGTCGCCAATTTTGTAATCAATTATTTTACCATTAGATAATTCTTGTTTTATTGTTTGATTTAACATAGTTTCGGTAAAATTAGTTTGTTCAATATTAAGTAAACAATCTACTGAATTTTCTTTTAAAATTCTTGTAATAATTCCTATTTGTTTTGCTTTTAATTCAGCTAATCTATAAATATATAAATCAGCTGCTTCCTCATCATTATTTTCAAGAATAGTTCCATATAAAAATATTTGAACATTTCGTTTTGATAAAGGTAAATTTTTATGACTACACTGCCTTACAGCTCTTCCTATAATTTGTTCAGGTCTATTCATATTATACCATGGTTCTAATATATGAACTTGTCTAATAAATTTAAAATCAATACCCTCAGAACCAGCTTGAGATATTAATACTACTTTTACTTTATTACCATTAATATTATCAACATTTGTAGCTGCTTCTATATCTAATTCATTATTTGGCGATAATAATTTATCACCACTAATAATAATATATTTTGCTGGAATAGAATCTTTCTCTTTACTTATTTTATAAGTTTTCAAATCTAAAGGATTTTCTGTTGGTATCTTTTCAAATAAAGATTTAACTTCACCATATCTTTGAAAACCCATTTCTTCGAGTGCTAAAGCAATTGGCACCAAACCTCCATCTAAATATTGAGAATATATTAATACTATACCTTCGGAATTTATTATATTTTTACATATAGAATCTATTTTTGAACTATAATCTTTTATTTTTTCTTGAGAGAATATTCTTCCATATTTTTCAAGTGCTTCTTTTTTATATTCAAAATTAGTTCTAAAAGGAGGATTTGTAGATTCTTTATAAGTCATAATATTATTTAATCCTTGTTTACCAACTAATTCTTTAATATTAAAATTTTCAGATGTTTCATTAATATAATTATCAAATTTTTCATTAGGATAGACAATATTCAAAGCTTCAATTGGTCTTTGTAATAAAGTATAACCAAAAGATTCCATATTTTCAAAATTAGGTAAATCGTCTTTACCTTTTACTTCCGTTTTTAAATAATTTATAATAGCATTATAACCCATGTTTTGATATGAACCACATTTAATCAAATATAATGATAATATATCAATACCTTCTATAATACGTTTGCCATTCAATTGTATTATAGGATAATTTTTATTTGTTAATGTATTTTCAGAAGAAAAAACAGATGGCCAAATTCTATAAGGAAATGTATATGGATTTTCGCCTCTTACAAATGATATATATCCAATTGCTTTTCTCTCTAACAATTCTTTTCCCACTTCTTTGCCTTCTTCATTAATTTTTAAATTTCCATTTGTATCAAAAACATTTTTTAATTCAATAGTGCTTCTATTATCATTCATATTCATTAAATTTAATAACCATATTATCTCTTTGTAAGAGTTATATAACGGTGTAGCTGACAGAAGAAGTAAACGAATATTTTTAACATATTTAACCAAAGTAATTAATTCCTGTGCAACTCGTTTATCTTTATTATCATCTGTAATTCTAATATTATGAACTTCATCTATTATAATTAATCTATTTGCAAAATTTTTCTCTAATTGTATTTTTTTTATATTTTCTATTTTATTAACATCACTAATATTTTCTGGTATCTTAGTGTTTTTTTGTATATAATTAGCAAATTCTGTATATCCTAAAAATAAGTATGAATTATTTATTATCCTTTTAATTTGTAAGATTACTTTTTCTCTAGGTAACCCTTTCATGTTCATAGGATTAATTTCTTTTAATAATCTTTGACCTACACAACTTTTAATATTCCAATATCCATCAACTAATTTTAATTTATTTTTATCAAATAATTGAAGTTTAAAGTTATCTTGAACATTTTGGGATGCAACAACTATTATCCGCTGAGTTATACCTAATTGCTTTAAAAATTCGCGCATTTCCTCTGCAACACCAATAGCTGAACATGTTTTACCAGAACCTAACCCATGATATAATAATAAACTATTATAGGGTGTTTGTATTGATAAAAAATTACGTATAAATTGTTGATGAGGTGCTAATTCAAATTCTGCATTACATAATATATCTGCCTCTTTTTCAATATCTACTATTTTTCCATCATATTTTGTATCATTAAATTCCTTTTTTTCAGCTATTTTTTTTGAAAATTCTGGATCATTTAAACTAGGATATAAATGTTTATAACTATTTAATTTTTCTTCATTATCATTTATTTTTTTCCATTCATTATATTCTTCTACTTCTTTTTTCTTTAATTCTTGATTATTTAATTCTTCATTATTTAATTTTTGATTATTATATTTTATACTTTTCTTAGAAGACATACTCATATATATATATTATCTATATAATGTATATTTTTTTAATATATTGTCAACTTTCTTTAATATATCTTTTTTCTCTAAATTATATGCTCTTATTTTCTCCAAACATTCTTCATAAGAAAACCATCTTACTTCACTAACCTCACTTTCTTGGAAATCAAATTTTGGTTTATTTGAATAATCTAAATAAGCTAGATAATACTTATGTTTATAAGATTTATAATTTGAACCTGTAAAAATTTCTTCAATTGGTATAATATTTTCTAATAAATATATATCATTTTTGTTATAACCAGTTTCCTCTTCAAATTCACGCATGGCACAATTATAGTCTTTTTCTTGATAATTACGACGACCTTTTGGAAATCCCCACTCAGGTTCTTTGTAATTATCTGATAATTCATCAATTAAATTTAATAAATTATATTTTATATTATTAATAGTTACACCATTTTTTAATAATTTAAATTTTTCTTTAGATATTTTTTCTTCATTTCTATATTGAGTTCCAAGATATTCACCCCATAATTCATTCCATAATTCATCAAAATCTTTGTTTTTTATTTTTATACATTCATCATAAGTCATTTTTGATAGTAAATTTATAATGTAATCTTTATTAAAAATAGGATATTTACCTCTCATAAAATCTACATAACCTAAACTATCTTTTCGCTTTATTAATAAATATTCTAATTTATCATTATTTTTTCTAAAACAAATAATCCCTATGCTAGTTATTGGATTTTTACATTGGTGAAATAAATGTCCAACACGTCCACAGTTATTACAAAAATTATTATTTTTTAAATTTTTTCTACTCATTAATAGTTATTAGTTATTTAATTTATATTTTTATATCATTTATTTTTATGAGTTTAGATCCAAAAATATGGGGACCTCATTATTGGTTTGTATTACACACGATTGCTCTTACTTATCCTTTAACTCCTAATGAAACTAGTAAAAAAAAATATTATGATTTTTTTTATAATTTACCATTATTAATGCCAACACCTGATATTGGCAATTCTTTCAGTAATTTACTAGATAACTATCCTGTTACTCCTTATTTAGATTCTAGAGAATCATTAATTAAATGGGTTCATTTTATCCATAATAAAATAAATTTTTCACTAGGTATAAAAGAAATTACTTTAGAAGAATCATTATCTAAATATTATGATAATTATAAACCAAAAGAGGAAATATTATATAATGACATGAAACAAAAGCAAAAATATATATATTTTACATTACTTTTAATTTTAATAGCTGGATGTTTTTATCTTTATAAAAAATAATTATATTAAAATCTGTATTTATATTAATAATGAGAGTAAAAAATGGAGGTCAAGTTATAGGGGCTGGAGGTTATGGATGTGTTTTTAAACCCGCGTTAAAATGTGAAGGTAGTAATAATAGAACAACTGGTATAAGTAAAATGTTATCAAATAAAGATGCTGAAGTAGAATGGAAAGAAATATCAAATGTTAAAAGTATAATATTGAAAATACCAAATAATCATAAATATTTTTTATTAGGAGATATGAATATATGTAAACCAAATTTATTAAGTGAAGATGATAAAAAAAATATGGAAATTTGTAATTCATTATCTAGAATAGGTTTAAACGCAAAAAATATAAATAATAATTTAAGCAAAGTTAAAATTATTAATATGCCTGACGGTGGCAAAGATATTCATGAAATATTTTCGAAAAATAATGTTAAATTTCAAACATTAAATGCTTCCTTAATAGATTTATTAAAAAATGGAATTATTCCTATGAATAATTTAGGTTTATTTCATAACGATTTAAAAGGTGAAAATATTCTTTATAAAGATGAACATAGTAGAATAATAGATTGGGGGTTAGCGTCAATACAAAAAGGTAATAAAATCCCTTCTATAATTACTGATAGAGTTATTCAGTTTAATTTACCATATTCAAATATTTTATTTAATAATTACTTTAAAAAATGGTATCCTAATGTGTTAAAAATGAATAATATCTATAAAAATAGCCCATTTATAATGGAACAATTAGAATTAGTTGCTATAAATTGGTTTGAACTATGGAAACAAATTGGAGGCGAAGGCCATATTACATACATTAATAATTTTATCATTTTACCTATATTTGCTAATTATGATGTAAGATTAAAAAAAAATGAAAATTTAATTTTATTATTTTTCTCAAAATATATTGCCAAAATTCTTTATGAATTTACTAATTTTGATGCTTCAATGCCAATATTTAAAGATGAAGAATATTATAACAATGTATATAAATATAATTGTGATGTATGGGGATTTATAATGAGTTATTCTCCTCTTATTAGAAATAATTATTTTAGAAATGAGGTAAAAAATTCTTTATCGCTAAAATATTATATTAAAAATGTATCTAATTTATTACTTAAATATTGTTTTAATAGTTATTATTCTGCTAGAAAAATAAATATTAATGAATTAGTTAATGATTTAGAAAATATTAAAACTCTCGGATACAATATTCTTCATAATAATCAAGTCGTTCAAATATTAACAAGCAGTTCTAATAGAAAATCAGCTAATGAAAAAATAGAAAAACCAAAAGTGGAAATAACAGACAAAAAATCTAAAATATCACACAAGAAATTATCTCCTAAGAGAGAATCTTCTAAACAAAAATCACCAACTAGAAAAAGAAAACGTTGTCCCAATGGATCAAGAAAAAATAGTAAAGGGGAATGTATTCCTTACAAATAATAATTATAAATAAAATATCAATAATTATTATAAAATGAAATTTGAATTACTTATATTTGGTATAACAGCTTTTTTTATAATAAATACTTATTATGATGGAAAATATGTTCAAATACTAAAATCCTGGAAAAAATATTATCAAATGATAGGTATTGGTTTTATAGGTCTTTCTCTCTACTTATTTATTAAAAAATATCCTCAATACACAAGAAATTTATTTACACATGCAAATACTTTCATTAAATACATGCCAATTGATAAAAACTCATCTGATATGATTAGTCCATTTTTAACAGCAGGAAATATATATTCAAATTTAAACACTCAAAATTATAACACATCTCAGCAAAAAAGAATGATGAATTCAGGCGGAAATAGCAATAAAAGAAGTGTTGGAGAGACAAAGAAAAAATATGTTGCATCACAACAAAATTGGAAATGTGCTCATTGTCAAAATCAATTAGAAGCATGGTATGATGTAGATCATAAAGTGAGATTAGAGTATGGAGGTTCTAATCATATAACTAATTTAGAAGCATTATGTAAAAATTGTCATGGTAAAAAAACCGCTATGGAAAATATGTTATAATAAATATATAAAATATTTATTTATTATAGAAATGGAAATTAAAAAAAAACATCTATTAACATTTTTATTTATAGGATTATTTATTTATTCAATTCTAGCTTTTTTTCTTTATTCTTACAATCCACTTAAAATAGAAAAGAATTATGATCTTACTATGAATATTATATTAATAGTATTTGGATTTATTATATTATCATTATTTATTTTTTTTCAATTAAAGTTAAAACAATTTAATGACTATAATAAATTATTCAGGATACTGTATTTATTTATTTCAATTTTATTGCTAACATTAGGTGTCATTTTTTTTATAATTATTCTTATCAATAATCCAACAATGAATACTGTTTTTACTCTATTTACAAGAGTATTGGAAATATTAATGTTTTTATTTTTTTTATCATTTTTACATAAATTATTTTCTTCATCGTTACCTGGAATTGAAAAAGCTTATCCAAATTTAGGATTATTTATAAATATTGTATTATATTTACCTTGTTTAGTTGGAGATTTTATAGATTTATTGAGAGAACAATATAAAATAACTAGTAAAACAACGTGGATAATATTTTTAATCGAATTAATACTTATTGGATTTTATATATTAATACCAATATTCAAAAAGTTATATAATAAACATTTTACTCCATTTATTAAAGAATTTTTTCCATCTTTATATAATAAATTTTTTCATTCCAATTATGCAATTTTACAAGAAAATCCTATATATACTAATGAAGAGAAAGTATTAGGAACTTTTCAAAATTTAAAAGGAATGCAAGATAAAAATTTTAATTATAATTATGGTTTATATTTTGATTTGTGGATTAATCCGCAACCACCAAGCACTAATCCATCATATTCTAATGATTCAAATTTAATGAATTATGGTAATAAATTAATAATTTCATATTACAATAATTATCTATTGTTTAAAGCATTGAATAGTAGTGGTGATTATGATGTAGTATATAAAACTAAAGATTTCTTATATCAAAGTTGGAACAATATAGCAATTAATTATTATAGTGGTAACGTTGATATATTTATAAATAACGAATTAGTTGCTACTTTACCAGGTATAATACCATATATGAAAATTGATAATGTTATTTCTGGTAAAAATAATGGTATATATGGAGGAATAAAAAATATAATTTATTCAGATAAACCATTCAATTTAAGAAATATAAGACAGTTATCATTTGCTATATAATATTTAATATCTTATTAATATTTTATTTCATATTCAACAATTAAATAATATAAATTTTAGAAAATTTCTATATATATAATATATTATGGGTTTAGTTAATAATATATTAACAATTTTAGTAATTATATTAGTATTATACTTAATATACAAATATTTCTATCCCGATAATAAAATTAGTTCATTAAAATCGGCACAAAAAGCAGAAACCATATCTGCTTCAGATTTACCAGCTGGTAATAGCAATAATAACTTTGCATATTCTACATGGATTTATGTAAAAAATTGGAATTACAGATTAGGAGAGAAGAAAGTTATTTTGCAACGCGGGGGAAATTCTCAAGGGGGTGGTAATCCATCAATTAGTTTAGGAAAATATGAAAATGATATTAATGTTGAATTATCTACATATGGTCCTAATGGTCATGATAGCAAACCTTTTTCGTGCAGTGTTCAAAATATTCCATTACAAAGATGGGTAAATGTAATTGTTTCATTAAATGGAAGAAGTTTAGATCTTTACATTGATGGTAAATTAGTTAGAACATGCATTTTACCTGGTGTAGCTAGAGCTGATAATACAAATAACGTATTTATTACTCCTTCCGGAGGTTTCTCGGGATGGACTGGAAGAATGAAATTCTGGCCTCATCCACTTAACCCTCAAGAAGCATTCAATGTTTATAGAGAAGGTCCAGGAACATCTGATACTAACCTTTTCAATAAATATAGATTAAAATTCTCTTATTTAGTAGATAATGTAGAAAAAGGCAGCTTTGAAATTTAAAAATTTTTAATAAAAAATAAAAAAAAATATTAAATAAAAAATTAATATAATATTTTTTATTTTTAACATTGCAATCTAAATTTCTTATATATTATATATAAGATGGCATTATTTGATAATACTAACAATTATTTAAATAGTACAAAAGAATTCTTAGAATCTAATAGTTTAATAGCTAAATTTTCATTTTTACTTCTTGTTATTTTTGTATTTATTATTTTACTAAGATTAGGAGCATCATTATTAACTTGGATATTTTCATACAGTGAAGATCCCATTTTATTTAAAGGTATGAAAGATGCAAAAACAATGTCTAGAATATCTACTAATCCTAATTCTCCAAATTCTATTCCAATATTAAGATCTAGAAATAGAACTGACGGCTTAGAATTTACATGGTCTATATGGGTCTTTATCGATGATCCTATATATAAACAAAATCAATATAAACATATCTTTAGTCGGGGCAATGATGCGCATGATAACAATGGAATAATGAAACCCAATAATTCTCCCGGATTATATTTAGCACCAATCACTGATAACCAGCAAAACTTATTAATTAGAATGAATACGTTTGAACAAATGAATGAAGATGTTCTTGTTGAAGATATACCAATTAACAAGTGGGTAAGTATAATTGTTAGATGTGATCAACATCAATTAGATGTTTATATTAATGGTGTTTTAACAAAACGCCATATTTTACAAGGCATACCTAAACAAAATTATGATGATGTGTGGGTTACATTAAACGGTGGTTTTGATGGTTATGTTTCTGAATTAAGATATTTTGCTAAAGCAATTGGTTTAGGTAGAATACAATCTATTGTTGATTCTGGGCCAAATCTTAGAATGGAAGGTAGTGATATTACTAAAGCTTTACCACAATATTTATCTACAAGATGGTATTTTTCTGGAGCTGGAGATGGTTATAATCCATAAGTAATTTAAATAATTATAATTATTTTAATTATATTATAATTATTTATAATAAATGTCATTTAACTTTGCTACATGTAGAAGAGTTCCACCTAACAATTTTTTTCCTAATCCTCCAAGTGATGGTTCTAAAAGACCATGGAGTAGAGCAATAGGTTTTCAATGTTTGAATAACTTTACAAATGAACAACTTGATATGAGAAGAAAAGCAGAAATTTTAAAATATAAAAATAACAATGCTAATTTATCTAAAAAACAAATATATTCGAGACGAGCTAGAGGAATTGGCGTTGAACAAAAATCATGGGGAACTCAACCATTTATATCTGGAAATACAATAATAACTTCGAATAATAAAAGTATTAATGGTAATAGTAATCTAAATATTAGAAATTTACAACGTATTGAAAATATACTAATTTGTCCATCTAAAAAGAATATAATATGTAATCCTAGTTCCAATAGTAATGTTCCTGGAAATAAAGAATTATGTTATGATAAATCTGTTCCATTAGTTGATTATAAAGAAGAATTAACTTACTCAAAAATAGGCACTACTTGGCCTCAGCGTTCTTGGGAACCTGGTGATAAAGGATTTCCAGTTGGAAAAATTGGTTCTCTTGGTAATATATATTATAGATTGGCTAGACATGAAAATATTACACCTATACCACCCCATCCTCCTGAATTACATTATTTTTATATATATACAAACTGGGTTCTTGTTAATGTTTTAAATTCCAATACATATTCTGATTTAA
>Ga0222715_10003536_pt1 | contig 13914 bp, 19 predicted proteins | sample C33_9DmetaG_FD_165056 | JGI IMG/M metagenome (GOLD analysis project Ga0222715, IMG submission 165056) | Estuarine water microbial communities from San Francisco Bay, California, United States - C33_9D | ecosystem: Environmental > Aquatic > Marine > Unclassified | place: USA: California...
GCTAAAAGAAGGAGACGATAGTGGCGACACAACAACTGATCATTGACGTAGTAACCAAGAACACCCAACGACTGGACAAGATTGAAAGGGCCTTGAACAGGACCAATCGTAATCTACAAACCACAGGCAAGATCGCATCAACGGCAGGTAAGTTGTTAGCGGGTGCTTTCGCTGTAAATCTATTGCTGAAGTATGCCAACGGTGTCAAAGAGATCACATCAGAGTTCCAAACATATCATAACCAATTAAGACTGATCACCAAGGGCGAACAGGACAGGAACAGGGTTTTCAATGAGTTGGTCAATATGGCCAAACAGAACAGGACTGAATTTGGTGCCACGGTTGATCTCTACACGAAATTGAGAGTATCAACAGAACAACTGGGCGTGTCAGAAGAACGTGTGGCCAATGTCACCAGCAAACTATCCAGGGCACTACAACTGGCGGGCGCTGATGGCAACACGGCTTCATCAGTGATCAGGCAGTTTGGACAGGCGATGGCTTCAGGTGAGGTCAGGGGTGATGAATTCAGGAGTTTGGTTGAGGGACTTGGTCCAGCACTAACAATTATGGCCAGGGAGACTGGCATCAACGTGGGGCAACTGCGTAAGATGTCACAGGCGGGCGAATTGAGTGCGATGGTGATGTTTGAGATGTTGGAGAAATCAAACGCCATTGACACGGAATTCAACAAGATGAACGCCACGATAGCCCAATCAGAACAGGCATTTACAGACGCCTTCAAGAGGGCAATTGAATCTTCTGGAGTGGCAAATGCGGCCACTGAACTTTATCACAGCACATTAAAAAGCCTGACAAAAACATTAGACAGGTTTTCAGGCATAAGACCTTTCAAAGACGCCACTGATGATGTGCTTGAAGCCGCGGTCAAGGCGGGCAAATATAATGACGTCGCGTATGAATTGAGCTTGAGGCAGAAAACCATCAAAGAAGGATACACAGGTATGGGCGACGAGGCGGCCGCATACAACATCTCCCAGGATGAACAGATCAAAGCAATAACAGAACAGATTAAAAAATACGAAGAATTAAACAACCAGTATGAAGCCAACCAAGAACTGCTGAACAGATTGACAGAGAGCAACAAGAAATTCGTTGATCGCCAGAGGCTTCACATTGAAATGACTCAAAAAGAGATTGAACTGGAGAAAGAGAAACAGAAGAAAAAAGCAGAGGCTGACAAGAAGAGAGATGACGATCTAAAAAAATACCTTGAAAGTCAAAAGGATTTCATAAAATCAATTGAGACATTGGATGAGGATGCCCTTGAACAGAGTTTGAGGACTGAAAGGGAAAGAATAGCACAACTGGAAGAGATCAGATCGCGAGACGTCAAGAACTATGAAAAATACACTGATCTCATCACCAAGGCAGAAAAAGCAGGCAGTAACGAAAGATTCAAGATCTATCAAGACGAGCAGGCGAAGAGGCAACAGCAACACCAAAACGCAATCGCGAACATCAAAGCAGGCAAGATTGAAGAACTAGATTTTGACACGATGACCACGAAACAGAAGATTGAAGTGGCCTCCGCTGGTTTCTCAAGTATTCTAGAGAACGCCGCAACGTTCAACAAGAAAGCGTTTGAAATGAACAAGAAGGCCCAGATAGCTATGGCAATAGTCAATACCGCGGCTGGTGTCACCAACGCCTTGAAAGCATATCCACCACCATTCAGTTTCATAATGGCGGCCGCCCAATTTGCCGCTGGTGTGGCACAGATAAATGCCATCAAATCAACGCAGTTCCAGGGCAGGGAGATGGGTGGTCCAGTCCAGAAGGGCAAACCATACATAGTGGGGGAAGCGGGCCAGGAAGCCTTCATCCCCAATCAGAACGGCACCATCGTGCCCAACCACGAACTGGGTGGCAAGAACGAGATAACAATAAATTTCAATGTGGAGGCCACTGACGCGGCGTCATTTGACTCAATGTTGGTTGAGCGTAGGGACACCATCGTGGCGGTCATAAATGAAGCATTGAATGAAAACGGCAGGAGGGCACTAGTATAATGAGCGGAACACTATCAACCAACTACTTTGAAGCAGTTGAGATCGTCAGCGTAACACAGACGAGGGTCAGTGAGACATTGAGCAACAAGTCATACAAGAGATCCGTGGGTGGTCAGAGATGGGCATTATCCCTGTCCAGCAAGAACCTGTCACAGGCGGAGATGAGCGAGCTGTATTCTTTCTTGGTCAGACAGAATGGACGATTTGATGATTTCACTATCGTGCCACCAAAACACGGTTCAACCAGGAGCACCAATGCCACTGGCACACCAACCGTGACGGAGGAATTCGCGGCGGGTGTGACCAGCATCAGGGCACAGGGTGGTGGCGGAAGCCTGCTGTCAGGTGACTTCATTAAATTCAGCAACCACGACAAGGTGTATATGTTGGTTGAAGACGTCAATCAGGATTTGAGCAGTGAAGACTACTTTGAGATATTCCCAGCGCTGAATACCGCCATTGACAGCACCACGACCATACAATACAACAACGTGCCATTCAAGGTCCATCTGGAATCAGACAGGATGGCCTTCAAGACGGGCATTGACGGCACATACAAGATTGATTTCAATGTTGGCGAGGATATCTAATGCCAAGGAAATTAGCCGCAAACCTAATCACATCGCTCACAGGCAAGAAGCAGTTAGTCGCTGACCTGGTTGAGCTACACCTGTCTTCAGCGGTGTATCTTACCAATAGTTTCATAGATCTGTCATATGACAGCACCACGGCACCAGACAGCGGTGCCAACACCTACACAGCACAGGGACAATTCATCGCCCTGGGCAACGTTGAGGAGTCAAGGGACCTACGTGTGGGCAGTATGACGCTGGCATTCACGGCGGTTGATTTCACCACACTGGCCTACGTGCTCAACAATGAATACATTGACAGGCGTGTTGTCCTATACAGGGCAGTGCTCACGGAGGACTACGCAATTGACAGCGACAAGGTGTTCCAATACTTTGATGGCAGGATCAAGGAGTTCGCCATCAGCGAATCACCAACCAGTGCCACGTTGTCATTGAGCGTGGGCAGTCAGTTCGCTGACTACGATAAACTTTCTGGCAGGCGGACCAACAGCGACAGCCAACAGCGATTCTTCGCCAACGACGTTGGATTTGAATTCGCACCACAGATACAAACGGACATAAAATGGGGCAGGACATAATGGAGATAAACGATTACAGAGTAAAGAGACTGATTGAAAAGGACATCTTCCAGGTGTTTGAATTGAGCAAGATCGCATTACTGGAGAAGGGCATTGACAAGATAAAGGACAACATCCTGATGTCACACCTCAAGAACAACTTGGTCAGGAAGCACCAGGCATTTGACTTTGGCCTATTTAAACTCAACACGCTGATTGGTTACATCTTTGTTGATGTGAGCCAGTATGCCTACGAGGACAATGGATTCGCTATCGTTGATCAGATCTACCTGCTACCTGAATTCAGGACGGAGGCCAATTACATAAAATTGTTGAAGGCGTTGGTGGATACCTTGACACCATTGGGTGTGGATGACATCAAGACCACGGACGGTTTCACGCTGTGTAATGACTGCGAGATCTTCGCACAGACAATCAAGGATCTTGGCGAACCAAAACAGATCTATAGGATAATGACATAATGCCTTTTCATAAAAAAATCATTGGCGGGGTAAAGAAATTTGTAGATAAGGTCGTTGATGTGGTCACTGATACGGTCAAGGCCGCGGTTGATATAGTCGCATCACCTTTCAAGATGCCTGGTATGGGCGACTTTGGTGACGGCACCTCTGGACAGGTTGATAGCGAGATACTTGGACCACTACTGAACAAGGATTCAGGTGTGGGCAACATACCCGTGATCTACGGCGAACGTAGGGTGGGCGGATACAGGGTGTTCATCTCAACCAATGGCACTGACAACAAATACCTCTACGTGGCCTTGGCCATCTGCGAGGGACAGGTCCAGAGCATAGACAAGATCTACATAGACGACGCGGAGGTGCCTATGAGCAGTTACGCACACGCCACACAGGCCACACCAACATCAGGAGATTATTCAGGCAGGTTGGTCACCCAGTTCTTTGATGGCAGGGACGACCAGACGGTGTCATCATTGTTGAACGAGGCACCAGGATGGGGCACCAACCACAGATTACGTGGTGTGGCCTACCTAGCGTGTAGGTTTGAGTGGAAGAAGATTGAATCACAGGAGGATTCAGACAACAATCCCTATAGGTCAGGCGTGCCCAAGATACAGGTCAGGATAAAGGGCAGGAAGATATTTGACGTGCTAGACGGCTACTCACCCACTGACTACGGCCAGTTTGATGACAGCAATGACGAGGGCTACACCTTGAATGGTGATGACACAATCGCAACCAAGACGTTGAACTTAACATTGACCAACGATAACAGGTTTAGCGGTGACAACTCCAATCAGATCAGATTCACCACAACGAGGACGGACGCGGAGATGAAGGTGATAATGAACGCGGAGTTCTCCAGCAACACAGAGCAATATGGCCAATTCTATATGGCATTGCGATTACGCAACACATCACAACAAGCTCAATTTTTCCCTGATGGTGATAGTTACAAAGGCATCACCCCCACTGCGGTAAGACAGAGCGATGGCACGGTCAGGAGGACATTTGAATACACATTCAGAAATCTGCCCATCAACACCGTCCATATCATAGATCCAGAAGTCACAATCTATAGTGCCAATGGCACGATAACTGGAACCTGGGACGTTACCCTTGAAGTGCTCAAACCACAGGAGGAGACACACGCCACCGCCTACGCCAGCGAGACGGAAGTGTATAACAACAATCCCATCAACGTGCTGTTGGACTACCTGCGTAATCCAAGATATGGCAAGGGACTGGCCAACGACTACTTTGACTGGGCCACTTTCAGATTGGCCGCATCACAATGCGACCAGACGGTGCCATACACCACCAGCACCACAGGCAAGTTCAACCAGTTTGATGGTGTGATAGACACCGCACAGAGCCTACTCAACAACGTGAAGAACATCCTGGCCAGCTTCAATGGCATAATGCCATACCAGGCTGGCAAGTATCACGTAAAACTACACCACGGTGGCGATCCCACTGACATTGATTCAGCACCAAACCCACCACCAGTGGCGATGACCATTGACGAGGACGTGCTGATTGGAGGATTGCGTATCCAGGGCGAGAGCAAACAGCGTAGGATCAACCAACTGCGTGTGACCTACACGGACCCAGACGCGGACTACCAGCCCAACGATGCTTTCTGGCCAGATACCAGTAGCGGTGTGTATTCAACATACCTGACGGAGGACAACGACATCCCCCTACACAAGCAGATAGCACTGCCACACTGCGTCAGCAGGGAGCGGGCACTGAACTTCGCGGAGACGGTGGTCAAGACCAGCAGGAACAAGATGCTGGTCCAATTCTCAACCACGACCGCGGCCACTGACGTCAGCGTTGGTGACCTAGTCAGGATAGTCAATAACAATCTCAACTTTGATGGATACTTCAGGATTGAGAGTGTCAGCCTTTCAGGCGAGGGCAGTCTCAACTTCACGGCCACGGAACACAACAGCGCGGACTACGTGCTGGATGGTCAGGTGGCGGCGGCGGCCAAGCCAACGATAAACCTACCCAACCCATTGTTGGTCACGGCACCAACCAACCTGGCGGTCTCACAGAGCACTCAATTGAGCGGCAGTGGCTACACGGCCTCTGAACAGCTGGACATAACCTGGACGGCATCAACGGACCCATTCACGACTGAATACATTGTCCAGGTCAAGCCCGCATCTGACTCAACCTTCTACACGGTGGGCATAACCAACGCCACGGAGTTCTTCTGGGGGCCAGTGGCCACGGGCGACCAATGGGACGTCAGGGTTGCTTCAAGGAATGAGCTGGACAGGCGTTCAGACTACGCCACGGTGGCCACATACACGGTCACCTAGTGTATGAAGGATTTCCTACTGCGCCTGGAGGAGTTTGGACACTTTGGTTGTCGCAAGAACAGGTTCAAGTGCGAACAGCATCACACCTGTAAGTTCAAACTGAAACACAGGCACCTGCGTGACCACGTGGTCATAAATCTGCGGGATTCAAAAAGCAAAAATTACTATCAAAGACTTCGCGCGATGCGAAAGTGATTGGCACCTTGAACTCATCCTGGTAGCACCTCAACAACTTCAACTTGGGATTACTGACCTTGCTGGCGTCCTTCCTGTGCGTGTATCTGTGATCAAACAGGCTCTCCGTTGATGCCTTGCCCCAACCACAGCCCAGTATCAGTATCTCCTTGGCGCCAAGGTATTTGATCGCCAGCAACACCGCCAGCGTGCCTGAATCCTGTGCGGCCAGTCGCAGTGGCGAGCACACCTCTTCAAATTGGTCAGTCTTGTGGCCGTTCTTGGTCCAATAGGTGTGAAAGGTGTTTTTGGTGTCTTTGGTGTCCGCAGTGATCTGATCTCTGGTGTTGGGGTCATAGCACACCACGTGATCAATTTGGGGTCGTATGGTGTAGAACCAATTACACCCCAGCTCTACGCCTGTCTTTGGCAGTCTAATCGCCAAGTCTTTCACATCTGGATGATTGAACCATATCTTCATAACAACAGGCCCACGCGGAGTGATAGGAGTAAGACTACCATTGGAAGCGCGGACCCAAAATATTTACATTTCTTATTGACTTTGGAATCAAGATGATATATACTTAAGAACAGGCTCACAAAAACAACAACAATTAGGCACACACAATTTCACACACAAGGCAAACAGATTAGGTTGGCAGGCCACTTTGCGATACTGCTGAATACGGTTTGAAGAAAATCCAATTTTCAAGTCCTGGTATCTGTTCCAGGCAGTCTCCAAGAGTCACACAGCACGTCACGACGCCTGTGCGATGAAGGGAAGATGGATTCTAGACAAATCTGAAGGAAGGTGCTCTGTGAATAAGATACAACACCAATCCAAGTGCCACCGTCTATCAGCGGACACTTGGACAGCGTAATAAAAAATAGCGAACAGGTATAGCGTTACCGCCTGGTCCCAATCAGGGACAGCGACTGATAGTGTGGCTGACAACTCACATCAAGTTCCAGTCTTGCTTTGGCTGTGATAGCCAAAGTGTGACTTCTTCCTACATCAAGTTCTTCCTTTAGGAGTTGAAGATGAGCGCGAGCGAATCTTCAGATGGCAGTAGGCCATCTCTGTCAGTGCCACTGAAAGGAAAGGATAAATATAACTGGATGGACTAAAGCGGGTTCTTATCTTCTTACAAGATACGTTATACTACCCCGCAGGGTCGCAGTAATGTGATCCAATCACCTATGTTAGTGAGCCATTGACGTCCATCCACCCCTTTTCTTATGCGAGTGATCAAGGACGTCATAGACAACATCAAGCAGTTCAAGGACCTCCAGGAGATCAAGGACTACGTCAGGCACAGGCTACCAGAGGAGTATCACATCAACGCCATCGCCCGTAGCACGGCATTGTTATCACAGCCAGGTATGACTAAATGGGATGATGACTGCTGGGAACCTGATGAGTGGGTTGAGACGCAGGACTTCCTGTGCGAGTTGGTCTCACGTCCTGGTTGTCCTGAATGGCTACACAAGCAGATAGTCTGGGAGTCACTCAAACTTGGTCCGTGACCAGACCAAACGACCAAACCCTACCAAAGGTAATCTAAATTCCGTGATCCAATTGACAGCGAGCGCCAGGTGTGCTACAATGTGATTATGTTTTTGCGTAGAATCAAAGACACGAACACAAACACAACAAAGGATATGCGATGTTAAAGAAGAAATACAAACTACGGGCAATGACCACAGCGGTCAGGGAATTCACCATAGAAGCACCCAACGAAGAGATAGCCAGGGCATACGCGGAAGAGAGGGCGATGGACATCACACTCTTGGACGAATGGCAACTGGACGTCAAGGACGTGATATTTGACGACAAGTTCATTGAGAAGACTGACCAGCCAGCGGACATAGAGATGGATGAGCAGTGGCTGGACACCAACTACGAGTGCGAATACAAAGCCAAGGGCACGAACAAGTTAAAGGTGGTGGCGTGATCACGATCTGGGAATATTACAAGCGGCACAAGATCAGCACCAAATACATCATAGATCTTTTAGCGGCGGAATGCCACAACCCCTACGAACCAATACGAGCATTTGGCAAGGACATACCACAGACCCTGACAACGGTGCTGAAGAGATGTAACGCCAAAGCGATCAAACACATCAATGAACAACTGCGTAAGCAACAAGCACAGGAGCGATCGCGAATGAATGGCACTTACTACACCAAGCGTAGATATGCCACGAGACCATTACACCTGTGCGTCCAGACGCTGAAAGGCGTGGAGATTATGTTCAATGCCGCGGAGAAATGGGAGACGGAAACAGATGAAGCAGGCCTGCCCATAAAGAAGACACTGACATACAGGCACCCATATCACCACGAACTACTGCGTTTGATGAGTATGGCGCTGTTGATAGACCCACAACAGGCGGAGCCCAAAGCGTAAAGATGAAACGGCAGAACAACAGATACCAAGCACTGATAGAACTGGCACGTTGGCGCAAGCGTTACCTACAGGGCACGGAGTATGACGAGATAAGACCACAACTGAACAAGGTCATAGTGGAACTGCGCAAGGTGTGGGGTATGGAACCCACGGACGCGGGCAAGGACATAGTGGATTTCTTCACATATGAGACGGCACAAAGACCAGAATGGGTGCGTAAGAAACGCAAGGATTCAGACCCAGATCAATAGCGATTAGACACACACAGAGCGGCGTAGAGCCGTCATCTAGGGTGGATTGGTAGTGTGTGTAGCACTAGGAGAAGCAGGCCTTGGAAAAGAAGTTTTATAACCATATCTCCACCGTGTGATCACCCCTTACCAACCAAACGACCAAGTCCTCCACCATATCAACCGTTCTTTGACTGCCCTTTTGGCTGACAAACCCTCCAGATCGTGCTATAATCGTAGTATGAAAGCAGAAATATACTCAATTGATAACAAAGGAGGCTCAATGTATATAATCGCTAGCAAAGACGACAAGGATATCAAGCACACATTCACCGCCAAGGAGAAAGAGACCCTGGAGAATATGATGTGGGCATTTGAAGGGGACAAGCAAAGGGAGTTGGTCCAGATCTGGTTCAAGGGCGTGATCAAGCGTAGGTTCAGTGACACGAAGTGGGCTGACCACACCTGGGATTTCAAGGTATGAAACACAAGGAATCCAAACTGATACACAGCGTGGTGGTTGAGCTGGGAGGGTTCAACATCAGGCTGGAGGTGTCAGGCAAGTGCCACTACAAGATCTATTTCAACTGGCGGCTCAATGACGTGCTGATGGAACTGGCCAGGCCAGTGGTGCTGTCCAGCACACCCAGACAGCGTGAGAACCGCAAGGCCATAGAACGAGCGGTCAAGCGACAACAACTCTATCACTCAAGGCCCACACGGTAGGGCGCCCAGGTCCTTTTGGTAAGCGGGCGAGGCTTATTGCGTTGTAAAAATTTCCGCATCTTTGGGGGCCACTTGACAGGAACCAGATCCGTGCTATAATCACACTAACAAGGAGAAATTATGGATTTCATCAAACGGGATGGTGGCAGAAGCAAATACTACGCCACGAGAACAGGTGATTGTGTGATCAGAAGCATCGCGATCGCTCTAGATCAGGACTACAAGAAGACATTCGTAGAACTTTGTGAGTTGGGCTTACAATTGGGCGAGATGCCCAACGCGGTCAAAACATACAATCGCTATCTAAAGGACCGCGGTTTCAAGAAGAACAAAGCACAGCGTTGTGCCAACGGTCATCTACAACAGATCATACACTACCGTGGCGGACCTTGTCTTATGAAGACACGCGGACACCTCACATACATCAACAAGCACGGAAACATCTGTGATAGTTGGGATTGTAGGATGGAGATTATGCTGACTTATTACACACGGGACGATGAGCAATCAGACTGACGCATATTTTTTGCGGACGCAAAAAAAATCTTCGCACGAAACCAGGCTGGTAAAATAAATCTCCTGCCTAGGCTTGACAGGCCTCCCTACCCGTGCTATAATCGTGTATGAAAGGCGACAACACTATGACAAAAAAAGCAAGATACAACAAGCACGGTGACAAGTTTGAGCACTGCGTGACCATAGCACCACAACCAGGACAACCAGATCCCACATACTCATACAAGTTCCCCACCTTGGAGGGCAACCAGGTGGTTGAGAAGTGGGCCAAGAAGGTGAGACCCATCAAGGACCTTACCAAATACCTACAGGGCTGTGGCCTGAAGCGATTCAAGGACTACCTGATTGACTTCAACGGCCAGGACTACGAATACTGGTTCAAGGACTCAAGGGTGGCACTGCTGTTCAGCCTGCGATGCTCATTTATGAAGCAGACCAGACGGCACGCGGGATCACACAGGTTCAAGATTGAGTGTCCAGACTGCCACAAGCACATTGACCAAGAGGACATAGAATGGCGGATATAGACGACACCAACGCAACGGCGGCGCAGAAATGCGTCGCTGACATCTGGGCGAGGTTGGAGCAACACGACCAGGAGCACGGCACTTCACAGCGCAACGACCAGGAGTTGTGGCGACTGCTGGACTCAATGGACCTGGAGGCCCTGGTAACACTCAAGGCCGTGGCCAAGCAACACACGGACTACAGGGAGTCAGACTACTCTGAATGGTTCGCGGAGCTCAAGCAGAGGGATCCGTTCAAGGTCAGGCTCAAGTCAGAGCGATACAAGGCCAATCCCACCAACAACCTGATCTGGAAACTGACTATGCTGGCCAAGGAATGGATACGTGCCAGCCTCAAGCGTGATCCCAAGCGTGACCTGTTTGAATAGGCTGGTAAATTAATGCTGACACAACTTATTGACACGCACACACAATCATAGTATAATAAACACAATGTTAGCACGAATTCTACTGAAAAAACACGTGCGATTCATTGAGTATCCTTTCAAGACACTGGCGGCTGGCATCACCCTGATCGTGATGTTGGCCTCCTGTGGCGGACCCAGCTCGCTGTATGAACCAGCCTGCCCCAACCTCCATCCATTCACACCAAAAGAACACTGGTGCGACCCCAACTACAATAAATAAAACAGGATGGCACCAGGTTTAGGTGCTTATAAGTGACACCACTACCACACGATGCTCGTATTGGTGCCATCCACACACGGGAGAACACTATGACCAACACCAACGCACCCTGGAACAAGGGCAAGACTGGCCTGGAGGCGGGCTGGACGGAGGAACGCAGGCAGAGGGCCAGCCGCAACCAGAAGATCAGGATCCAGCGTGATCCACGCAAGTTCTACGCGATGTTCAGATCAGGACCACAGCCACATATGTGGATAGCGGGGCCAGACCCAGAACTGCGTGACAGGCGCACACAATACAGCAGGCGCAAGGCACAGGCCAACCACAGGGGCGAGGGCTGGACGCTGACCGTCAAGCAGTGGGAGAGGTTGTGGCCACTGGACAAGTGGCGACTGCGTGGCAAGAGCAAACACCACCTGATAATGACCAGGAAGGACCTGGCACTGCCGTGGCAGTGGGGCAACGTGGTGGTAAAACCACGCGTGGGCAATATGAGCAGGGTCAAGAAATGGAAACGAGATAGACAGCAACGCCAAGATAGTGTATAATAACACATATGAAACACACAAACACATTGAAAGGAGTTAGGGTATTCACAGCGCAACCTAACGAATCAAAACCACACAAGACCTACGGTCACAAGGTCGCTGAATTACAATTCACCAACGAACGCGGCGAGTCAGAGAGCACCTACGTGGATCCCACCAACGAGAACAACTCGTTGTGGCTTGACGTGCTGGAGCAGTTCGCCATCAATAGGCCCTGCGAGATCACACTGGAGTATCCAGAGGGAGTCAAATACTTCAACAAGGCACGTGGCATAATCAACGCGGACCTCAAGGGCGTAAGGCCAGTGATCACTGGCGTGTATGACGACAGCACTGGCGAGAGCAAGTCACCAAGGATAGATCCCAAGGCCATATTGTTTGAGTAGGAGCAGTTAAATAACTGGTAGGAGATAATCAATGCCAAAGGCCAAACTCGTAACCAGGACAGCATCAACAACATCAGTCACCACAGACAACATACCAAAGGGCACTGGACTCACCAACGCGGAGTTGGATTCCAACTTCCTTAACCTGCGGGACCAGGGATTCAGGATCAGGTCAGATGACTCAACACAGCACACCGTGACCGCTGACACACAGGTCACATTCACTGGTGCCACGGTGACTGAATCAGGTGGGAACCTTACCATAGCCACAGGGGGATCAGGCACGGAGACCGTGACGGCACTGACATCAGCCAGCTCAATAACGGTTGATAGGAACAACGGTAGCGTATTCACGGTGACCCTGTCACAAAACGCCACATTCACGCTGTCTAACTTTGGCACTGGGCAGACCATCAACATCAAGATCAAACAGGACGCCACTGGTGGCAAGAGCGCCACGTTCTCTGGTGTCAAGTTCGCGTTTGGCGACAGCACCATAGCCAATGGGGCCAATGCCATATCGTTCGTGACTATCTTCAACGACGGCACTGATAAACTGGGGGCCGTCAATAGGTCATACGCATAATGACGCTGGCGGGACCATTCAGGCAACACTGGAGCACCACGGATGAAGACAGGGAGAGCAAGATAATACAATTCACGCACTCAAATGCCTATCAAGGCGCCTCAAGGCCAACGACGGCCGCTTCCGTATTCAGGACCTCAAAGAACATTTTCAGTTGTTCAAGCAATGACAACGAGATGACCTTCAGCGTGTGGATCTATCCAATATTGGGTGGTGAAACTTTTGAATCTGATATCAGGGATGATGTCGTCCCGCCAGTGAGTGGTTACGGAGGTAACACTCCACACTACATCTTCAACCAATACGATCAATATCCTGGCGTTGAAGAGTATCACAGCTTCCTGCGTATAGACAGCAATGGATATGACGCTGGCCAACAAGGCATAATTGGCAGTGCCACAGGCAAAGTTTGGTTTAGGTTCAAGAACATACAAGTTGAGCACAGCACTGACACAATAAACTATAATAGTTGGAATCACATCCTGATATCAATGAAACGGTCAGGCAATGATCCTGCCAATGACCAGATAGACTTTGCTATCAACGGTCTGACCTACAGCAATCAGTTCGCACCCATCAACACAAGATACCTAGCTTCAGGTGATATCACCAGGCATTCAACCAGCAACACATTGATAGACAATGACCTGACTGATCCCAGCGTGATTGGTTCAGGAGCGGTGAATGCTAATTCAAATTTCCAATATCAAGGCCATATGTATCAGATGTATTTTGACAACAAATATTACGACCTTACCACATATTCAAATGTCAGCCTGTTCAATTCAACAGCCAAGAGAAACAACGCCGCACTGCCAAGTCGTGGCACCAAACCTTTGGTGTTGATCACAGACTTCAACGATTTCAATTCTGGATCAAATGATGCTGGAACCATTGAGAGGTATAACATCAGTAGTTCAACGTTAAGCAAACCATAATCCAATAAATACCTTTGTAATTACAAAAGGAGATCCTGGATGCCAACCAAGGCCGCGATAGTGACTAGGGCACAGACCACTAGCACGATTTCAACAGATAGTCTGAACATCAACGCACCACTGACGTTTGAACAGATTGACTCAACACTGATAAACCTACGTGACTCATCACACGCCATAGCGGCGGACACTGGTAGCAAGGACGTCCAACAGGGCGACACACTGACCATAGCGGGTGGCACTGG
>Ga0222715_10003537_pt1 | contig 13913 bp, 13 predicted proteins | sample C33_9DmetaG_FD_165056 | JGI IMG/M metagenome (GOLD analysis project Ga0222715, IMG submission 165056) | Estuarine water microbial communities from San Francisco Bay, California, United States - C33_9D | ecosystem: Environmental > Aquatic > Marine > Unclassified | place: USA: California...
CGCCTCCGCCGCCTCCCTCTCCGCCGCCTCCGCCGCCTCCGCCGCCTCCGCCGCCTCCATCGCCTCCGCCGCCTCCGCCGCCTCCGACCTCCAAACTCGCGACCGCAGGGGTCGCTATTATCTGCTCTGCCAACAAATAAGGCATGTTTTCCAGGTTGATGCTCGTGAGCATAGAGAGTATATCGGTTTGTATGCCCACCGGAAACGTACGCAGTATATCGTAGAATGTGTCCAGTCCTGGTGCTGGGGTGCTTGCATTTTCGCTTCTCGTCACTCTACCGGCCAGATCCTGCAGAGAGACGAGGCTGTTACAGCGCAGTATGCGCAGGAAAAGAACGGCGCTGGGGATGTTGTACCGTTTCACATATGCCATACATCTCGCGTCGAGGTCCGGTGTTGTCTTGTCCAGACTCAAACTACAGACTGTGTTCAGCGCACGACATTCCAAATTGTCACCTTTCTTGAAATGCAGATGTCCGCCATTATCTGTCTGCTCAAACGACGATCCTATTGGGAATGCCGCCCGCATGTTTTTGTGTATTTGGTACCCCCTCATAAAAAGCCGCGTGACACTGAGTGTCTTCGAAACGTTGACCTGTATTGCACCCTGACGGTTGTCCCTTGGAAATTTCCACATTGAGTTGTAAACGCCGCTGGCAGTGGATATATCTTGTAATAAATATATCAGCTGCTCTGTGACCGACCGGGCCACATACAGCCAGAAACTCTCACGCCGATGTTTGTCATTGCGTAATTTTTCAATAAATTCTTCCCAATTAGGGTTTAGGGTTTCATTATCGAAATACCTAGCAATCTCATTTTGTTTCCATCCATCCTTAGATTCCACGATAGAATGCCAGTCACTCATGTACATCAGGCCTCGTACGCTATTATCTGTCTGTCTCTCGTCACATTCTGTCTTAGTACTGGCGAAACGCTCTATGAATAGACAATATGCTGGCATTTGGAGGTCTGGTATCGTCATGGGCTGCATTTGGTAACGCGTGAGCATTGGTTCCTCGTTCATTCGAACGCGATCGTCAGTAAATGCATTTATTGTTTGACCTGTATTCTTCTGCCTTTGTAATCTTTCTTTGACCATTTTCAAGTTCATGTTTTCATCCAAGTACTCGGTTGTTCCCGTACTACTTTCTCCAATTGTTCCTTTGTTCTCACATCGGAAGTCACCGATCAAGAAGTGGCAATCATACGTGGTTGGTGTTATGGTCTTGTATACTCCATTCATCAGTTTTGTCATTGAATCTTTCATATCTCCATCCCCCCCCGACTTCATAACCACCATCTCGCATATAGCCCACAGCGTGGCATTGAACATCTCGTTTGTCCATCTTACGCCATATTTCCAATCTTTTGTCCCTGTATTTTCCAGGACTTTCTCTTCCTCTACTGTGTCGGCTGACTTGAGAGACCATGTCATGTGCCAGTTAGCGCGAAAAGTGAACACTGGCTGTTTCGAGTCGGGTTGGACAGCGCGGCCAATCTCCACAGCCTGCCACATTTTGTTCGCGGTTTTGCGTAATTGGTCGTTTTGCTTCATATAACTATAGTATTTGTCTTCTTGTGTACGTAACGCCAGCTCTTTGTTTTTAGGATACTCGTTTAACCACTCATCAAATGCGAGTGGTCGTGTGCCCTTGTCCTGTCCATCACATTCGTATACCAGACACAGCTGTATCACGTCGTTGTTTGACACGACGAAAAATCCATCTGGATTTTGCTTCAGTTCTTTATTCCATTGGTCTGTTCTGCTGTACAGACTGTTGTATACTTCTGTCCAATTGTGGGGGCCCTTGTATTCGAGTTTTATCAGTTTCTTCAGGAGCGACATTATTGGAATGGAGCTGGAGGTGTTCAAACGGGTGCTTTTCCAACCCTTCCGTGTGAAAACCCTCTGTAGTGCATACTCGAACAACTTCACACCGGCTACGTCTAACTCGTTGTCTGCCATGGTCTTGAGCACTATATTTCTGTCCGTCACGTTCAGCGCGTCATTATACAACTTCTGCACTGAACACTGCTTCCATTGTTCCCATCCATTCCTTGACGCCAGTGCTCACTGCTCAGGGGTGTTATATAGCGCACCCTGTACAGCTTCACCTCGTGTGTCGCTACGAATCTATATAATCCGAGATATACTGTCGCAGTTCGCTGAGAAGCAACAGGTGCACGTTCTCCCTGTTCAGTCGAATCACGAAGGTTGCGCGCATGTCCGACGAGGGCAGAAGCTCGGCGCACGGCACGCCTCTGACACTCAGATGTCGCAGTCGTTGCTGTGTACGGGTCTGACGCTCGTTGTAGACCATACGTCGGTACACGTTCTCGTGTAGAGGCGCGCTCGTGATGCTCTCTTCCAGCAAAACGTGACAAAGTCGCACCACCAACACGGCTCCTTGTGTGTTTATAAGGTTACAATCGAGACGCCTGTAGAACGACTGTTGTGCCTGCAAGACCGGGTGTGTGGACTGGTCGGATGTCGCCGCCTCTGGCATACATGCCAGACCGGACGAGAGCACAGTGACGCCGATGGCCGAGTGCACCTCGACAACGAGTTGCAGCCCGGACTCTAGATCCTGCACCGACGTGTGAAGCCGCAAGTCGAGCATTTCCTCGGCGTCGACCGCTCCGAGAGCCGCCTCGTCGTTTGTCAGCTGCTCGAGTTTGCACGAAAACGCCTCGAATGCACACGCGGGCACGCAAGAGATATCTGCCTTTACATCTGCTCCCTGTCGACACACTGGACACCGCATGTCGTTCACTAAGAAGTGCAGCAGGAGCGACGACGCGTGGAAGAGGTGACCACATGGCGTACAAAGACTGTCGTACTCTTCACCACACAAATTCCAGCGGGCGGGCAGCCCGGGGGTCTGCGCCTCCGCCACATGCTCGTGGGTGATGCAGCAGACAGCGTCTCGGTCGCGCGGGTCTGCCAGGGTGAGTCGACACTCCACGCGATGCGCGCGCGCGCCGCAGTGCGCGGTCCACGACTCGGGCCGCATTAGCGGTCCCTGGTCACTCTATATATACACGTGTGCACACAAAGCAAGAATGTGAATTTCGTGTTTGTTTATGTTTATTATCACGGTGTGTAGTGTGCACTGCATAGTGTTGTCTAGAGAAAGTGCATACATACTAAGGTCACGGTAGAAAAGGCAACTCAATATTCATCAGAGGAATCCCGCGTATCGCCCTCGGACACGGCCTCGGGCTCGTCCTCGTCGTCGGCCTCGTCGTCGGCCTCGTCGTCGGCCTCGTAGTCGGTCTCGGGCTCGTCCTCGTCGTCGGCCTCGTCGTCGGTCTCGCTCTCGGGCTCGCTCTCGGACTCGGCCTCGGGCTCGGCCTCGGTCGCGGGCTCGGTCTCGCTCTCGGGCTCGCTCTCGGACTCGGCCTCGGGCGCGGGCTCGGGCGCGGGCTCGGGCGCGGGCTCGGGCGCGGGCTCGGTCTCGCTCTCGGGCTCGGTCTCGCTCTCGGACTCGGCCTCGGGCGCGGGCTCGGGCGCGGGCTCGGGCGCGGGCTCGGGCGCGGGCTCGGGCGCGGGCTCGGCCTCGGCCTTGACCACGGTTACGGTCTCGGCCAGTGGCTCTTTCCAATGTACGTGCCTGTTACGGTTCTGTCCGTCGCTCTCGGTCTCGGTATCCGCGGTCTCGACCACGGCCTCGACCACGGCCTCGGGCGAGCGCGTGGGCGCGGGCTTGGACGCGGCCTTCTGTCGTTTCGCTCCAGTCACGGCCTTGTTCGAGTCCATTCCATTTGGCGAACCCTTGCGCTTTGACGCGGTCTCGCCCTTCTCTCGTGTCGCTCCAGTCACGGCCTTGGTCGAGTCCATTCCATTTGGCGAACCCTTGCGCTGTGACGCGGTCTCGCCCTTCTGTCGTGTCGCTGCACGCATGGCATTTTTCTTGACCACGTCCTCGGGCGATCGCTTTTTCCCTTCAATGAGTGATCGCACTTTCTCTAGTTCAGTTTGAGTCTTTTTGAGAATTATTGTTAGTTTATCGACGCCGTCTACCGCTTTATGCCACGCATCTTCACGTTTTGCCATATTTTCGTCGTTGGCTTGCTGAACTTCCAAAAACCTGGTTGCCACCAACGATTTCGCAGTTATGATCCTTTGCACGGTAAGACGTTCCTTATCTTCCAGCATGTTGGCTCTTGCCAGGCGATTCGCTTTAAGCTGCTCAGCGCCATGTTGCTTTGCTCTCCCATCCTGTCCTGTGTATTTCTCACGAGGTCCGATGTACTCGTCTGAGTCGTTTGTTACTTGCATGCCGTTTTCTGACACTATCATGTCGTATCTTAAATACTTGAGTTGTTCATGACCGTCCCGATCTCATCGGCACCGCAAGCTCAAGATCATGGACCTCGTGCCATTTGGCAGCGACTGGCACCTGGTCGTGGGGGTCGGCCAGCACCAGTGCTATTCATGTATGCGTCGGTGTTTACTATAAAGGGTCGTAGGATTGTCTGCATGAACACGGTCTAACACTATGCCATACCACACACGCACAGATCGGGACGACAAAAGGCACTGGCGGGGACGTGTTGATCCTCGAGGAGGCAGCGTACTGTGACGAAGGCTTCTTCTACGAGACGGTGGCGCCGATCCTGAGCGTGGGCAACGCCTCGCTCGTCGCGATCTCGACGCTGACCTCGGAGATCAACTTCTACACGCGGCTCATCAAGATGACGGACCCCGCGACGGACCGCCCGCTCTTCACGACGCGCTGCATCGAGCTCTGCTGCGAGAAGTGCAAGGAGGACGGCAAGGCGCACGAGTGCGTGCACATGCTGCACCTCGTGCCCTCCTGGCAGAGCCAGGAGCGGCACCGCAAGCTCAAGATCATGATGCAGGTGCGCGTGTGTGTTGTTTGTCTTGTTTAATGTTGTTTATTTTCATGGTACACACACTAGTGTGTGGAGATCGTGACCCATTAATTGTCCGAATCGGATTCAGACTCTGTGTCCTCCTATCAACGCAATGACACGATCAATTGTCCCTGTCGACGAATCAGATTCGTCACTCATGTGACTCGTACCCATCTGATTTGCCCTCGAGCTCTTTCGCGCACACGGGACAAATGTCCATATTACATTGCCTATTTAGGCATTTCCACATTGGCTGTTGTCTGATCGATTTGTCAGTCTCGTTATGAAACACACACCAGGCGATTCTCTTGGCTACAAACACTAAGTTATTTCCGCATTGCGGGCAACCAGGGCGTCTTGAACGCAAATGCTTGCTCGGGACTGGCTCCATTGCGTGAGGTGCTGACACTGCCATGTTGTATCTTAAATATTATCTCTTCTGCAGGACCGCCCCGACCTCATCCAGTCCGAGCTCGCTGGCCTGGCGTTCGACTCGCTGCAGCAGGTCTTCCGCAAGAGCGACGTGGAGATCATGTTCGCGTCGCCGGCGATCGAGTTTGCCAAAAACACGACCGTGTGGCTCGTGGTGGACCCGGCGGCGGGCGGGCCGCAGAGCGACTACGCCCTCGTGACGATCTGTCGCAACAAGGGCTGCGTGGTGGTGAGTGTTCGTTAGTTGCCCCCTGAAAAGGTCACGCCAGCATGTAGCAGTCGTGCGCCGTCTGTACGAATTCGCATGGAGACTGGCGCTCGTCGACGCAGAAGTCCAGCACGACGCGTTTGCGCATGTCCGACATGAAGCGCACAATCTTCGCGCGGTTGCTGTGGTCCATGTCCAGTACGCGTTCCTTGAGCTCGGCATGCACGTTGAACAGGAAAAAGAAAATGGTCAGACGTGTGGCCAAGGGGCCCTGCATCAGAGTACGCAATTCCGCAATATCAACATAGTCTTTCCTGACGTTTGGCTCGCCAGGCTTGCTGGCGGGCCCGTCGGGCTCGCTGAAAAACTCGAGCTGCAACTGGTTCAGCGACCACTGCACTAACTCTTGTAGTAGCTCAGTCTGCAGTCCCTTGAATAACTGCTCGATAAGGTCGCATGCGATTTGCGCCTGTCTCTGTTTGGGGACGAACTGCGACGCGGGTACATGCGACTTGGAAGCGCTTGCGTCGGATTCCATGCAAACACTGACGCGCTGTTTTGCACAGGTCATCGGGATCGACGTGCTGCAAGGTTGCCGAGGTAATGGTGTATATCGTGTTTTCTTGATCTTTGTGGCATATGTCACCTTCTTTGGAGTCTGTCGTCGCGTGTTGTCGCCAATACAACACGCGCCTCTGTGTAGTACTGACGAGAATGTTGTACAGAGCCGGAAAAGCAATTTGCGCTCGTCGAGCGGCACATTGCCTGTCTACGCAGGCGTCCTGAATTCGCGGAAAGTCCGATCATTATTATGGTCGAGCGCAATCTCGGATTCGAGGCCGAGCACCATGAGCGTGCCCTGAACGGCATCCCTGGGACCCGTCACCGCGTGGACCACCAGGCAAAGCGGTATGGCGTGCTCACGACGCAGGACATCAAGTATGGCATGATGACGCTACTCAACACGATGCTGCGCGACCAGCGCATCAACGTCGTACCCGATCTGGTGTCTGATAACGCCGCCGCAAACGCGCGACGACTCAAGGAGCAGCTTTGCATATACTCTTTTCAGTTCAAGTCGGCCTCTAGTGCGTTTGGCCGCCAGCAGGTGGCACTCAACGGCAAGGTAGGTGGCATGAAGGACGACGTGTGCATCGCGCTGCAGCTAGCGGTATACTACAGTGCAAAAGAGCAGCTATATGCATGACACCCACGAAACGGCATTTTCTTCCGCGTGAACTATATATCGCTTCATGTGCGAGTCGCAAATGGGCAATGGACCTTCGGTCATGGAGATGGCGCTTGCGCGAGTGGCGTTCGAGCCCCCTCCATGCTCATACACGGCGACGGGTCGCAAGATGGTGCGCACCATCGACGGCGACGATGTGTGTATACAGATGTGTGCGCCGTTCTCTGTAATTCACCGCGAGGTGGCAAGTACCATCGAGGCGTACGAGGCGGGCAAGCCCTGTGTCCTCTTCAGTCACGGCAACGCGGAGGACCTGGGCCAGACGCGGTCATTCACTCAGGCATTCGCCGACGAACACAACTGCAACGTGCTGTCCTATGACTACGTTGGCTATGGTCTGTCCTCGGCCGGGACGCCGAGCGAGAGCAATATGAATAGTGCAATCGAGGCTGTGTTCCAGTACGCTGTACACACTCTGAAAATTCCACAGAAGGACATTGTCCTGATGGGACGGTCGATTGGTACCGCGCCCACCACCTACCTAGCTAGCCGACTGTACTGTGACGTGCGTGGCATAATCCTCATCTCGCCTTTGGCCTCCGGCTTCCGCACCTTCAGCAAGCCGCATAGGATGAGCGCCAGCATCTGCTCGGCGCTAGACGCGATATTCTGTCCGAACATTGTCTTTATTCGCAATGTACAGGCCCCGGTGTGCATAGTGCACGGTAGCGACGACACGGTCATTCCCGTGCACAACGCGGAAGAGCTGCAGGCCGCGGTCCCGACGCGATGGCGGCGGACGCCGCTGTATGTTTCGGGCGCGAACCACAACGATCTGCTGACGGACTACCACACGACTGTGATGCAGCGCTTGTCCGAGTTTCTGCTGTCGTGCCAGCCGATTTGCGAAGCATACGATTAGATATTTCCGTCGAGCCACCGACTATGGCTCACTGTACATGTCGCCATATACGGCGCTGTACAGGTGCATGAATATTCCAGTCAGCCACGATGAAACTAGAATGACTGCTTGCAGCGCACCCGCTTGCACGGCGTGGCTTTGGCTTACCCACACCGCGTTGCCCATCAGAGAGGCGAACACGAACGCGTCGCCAATCAAAAGCACATAGTCAGAACGGTCCCAGCACATGAACAGGCCGACAAGCTTGTACACGAAGCGGCTTCCGAAGAGAAACACGAGCACCGGCAGATACGGCATGTCCATTGTCTGGTACACTCGCAACAGCAATAGAAGTAGACACATTGTGAACATGCTCACGTTATGTCTGTTTTCGCGGCTGCCGGCCACTGCCCCCCTGCTGCAACCGGCGGTCACATTCACTACCAGATACACTCCTGACAGAATCATGAGATGCCATAGCAGCGCCGCATCCCCGGAAGTGAGCAGCACGCAGTGCCGCAGCAGTACGGACACTAATGTATACAACAAGACTACTGCGACCACCAAGTTCTCGACGTGCCGCCTCGGAAACCACAAGAACCTTACCTGTGATGTCTCGTGCGTCATGGCCGTCGCCATGTTGTGTGAGATAACACTTATGAGGTAGACAGCCAGCACAGCGACGAACAGGTAGTCTAGCGCCCACGTGCTGTCTTGGCGCCAGTATACCTTCGCAGTCTGTGTGTCTAGCACAATGTCCAGGTTGGAGTCCATGAGGTCACACAGCGAAAGCTCATACTGCGTGTCGACGGTGCGGATGACACGGCCAGTGTAGTCGCTCGAACAGCTGCTGCCGTTCGGGAAGCGCTGCACAAACTCGTTCTGGTACAGCGTCCGCCAGTCGTCGGGGAGGTCCACTGCTCCGGTACTGAAGAAAAGCATGCGCGAGTCTGACTCCTCACACAAAGCCGTGCGGCTGGGTTTGCAGTCTGTGCGGTGGAAGTCGTGGTGTGTGCTGATGTCCAGTGCCATGTGCTGGCTGACATGCATACCGCGCGGCGTGATGCGCAGGAAGTGGGCGCCCAGGCGCAGCGCCAGCAGCGTCCCGTGCGACCACTCCAGTGGGCCAGAGTCCGAGTCGAATACCAGGTAGGGGTGAGCGGAGTCCTGCACAGACTGGAAGGGCGTTGTTTCCCTCAATACACCTGTAAATATCACAATCTCTGTACATGTGCTAGGTCCTGCCGCGGCCCCGGGCCCTGCCCGCGACCGTGGGTCTTGCCCGCGGGCCCGGGTCCTGCCGCGACCCTGGGTCCTGCCCGCGGCCCCGGGTCCGGGACCGGAATGTATGTAAAATACATCTATTTTCGTGTGGTAAAAATCGAAAACTATTATATTCTCTATTTTCGTGTGGTAAAATCGAAAACTATTATATTCTCTATTTTCGTGTGGTAAAAATCGAAAACGTCCATCCGTCCCGATACGACCGTTTTGTTTGTGCTTTGATTTATGCGCATACATTTATGTGGATTTCAATTGCATCCTTCGAAAACTTCGCTGTCCGCGCACGGGGCACGCAAGTGCACTACCTTCCGCGCAATGAATCCCGTGGGCTCGTGTGCCGATCACGCTGACGCCGATGACGCTGATGATGCCGCCGATGAAGAACGCCGAGCTGCGCAGCTCATCACGGCCTGCATCCGCCGGCGTGTGCCCGCCCGCCCCAAATACAGTGTGCGCGACTGGTTCGCCGTCATCAAAGACGCGTTGGCGGAGCAGGACGCGCTTCCGTTGGCGCTTGCGAAGTCGAAGGGACTCGCGCACATCGTGGTGGTGCCGCATGACAATATTTGTCTTGATGCGTGTGCCTTGAATTGCACGGGATGCGCTGCGAGGGGGCGTCTGGTCGGCTTATTTGTCAGGACGCTGGAGAAGCAGGAAGGTACCGTCGTGTGCAAGTCATACCGCGCACTGCTGAATGACCTCCGAAATCATGCTTCTGACAGGCGCTCACACGACCGCATCTCCGAGATCAGCAGCTGCAAACTGCTTGTAATGATGGATCAATACAAGACAGGGATATTCTCTGATGCCAGGGCGAATACTGCGGCTCTCGTGCTGGACAACTGGCTGCACGTTTTCGGCGCAGGACGCCATCCTCCTCTGAACGTCCTCGTCTTCTGTCGCAGGCTTATGCCGGTGTCGGCGATGCCCACCAGGCAGTGGATGTTCGAGTGGCACGAAACTGACCACATCACGCCTATCCGGCACGGCTTGAGGGTTGAGGACCACGTCGTCCAGCCAGACACCGGATGTGGTGTGTGTCTCAGCGCGGGGGCTTGCCACATGCACGACAGGCCGCCGTGGCAATCCGTCATCGAAAACCTGATCGTGGAGCAGAGTCCCGTGCGTCAGGCCCCTGACATAGTCTTCGTCCGCGGCATCCGCCGGGGCTTCGGCGTTCACGAATGGGTCGACAATCTACTACTGAACAACATTGATTCCGTTGTGGTGTACAAGGACGTGGACGAGGCCAAGGCTGATGTGTTCAACACGAGCATCGTACGTTCTCGTTTCCTCGAGAATGTGAAGCTGTTCGTGTTTTTGTTTCCATTGCAGAAGAACAGGCGTCTAGCATCGAGGGTCCATCGTCAGATCGATTTTCTTCTGAACCACCTCAGAGCACACCCTAAGAATTCGGCCGCGCAGTTCATCGTATTCGGTAGGGACCAGAACAAAATACCCCCATTGTTTTCTTCCGTCGTGTTCGACTTCGAGAGAGACACCCGGCAGATGCCTGCGGGCAGCTTCATCCACTACATGAAGATATCCGATAACATGTATGGCATGTCTCAATCACGCAACGCCTTTCCGCTGCCCGGCGATTACGACGACTCTGAGCCTTTCGGTGAGTATCACATCCAACACCAGACGCTGGTTGATAATCATTGGGAGACCAACCACGACCTCGTGACAGAATCAGACTCGGGAGATGACCATACCGGCATGCTCTTCAGTGATGTGCAGAGTGACGCCTCGAGTGTGGCAGGCGAAGTCGAGTACGATGATTTTTTGACGTGATTACGTCACCTGTCCAGACAGACGACAACCCTGGGTTGGCACCCGCACATGGACTTTGTATTTATGCATGTGTTGTCTCCATTAAATGTATGCATTCCGTCTATTCCTTGAACTGTCTCTATATATTGTCGGCATGGTGTTGTTACTTGGTCAGACGACCGGCAGCGAGATACCCCACGGCCAGGACGAGCCCCTGCTCGTGCGCAACTTTGTGTACACCACGCCGTGTCACCTGTCCCCGTCAGACACACACCAGCAGATGCTGAATGTGACCAAAGTGCGATTGGCCGCTGTGGAATGGTCCCCCTCCCACGTCGTGACCGGGTGGGACAGCACACCTTTCCACGCGGCCCCCGGATCACAGTCACACTTGACACAGTATGGCATCCCCACGGATGCTGAGTACGCGCGGATGCACTACACCTCGGGTTTGATAATGCCCCCCGTGTTCGCGCAGTTGTTTGGCGCGGAATTGCCCATGTTCATCACCAAGCATGTGTATGTGACACGGGACGCCATGCACATTGTCACGGAGATCGCCAAGCTTCCGCTAGTTGGTGACTGCATCGTGTACACGCGCTTGGTCGCCACGGACAATTACAAACTCCTTTCACGCAACACTATCATGGCCTACAGGTCCTGGTACATGGAACTGGTATGGTCGCCACTTAAGCAACACTTGCGTGACAGTCTGTGGCGGAACACCTGGGCACTGTCGCGGGCGTGGTGTGGAGAGTTGGGGTGAGACAAAAAACAATCAACGCCATTTTATGACTCATGTGCTCCACCCGTATCATGCGGCGCAGTATACGGATACCGCGACAGTTGCGACGCAGTTCCACATCACGGCTGAAACTGTGCATGCTAGCGGTGACGGTGCTCGGGATTGCGTGCATGCTGCAGCACAGTCCACATAACTCCCGCGGCCACCGGGCTACCACCGTGCACCTTCTGGTCGACGACCGTGAATCACTACATACCCTGGCGGCACCGCAGATGCTGCGGCATTGTGTCGTACTGACCATGGACGCCGCAGCTGCGCCCCGCGAGCTGGCCCCTGGCCTCATATGCGTTCCCTTCGTGGCGGTGCCGTTCGAGGCGGCGCATTTCCGTTTGCTGTCAGAGCAGGCGCAGGTCAAGCTGCGAGACACCAGCCTCCTGCACCACGCCGGGGACCTCAGCAACAACAATAGTGTCAATATATTCGTCAATCACCTACGAATATGGCAGCACATCATCGACCGTCTGGACGGCCCCGTCCTGGTGCTGGAGGACGACGCCATGTCACACACGCACGTGCCGCACATCCTGCGCCGTGTCCTTGAGGGTATGTACCTCGATGGCGTGAGCAATTATGTGCTCAAACTACAGGACAACGGCCCATGGTGGCAGTTCATGCAGTGGTCTCAGTACTACACAGTCGGCGAGCACTCTATCGTAAAATGCGAGTGCAGGCCACACCACACATCCTCCAGCTCGGCAGCCTACGTGATTGACAGACTGGCAGCACAGAACATGATCAAGCATGCCCTTCCCCTGGAGATGCATGTTGACGTGTATCTACACCACATGGGCTGCGTGTACGGCCACATCAATCTCTACGCTTTTCGACCCGACCTGGTCAGGGCGCATGTGCGCCCGTCCTTGCACTGGGCCGACAAGAATAAGTCGCACGGCAATTTCTTCTTGGGAATGGGCAAGTATACGCAGAGGGACTACCTCCTCGCAGTTGAGTTCGTCGAGAATTTGCTGGGAGGAACATGTGCTTTCTGGTGACGACCCAGCGTGCTCACACAAGTCATCCCAGCCGCGCGGCAATGGCATGGTTATGACTGAGTGCAAACAAAAGCATTGTTTATTCATATTCATGCAAATCGTCGTCTTTTGTATGCAGGGTACGTAAACGTACACGACATTCGCAATCAGTCCCTCACCACACAGCAAACATACTCTAAACTACATGTATGCATCAAGATGCATTCTACACTAAAACTGCATCTCGTTGAAGCCACTCATAATGACCGGGAGGTCGCTCCACACATCGCTTGTGTGTTCGGACATCAACGTCGCGTGTACAGACTTCCCTTCCAATGCTATCCAATACCGCAAGTAATTGATTTCCTTGGTATTTGCATCTGCCTGGACGCGCAAGTCCTGTAGCTCCTTCAGAATAGAAATATCCTCCTGCCGCTTCTCCGCTACACAATTTACCTGCTCAATCAGACCCACGATACGCTCATACGCTCTATTGTTGAGTGATGCCGCACTGTGTAGAGCGTGCTTCTGTGTTTTGTCACAGACAAATATCTTGATAAAGGCGCCACTGCTCATGAAGCCAGTGAAGTGATCGTTTTGTTGGTCTGTTGGAGTACACTGTCTGACGGTCAAGCCACACGCCCTTTCCAACTTCGCACGCACGCTCTTCATTAACTGGCTCAACTCGACCAGTGTACGGAGCTCGACATTGTTCATATGGTCTTTCTGTCTATTTTTTTGCGAATGGGTTTCGAGGGTGTGAAAGTCGGTAGGCGTGATGTGATGGAAATATATATAGATGGTTTATGGAAAAAATTTACACGTGTTTGTGCACGGTGTTTGCGGCAGAGACATCGGGAGATACAATTCCCTGGTACTAGAAATTGAGATATCGTGAGATACAATTTCATGGTACTAGAAATCGAGATATCGTGAGATACAATTTCATGGTACTAGAAATTGAGATATCGGGAGATACAATTTCATGGTACTAAAAATTGATATATCGGAAGATACAATTTCATGGTACTAGAAATTGAGATATTGGGAGATACAATTTCATGGTACTAGAAATTGAGATATTGGGAGATACAATTTTATGGTAATAGAAATCGAGATACCGGGAGGTACAATTTGATGACACATTGAAAAAAAAACATGATTCTTAAAAACCTCGAATCGAATATTCCACAGAGAAACATAGACCCTATGTCTGACACGCTTCCGAATGTTGACGGGCGCGCGGGTGTGAGTCTGCAAGTGTACACTTCGATGGCCGCGGGCCCCGGTCTCCGGAGCCCACGCAAGGCGCGATCGCTATGCAGGACGGCCGCGCGCTCTCCCCAAGCTCGGCGCTCGCGCTCTCCCCAAGCTCGGCGCTCGCGCTCTCCCCAAGCTCGGCGCTCGCGCTCTCCCCAAGCTCGGCGCTCGCGCTCTCCCCAAGCTCGGCGCTCGCGCTCTCC
>Ga0222715_10003538_pt1 | contig 13911 bp, 15 predicted proteins | sample C33_9DmetaG_FD_165056 | JGI IMG/M metagenome (GOLD analysis project Ga0222715, IMG submission 165056) | Estuarine water microbial communities from San Francisco Bay, California, United States - C33_9D | ecosystem: Environmental > Aquatic > Marine > Unclassified | place: USA: California...
CTAATAACAAAATAGATTTTGGTAGCCAGCCAGATGCAATAAGTGGCTTAGGAACCTTTTTAGTGTTAGATACCACTACAACTTTTGTGTCTTTGGTTACAGGAGAGTTTAGTTGCTCTCTTGCTACGTAGTTGTTAAACTCCTTGTCCCATATCATATTATTATCTCTTCTGTACAGAACAGTCATGTCAGTTGGGTTAGGTAGTAGTTGTTTAATCATGTAATGAACGAAGGCTAGTGAATCGCATTCGTGTGTTTCCTTTTTCTCAGCATTCCTTGCCTCTTCTAAAGACATAGGCAACTTGTTATTGTCAGACGGCATCACAAGCATTAATGGCCAACGATCTAGTGTGTGAAGTGTATCTATTACTTCGTTGAGAGAATAGTCAGTAGAAGGGACATGAACATTTTTATTTGTACGAGTTAAAAACCGATACATCATGTTGCCATGTTGATGTTCAATATGCTTCTGGAGATCACTCCAATCAAAATGTACTAGTCCTAACTCCTCTGCATTGTCTAAGTATAAATGTATATTGTGTTTAGCAGGCTCTCCATACTTGCTAAGACAATATTGTTTATTGACCTTAGACACATTACGAAGTTCGTAGTCATATATGCCAGGCTCATACATACTAGGATTGCTAGCATACTCAACTGTCTTATCATAAAACTTCAATATATTATCTTCTATATCAAAGCCTAAGTCTTTAAATCTACTAATAACCTTGTAAACATTCTGTTCTGAGAATGGTACATAGTGTGTCTTCTCTGCCATATAGTACTCAGACCCTTGGAGCTTCTTGATAAATTCTATATGCTTTATCATACGATTAGAAAACGGAAACTTAATAGCTAGCCACAGATGTTTATGCCCATACTCATCCATCTCCGCGACTGTGATCTTCTTAGAGCGATCAATATTTCTAATAGGAAATGTTGTAACTTTTATATGGTCTTCATAATGAAAGTAACCATGAGACTTTAGCAGCTCGTTGTATTCTCCAACCTTTCTCTGCATTAGAGCGACTTGGCGATCTGTCAGTCCAAGTTGTTTTTTTATTTGTGCTACTATACTATCAAATAGTTTGGTGTCTCCTTTCTTTAAAAACTCAGACCTATGGATATATTCAACGTATGCTTCTAAGGTAGTAAGGTTCTCTGATGTTTTATTCATAATAACTCTCAATAGGGTATACTTTTATTGTACACTATTCTAGGAAAGGAGTCAACCTCAAAAGTGGCTTACCTGATAATAATTCATCTGTTGTCCATTCTGTATATGCTAGATCATTCATCCATTGACGACGAGCTGGCATGAGTGGCTTGTTTATGTTATTGAAATCTAAGTTGCCTACAGACCATGCTAGGGATGTGTGTGAGCAGAAGACTGGCACGCCTTTGAGGGCAGCGTGGATGCCTGCGTTAGAGGAATATGATACTACGGCATATGCCTTAGATAAATCTAAATCATAATCATCATATGTGCCTCGTATCTTCTTTGGAATCTCAATTGTTGTGTTAGAGACAAGATTATCATATCTATCAGCGCACCTTGGATGCTGCCGTATTACAATAGGACGATCTGTGTGTAGACGTATAGTTTTACAAACGTCAGCTACCCACTGTCGTTGTTGTTCCTTATACTCCCATTGACCTGATTCGTTATGCTGCGAGGCAATGAGGATATGACCATCTTCATTCTTTCTCCACTTATCAGCTTTAAGTTGTAGAAAGTCTGCTCTACCACGATTGTTTAATACATCGCCAAAGATTGCTCTAGCGTTGACACCACCTATGCCCATCTTCCAACTGTAGTTGCGTTTGATAGCGCCTACTTCTAATACAATAACTTTTCTGCCTTCTTCTTTTGCTTTCTCAAAGATTTTTTTATTAGGAGCCATTCTACCTTTCCACAATACAGACCATATAACATCTACATCGCCGTCAGTAGAGTTGTGCTCTGTATCATGTCCAATTGCGTGAGCGCCACGCTCAAATGCTGTGAACACTGGCGCAGAATTTAATGCACCGTGTTGGCTCCATAGATTAAATTTCATATAAACTACTCCTATAAATACATTGTAACATATAAAGGTAATAATGTCAATCAATGTTTGTACCACATTCAATCAAGACGGGCTTGATCTATACGGCCAGACGTTTTTAAATACTTATGCTAACAATGTTGACAAAAATATAAAGTTAACAGTTTACGCAGAAAATTGTCAGCCAAAGAATCCTGATCCTAAACAAATTTTAATACTAGACCAACACGAGTCGTTGCCTGAGCTGTTGGCATTTAAGAAGACTTGGCACGATGTTCCTATGGCAAATGGCACCTGTCCCTTCCCACAGAAGCGTCCACGTGACTGGGATAAAAAGTTTAAATGGGATGCTATTCGCTTCTCCAATAAAGTATATGCTGTATTTGATGCTTGTGAGCGTCACGAGGGCGATTGGGTTGTGTGGATGGATGCTGATACTGTAGTCCATTCTCCATGGAGCTATGACGATTTTAAAGCGTTTCTAAAAGATGACAAGTGGCTAACATATGTAGGTAGAGGCAAAGGATCTCAGACTTGGCCTGAGTGTGGCTTCTATGGAATAGACACTTCGTCTGCTAAGGCACGACAGTTTGTAGCTAAACTTAAATGGATGTATGAGAATGCTAACATAGGAATCTTTACATTAGAAGAATGGCACGACTCGTATGTATTTGGCCACGTGTTAAATGAGTTTAAAGTTATGTATCCTGATATGTATGATGTAACTGCTGAGATGTATTTGAAAGAAGCACGAACAGGAGGCGGTGGACATCCTATTATAAACTGTGACTTAGGCAAGTATATTGATCATTTAAAAGGCGATAGAAAGAAGCGTGGTGCTTCTGCATTGAGAGATTTAATGGTTAGACGAATAGAGAAGTATTGGAAGAATATAAAGTAATAACAAGCATGAGTAATGCCTATTATGAGAAAGTAGGCAACTACATGTTACGCTCGTGGGCTAAGAACTGGAGTCCCTTTTTTCATTTAACAGTTTATACAGAAGACATTATTCCTTTTGATCACGAACGTATACATTGCGAAAGTTTATCGCAGTTTACTGAGTTATCTGCATTCTTAAAAGAAGAGCATTCAAACTCTCGTTGTGGAATGTTTGGAAAGAAGTCTTGGCCTATAATGCACAATTTAGTTCCAAACGAAGGAAAGCTAATTTGGATAGATGCAGATGTAATAACAGAAGGTCGTATTACACCACAATGGATTGAGGCATTAATTAGCAATAATTTTTCTGCTCATCTAGGAGTGCCACAGTATGGGTATTATTCTGTTGAGACTGGCTTCTTTATAATTAATAGATCTCATCCGTCAAAAGAATTGTTTAGGACAAAATATAGAAACATATATATGAAACGTGATTTCTCAAATATGCACAAGCCCTTTGATGGTGATTCATTTGGCAGATGTGTTACAGAATGTGTAGCTGAAGATCCAAAGTTTTCTTATAACGAATTATCACCTAAACCAGATAAAGTTCTTAGTCCATTTAATAAAAGATTTAAACGTGTCATGTGGCATTTAAAAGCTAAACACAAAGAAAAAGATTTAGCAAACTCTCCAAGAATGAATTCTATATTGCATCTCTAAAGTGTCGCCAAGCAGTTCCTGTTCTAAGTTCATCTTTACTCCAATGACACATAGATAACTTTTGCACCCATTCAAGTCTATCAAACTCTTCTGGTGATTCTAATTTTGCTAGTGATGTGTTCGCTACTTCATAGGCTTGTGAGTGTTGCGGTTCAGGATCTGTTATGAATACAGGTATACCTTCTATAGCTGAAACTACAGATGGTGAAGAGTTATATGTAACTGTAGCCCACGCATTATCTAGATCAGTTACAATACTTCTATTAGTGCTTATTCTGTGTTTAATGTTAAACTGATGCTTCAATGATTTAATGTAGCGATAGGCATGCTTGTCACCTGGGTGTGGTCTAATAACTATAGGACGATTAGAAAACTTTTTTATTTTCTTAACAGTTGATACTAGCCAATCACGTACATCATATCCACGCATACTCCAACCTCCATTACGTTGGCAACAGATTAGTATATGATTACCGTTTCTCCTATACGGTTGTAATTTAAGATTGAGGTCATTACTAATAAGGTCCCAGCGTCTTGGTTTTATGTTATAATCAAAGTAATTGCCGGTGGTGGGAAAGACTCCATTTAAACTCCAACGATGGTACATAGTAGGATGTTCTTTGCCAGTACGATAGTTAAACAAATTAGAGTCGGCTATAAGCGTAGGAGTAGGATCTGCTAGAACATCACGCCTAAAGTTAAGGTGTGGTACTCTGTCAGACTGCTCGTGAACAAAGCCTTGTATAATCCCAACGTCACATTCTTCTATTGTGCGATGATAATGCTCTACACCTTCGTCGCCTTTTTTGTTTACACCTTCAATAATGTCATGAAGTATATCTAGCTTGTGATTTGACCTTGTAGGATTAGGAGCGCCTCCAAAGTAAGCTACAACTTTCATTTATCAATTACATCGTCTTGAGAGAATCTTTGTTTTGTTAGATAATGATATTCTCGCTTCCAGCGTTCATGATACGGTGTAAAGAAATAGTTTTTGAACCATGGGCCGCCTTCGGTGTAATGTATTAGTTTAGGTTTGCCGTCAGCAGGTTCTCTGTACCAGCCTGATATCCAGTTCCAATCTACAGGTAGAGATCCTATTTCATTATTGTCTAGCCAGGTGAACCTGTGTAAATATGCTCCTGTAGTTTCTTCGTCAGAGATAAATTCAGGTGTAAGTATTTTATTTTTCTTATGAGCACAATTAATAAGCATTACAGAAGACCAGTTCTTCCTAGGATAAAGGTATTGGGGTCTATTATCCATTTTAGTTTCTGAGGTAGGCAGGTAGTTGTGCTGTACACACATTACCGCATACTTACGATTAGCATAATCAAATAACTCTTTGATATTAGTTTGAGCTATAGTATCACAATCTATAAACAATGCCCAGCCTTTATAGTTTTGTAGATAAGGAACTAGAAATCTTGTAAAGGTAAACTCAGTAGCCGAAAGTGCATCATCGCCACGTGTATAAATTTTATCTGCTATTAGCTGATATTTCTTTAGTGGAATAACTTCTACATTACGAGATCTAAAATATATAGAATGCTCGCATACACGATAAGCTATGTCCTCTCTAGAATCATAACCCACATAAACTTTTAAATCGCTCATAAAACTTTCTATTTAAATTTCTACATTCCTCAAGGTAATCATTAGGAATGCTCATAGTATCATTAGATACTTCGTGTACTGACTCTAACATTACTGGAGCATATTTAAAAGTTTTAAACTTAGTACTCCATGGCACTACTTGAACATTTTTGCCAAGTAGCATAGCCCAGTAAGCTCCGTGATAACTTGTCGTTACTACAGTCTCAGCTGAAGCTAAAAACTTTATTATTCTATAAATGTCTTTTGCCTTATTAGTCAGTACAGGGGCATCTACATCTGGCTTCTCTTTTCCTGCGTGTAGATAATATACTTTGTTATGCTCTATGCTATATGGACTATCAAACGCAGGATGCAGACAGGTTGCACAAGGTAGATATTCTCCAACTCTAGCATTGTAATCTCTCAAGCCAACTAAGTCAGCGTCTTCAATCCATTCTGGATATCCTTTATCTTTATTTACATTATAGTTAGTACCAATACCCCAAGCTATGAGCTTCGAGGGTCTTTGTTTTACTATGTTATTAACATGTTCTGTAAATGTTGGATGTATTAAGCCGCCTCCGCCTATTACAACAATCTTATCCTTAGCATCATTGATTTGATACTTAGGATTATCTTGATGTTGAATAGGACAAGTCTTAGCAAAAAAATCATCAAAGTATCTGCTAGGATTACAATAAAAGTCTCCTGCGTTGCCTCTATGCTGTCTATGAAGTTCATATATCATACTGTAGAGTCCTCCATGCCGGCTACTCTTAGTTTAGTAATGTTTGTTAACTGCCATTGCTTCTGATCTAATCCTTTAAGCACTCCTAGCCATTTGTTTCGTAGCAGTGCCCATTCGTTAACAATTAGATCAAAGTCTACAACATCATCTTCTCCGTCTACATACTTCTCGCAGTCACGAGAGGACAGAGCACGTTGATAGTTCTCTAAATACTTTTTAAAGAATGTAGATTTTAATTTACGGTGTTGTATGTTTAACAAATTAAGTATAGCTTCAATCTCTTGTAATTGATTGAAGCGGTGTTCTACTATGCCAGGCATAGCGGCACATGCCTTCTCTAGGTTGCCTGATAGTTTACATTCTTTCCTAGCTTCTACGAGCTCTGTTTCAAAGTGTGTAATAGCGTCAGGGATTGCCCCAGTGTCTCTAGAAACTCTGCTGTACCATCCAGCCATAGTTACTCGTCAAAGTCTGAGTCAAGGTCTAAGTCTAAGTAATAAGCGATAGCAGCATCTAAAGTATCACAGTTACCCATTGCCATCTTTAGAGTTTGATCTGTTACGCCAAAGTCTGCGAGTTGATCTACATATTGCTCTGCGGTAATGCTTATAACTTTTTTATCAATCTGATCTTTAAATAGTAACCAAATGTCAACAATGTGACCTACTTCCATATTATTCATCTCCTGTATCTAAATTGTTATCGTCACTATTTACCTCGTCGAGGGAATGTGATAAAACATTATCCATGATATTGTGTAAACAATTATCTTCATTAGATTCCCAGGCCTTGCGATACTTTAGTATCTCATTGCCGTCTGGATCAGTGTATAGAAGTCTGTTGCCTGATTTAATTAGTATCTCTTTCTTCTCAAAGAGATCTACAAGTCCGCTAGTAGGAGACATACCTTGTGTATAAGGAATCTTTACCTGTACTCCTTCAAACGGTTTAGCGTAACGTGTCTTCATTACCTTACAAGCTGAACGAATACCGTTTACCGATGAAGTCTTATTACCTTCCTCGTCCTCTTTTAGTTTTAGCTTCTTCATAGCTACTACAATAGACGAAGCATAGATAAAGCCTTGTCCACCTGATATCTTATCATCTGGATCAAACATATCTTGTGATGCGTATGTATGATTAGTTGCTACTAGTCCTACATTGTGACTACCAAACATATTGACGCAGTTTCTAACAAGTGATGTTAGTGCCTTGGGCTTTCTACCCATATCACCTTTCATATCGCCTTTAGTAAACTGATCCACATCAGTTGGTGTAAGTAGCATACCTAATGAGTCAACTACAAATAAAACTTTAGGGCGCTCTTCAGTCTCAGACTCTCTGTAGCTTTCCATAAAGACAGAAATAGTTTTAGCTACATCGTCAATCATGCTCATATTGAGTTTTAGTAGCTTGCTCTCAGACGTGTCAACACCTAGTGCTTGTAGCCAAGTTTCGTCTAGCGCATTCTCTGAGTCAATAACAACAACAAAGATGCCTTGTTCTTGTGCTGCCTTTACAATGTTACCTGAGCAGATATAAGACTTGCCTGCGCCTGACTCTCCTGCAAATACCGATACCTTACCAAGCGGAATGCCTTTGTAGAAGTCTCCTGATATGAGATAGTTAAGAGCGTAGTTGCCTGTAGAGATCCAATCAGTAGGATCATTAAAACCAGCACTCATGCCAGTTATAGATTTAGTTAGTTGTGTTCTAAATTTTGATGGGTCAAAAGATTTGGCCATAGATTATCCTGTTAAGTCAAAAGAAGATATGATGCCTTTAACAGGCATCATATATGTAGTTATTAATCAGCGTTCTGGCGAGCTCTAATCATGGCTAAAATATTATCAGCATTAGAGTCTGTTGCCTTGGTTGCCGCTTTTGGCGTTGCAGGTGCGTCTGGCTCAAATGGCGGATCCTCGTCCTCTACTTTAGTTTCTGCTTCTGGAGCAGGTGCAGGTGCAGGTGCAGGAGCCGACTCTCTAGCAACCGGATCACCAGTTCTAGATGCCAAACCATATGGACGGAAGTAGTTACCAAAGCGTTCTTCATCATATGCTTCTCCGTCTACAGAAGCTTCAAACAATTCTTTGATAATTTTTTGTTCGACGTCTCCTGGCTTTTTAGGCAGGAAGTCGTTAAGGTTGAACAGGCCAAAGTTGTTAATAGCCTGCATCTCTTTGTCATCTAGTGGGCGTGTTCGTCGTGCCCAAGAAGACGTAGAGTAGTCCGCATAGCCGCCTTTGGAAGACTTCTTCAGTCTAAAGTCTAAGCCTGCTGTATAATCAGTTGGCAGTTCTTCCATATCCGGATCCATTAACGCATCCTTTACAAGTGTAAAGATTTGTGGACCAATTACAAACCTGCGAATTGGATTCTCTGGTTTGCTATCCTCGTTCAACGGATCGTCAACAACAAAACCTTGGAACAAATACGATCGCTTCTTCCAATACTTGCGACCCATGTCCTCTAGTGAAGCGTCTTTAAACCAGCCTCGTACCTCATTAAGTACAGAACAAGACTCGCCATACATTTCCATACAAGGAACTTGTACAATTACTTCTTTAGGATCGCCACCTTTGACTCCAGCGAACGGGAGCTTAATCATTGCTCGTTCTCGCCAAAAGAAAGTGTTAGATGAATCTTGATCAGGAATGAATCTCAGAACGGCAGTATCACCTTCGCCGATGTTCCAGAAAGGATATACGCTATTATCGCCTGATGATTGTCCAGTTTTGCGGGTGTGTTGTTCTTTGAGTTTTGCTCGGATTTCTGCTAAAGTTGCCATAATAATTCTCCTATTGTTAGCCTAAGTTAGTTTTAAAAAATGTGCCTAAAGTTTTTTGTAGCACTATACTTGTATTGTACTACATAAGTAATTGAAAGTCAACGATTTTTTTCAATTACAAAAGTTTTATAATTTCGCCTGAAGCGACGAGGTACGAAAATGTGATTGCTACAAGAGCAACTCCTATTATCATTTTATTCCTCATTTCTATTTATGATCATTCATACAGTGTGTATGCCAGTATGATCCTCCGTGTTGATCATCATGATCGTGATGCACCCATTCATTACACACATGATCTGTGTGAGACATTTGCATATGAGCCATTCTATGTTCTCGCATAGGGTTAGAACATGCTGCTACTATTGCTGCTACAAATGTTAATAATAAAAATTGTTTCATTGTTATCCTTACCATTTAGTGAACCATAACATTACATTTCCTATTGGAGTCTCAACATCATCTAGTTTCACAACAAATTTTTTCATGTCTGGATGTGCTTCAAACAATGCCAACTCAGTATATGTAATCATTGGTTCAGCTTTTAACTTTTTATATAAATCCATTACTTCCATAGGACTATCAGCTATAAACAATGTTATGCCTAAGTCGTTATACGAAGTAAATTTAACTCCATGTCGTTGTGCTATAACTTTATCATAATCCATTACCTTCATCTCGGCAACTACATAATCAAAAGAGAAAGCGTATACATCTTCCCTTGATGTATAAAATACAGGATACTCTTTTCCGCCTCGCATTATTGATCTGTCAAGATTTACAAATGTTCGACCGTTACCTATATATGTATCACTATGTAATTCAGCATAAGCTGAAAATGAAAATACAATTGTTACAAATATAGCAACAATCGTATTAGTTATAATCTTCATCAATTCTCCTAGCCCAATGACACGCACCAGTTTATTTATTTCAATCTAACCCTGAAAGTCTTACGATATCACCTAAGTCGCCTGTGTCAGGTTGAATGTATTCTCCGCGACCTTGTGTGTTATACTCTCTAAATTTTTCGTTAATAGCATTAATAAATGCTTCAGCAGTTCTTACATACTGCTCGCCGTATTCTTTTTCAACGCCTGTTAGTACAGATGTTTCGCCTTTAGGGAATCGTCCTGACTCTCTGTCATACATAGATAGAACAAATTCTGTAACAGGAATTTGTTGCTCTTCGTGGCTGTGAAAAGTTTCTTTGTTTATAGCACCATATTTTTTGGCGTATTTCTTAACAAGTTTTTCCATGTCTGGATTGTCTATTCCTCTAAAAGAATCTATGTTTTTTCCTTTATAGTAAATGTCACCAAGATTGCTCTTATCATTAAATGTTACAAACAAGTTATCGCTGAGATGATACATTTTCTTTTGAAATCCAGATGCACCAGACGTTGATACTTCTATTTCAGATCCAACAATCTTTTCTAATGCTGCTTTTAGAGGATCGCCGTCGCTATATTCATCTTCTAGTTCTAAAGCTGAGTCTACTACTTTAGTTGCCCACTTTTCAAACTCGTCTACCTTAGTTCGTGTTTTTCTTGAAGCTACTTTAATTTCTTCGTCAACAATATCTTCAGGATTAATCTCAGTTACAAGATTGCTTTCAGCAACTAGTTTGTAAATGTATGGAAAGACATCTTCTAGCTCTTCGTTAAACTGTTTAATAGTTAATTTGTCAATCCAGTTTTTAGAAATATTTTCAGGTACTGCTACCATTTCATCTGGGATAAACTTCTCTGCTATTGATTTGTATACAGCAGGACGTTGTACTGAAACAAGATAACTTTTAATACCAGCAATGCGCTCAGCGATTGTTGACATATATGGAGACATATTCTCAGCCATAAAAGAATTCTTGCCTACATATACTTTGAACTTTCGTAGTTGATTTAGTTCTTCAGACAAACCTGTAATGTGTTTGCCAAAGTCATCATACATAGTGCCGCCTTCGGCAACATGTCGTGCCGCTGCTCTAGCACCATTTAAGTGTCGATACGGATACTTAAATCTCTCTCCGTCGTCGTTCTCAATATAGATGCTTTCAATATATTGAGTTCTGCCATTTGAGATTTCAGTGTTTACAGGATGTGTGTGCTTAATATGTATCTTAGCTGATCCTATATTCTGAAAACTATTCCTAGCAGTGCCGTATAGTCTTGATTCAGTCATTGTACTTTCCCTAAACTTTTCTTGTGCCATGAAGCTATAATCTCTTCTATCCAAATTATTTTTTGTAATGTTTCTTACATCAAAATTAAGTAATCGCTTTTTTGCAAATTGCCTTAGTTCTTTTAAAAACCCAAACCATCTATTCTTTGATATTTCACCTTGGTCTTCTAAAAAGGCATTTGAGTAGATTACATCTAAACTCTCTTTGTTTATTGATACAGATATTTTAGCAGACTCGTCAAATTCAAAATCAAAAAATCTAGCTTCCTTAGGCTCATTAGTAACTAAGCCCTCGGCGTCTCCTAATGTTACCTCAGGAAATCTTGATCTGATTTTGTTAAACAGCTCTTCGCCGATAAACTCTATATTCTTTTCCATAATAATATTTATCTAAAGATTGTGGTATAATCAATAACCATTAGAGATGAATATTGGCATTGGTGGTTCATACTCTTCATCTTCTCGCAAACTTTTAAACGAGTTGTATATGCGAGGGTCCCAGTCTTTGAGTACACCAATAACTCTAATGACTAACAGCATAGCAGAAACTAAATCATCTGTCTCGCCTGGTTTTGCTTTGTAACTGGCAGCAGTTGCTACAAAACCTTTAAGCTCTGAGATGAGAGGCCCTGATGCTATTTGTAATTTGTCGTTTTCTATTAAATGTTTTAACTTGGCACAAGCATTTATTTTAGACGAGTGTGTTGTGTTAAAACCTTTTCTAAACTTTCTAACGTGTCCTTTTCTAATAGGCTCTGATACAAACAGTCCTGGTATGTTCTCTTCACCTAAGTCGTTGATAACTATTAGAGCCGCTTCTCCAATAGTGTTGTTCTCAACTGACCAGTATAGTGATTGGACAGAATCTAACTTAGGCGCTACCTGATTGCATAGTTCTTGCATTAGTCTGATTTGGGCAGAGATTGGCGTTGTGTTGTGTCGCCATTCTGCTACCTGTTTGTAGGTAGGTAGCTCTATTATCTGTATCGCAGCGTAGTCTCCGCCTGTCCCCATTGCTGGGTCCAGTGCGATGATGTAAGAATTTTTTGGTACAATAGAGTCGTACCAGCGGACTTGGCCTGAATGTGTCTTAACAGGTTTGTCTACCATATTAGAGAGGAAGATGGAGTTGATTAGTGTCTCGTCGTATACTAAGAACTCACAGCCGTACTCTCTACGGAACCGCTCCTCTCCAATACGCCCCATTTCTACTTGTCGCCAAGCATCATCTCTATCTGGGTGCTCGTTCCAGTGTACTGTAAAAGAATGGAAGCCGTTAATGCCTACTTCTTGTTTGTTACCTAGCTCGTCATACTTTTGTTCTGCTTGCTTCCATATAGTTGCAAATGTATCTTCGTCTGAGTTAGGAGTGGATGTAATAATGGCACGCCCACCAGTTGCTAGTGTAGGAGATATGGAAGTCCAAAATTCATCTGCTATATTTGGTGCCACAAAGGCAAACTCATCACAATACAGTAGTGATATGGACATACCTCTACCAGTGTTGCCTGTTGTAGTAGCTGACACAATACGTGAGTTGTTCTCAAACTCAATAGATCCTTTGTTGTAACTGATTACACCTGCTCTAATAAAGTCAGGGCACATCTCATATACATAGCGTATCCTCTGCATAATCTCTTGGGCGCCTGTATACTTGTGAGCGGCAATAAGGATAGTTTGGTCAGGATGGAACATAGCATACCACGCTAGGTATATCGCAGCGCAGGTGGTCTTGCCAGTCTGACGCGGTAACATATTTACGTTAAAACGATGAGCGTGGTATGTGTTAAGGAGTCTAACTTGATACTCGTATGGATCAAATAATAACTTACCTTTTGTTGGATGTTGTATGAAAGCGTAGTGTGAGGCAAAGTGTAGGTATCCTTTTTCATGATCCATACACTTCATTAATTCTTCTACTTGGTGTTCTGTAAAGGTTTCTTGCTTGTTTGCCTTTTTTACTAGAACACCTTCAAGTGATTTTGACATTGTCTTTTATTTGTTGTGCCGTTGCATCCAATTTTTTGTTTGGGTCATTTTTTATGCTACGCCGCCCATATTTGGATTACCCATAGTGGCAGTTGTTCCCATGCCAGTGCCAGCTTTATTTGTAGCAGTTGCTCCAGTAGTAACGTTGCTGCCTTTACTCAGATGGTTTAATACTTTTTTAAGAGTTGCAATTTGATTAGGATGATTCATTGTTTGGAATGTTGCTGCCATTTTTGGACGTTTAGATATAAACTCCATAGCTTGATCAACCTGATGTGTAGTAAACCCATTGTTTACTAATACAGTTTGAGCCTTTCCTAATTTGTTACCCACATCTACTTTAAGTTTTTGAGCAGCACTCCAATCCTTTTCACAGATGAGGCCTGCAAGCCTTTTGATGTCATACAAAGATTCTGTTAACATTTTATTTTCTTCCACGAGCCTTAGTTCGGCTAACATTTGCTAGATGTCGTCGACGTGCTTTTTTCTTTTCTGCATCATCTTCGCCTGGCTTTTTGTCTGCCCAGTCTGGAACACCATCACCGTCTTCGTCTGGCTTTTTATTGTCCTCTTCATTTTGTAGTCCGGACAGTTTGCGTATGCGATTCATCTCTTCATCATACATACTATTATTTTCGCTATCTTCTTCTCCATCTTCAGGTGCTGAAAGAATTTTAGCTTTAACTTCGTTTGGCAATTTGTTTTGTTTTCCAACTAAATCTTTTTCTGGTGTAGTCTGATATCCTTCCTCTTGACTAACCTGTGCTAAAGCCTCATCGTAGTCTGTACCTAGGAATTCAACTTTGTCACCAAACATCATTTTTAACTTTCGAGCTTTAGAATTTGGAAGCGCCATGATGTCTGCGTTCTCGTCTGGTACCTCAATGTCGCCTGCAAAGCGATTATCATTTTGGATGTCCATATAGTCTTCTTCATTAGGTACTACAAAGAAT
>Ga0222715_10003539_pt1 | contig 13909 bp, 9 predicted proteins | sample C33_9DmetaG_FD_165056 | JGI IMG/M metagenome (GOLD analysis project Ga0222715, IMG submission 165056) | Estuarine water microbial communities from San Francisco Bay, California, United States - C33_9D | ecosystem: Environmental > Aquatic > Marine > Unclassified | place: USA: California...
CTATCCAGCTGTTTCTTTACTTTTTAATAGTTTCTACAGAGAATATACAGGAATTGCTAAGGTTGCATTTAGTATTGATGGTGGTGTAACATTTACAGATGAAATGGAAGTGCATCCAGATATTGATGTTAATGATGCAACTACTCCTGATTATCAAGTAATGTTAAATATCCCTCCAAATATTGCAGGACAACCAAGTGTACATATTCAGTTTATTTATGACGGTACCGTTTTGTATAATAATTATTATGGTTATTATTTCTGGTGTATTGATGATATCCAATTAATCGAAACACCTGCTCATTTAATGGTATGTCAAGACGAGATGTTTGGTGGATGGTGGTTAGGCTATCAAACAACTGGGGATTTAGGATGTAATTATACATTTAATCCAATGGCACAAGCATTAGGTAATCCATACAGACTTGAAGGTGTTGTAAGAAATTTAGGAGCTAACGCTCAAAATAATGTAACTCTACATGGTGATATTGCTGATGATGCTGGAAATGTATTATTTTCAGATGTATCTAATGGAATTACTCTTGGTGTTTCGTCTACAGATACACTAGCATTGAATAGCTTTTATACACCAACTGGAATGGGGCTTCATAATATAAGTATTTGGGCAACATCTGATTCTTTCCCATACACAGATACCGCGACAATGTCAAGCATTGTTTCTGATACAATCTATGCTATTGATTATGATTGGAATTCAGATGGTGCAAATTTAGGAACTAGCGCTTGGAGGATTGGAAGAACTTGTGGTGGTCAAGTTGGAACTTCCGCATATGATATATATGCTGATGCTCAAGTAACATCTATCTCTTTTCATGTAGGTTCAGAGTCTGTAGTTGGCGCTCAGATGACTACTGAAGTATATGAAGGCTTTGGTACTAACAGTATATTCTTAGCTGAATCAGATCCTTATTCATTAACTGCAGCTGATATTGGTAATTGGGTTACTATTCCATTACTTAGCCCTCTTCCTGTCTTTAAAGGAACATCTTATATGGCTGCTGTAAGAGGTTTTGCTCATCCAACAGATACATTTTTAATTACAGTTGCTACTAACCCTGCTTCTTCTAGCTATATTCAAGATAATGGATGTAATTTAAACTCAGCAAATCCTGCCGGAACATGGTATACTGCTACAGATAAAATGGCCATCAGAATGAATTTTGGATACATTAATAGTGTTGAAGATAGAGGAGAAAATAATGATTTTAAGATTTATCCTAATCCAACAAATGGTTTATTCTCAATAATTACAGAAAGTAATAAGCCATGTAAGATTAGCATAACTAATGTTATTGGACAAGAGATTATTTCTTTAGAACATAATGGAATAACCTCTCCTTCAATTGATTTAAATAAATTTGATAAAGGTATTTATAATGTAACTTTATCATATGAAAATAAAGTCTCAGTAAAATCAGTGATTTTAGAATAAGCTTATATAATCTTTACAATTTTAAAAGCCCTATTTTACGATAGGGCTTTTTTATTATATTTGTCTTAACCCAACAAATAATAAAGTATGAAAAATATATATTCACTTCTAATTTTTATGGTTTTGTCATTAGTTGTTTTTAGTCAACAATCAAATAATGATTTTGAATTAGAAACTATTAATCTTTTAACAAATTCACCATCAGCTAATATCCTGCCTTCTCATTTTAATTCATCATCTGTAACTCCAATCTGGTCAGAAGATTTTTCCGCTGGTTTTCCAGCCTTATGGTCAACCAGTTCTTCTAATATGGGTGGTGGTTTTGCAACTTGTCCTTGGGCGTGGACAACTGATGGAACATGGGGTTATTACAATGGAAATCAGGGAACTGCAGGCTCAAATGCACTTACCTCTACTACAGCAAGCGATGGTTTTCTAATTTGTGATACAGATTCTGCAAATCATTATGCTTATGGTCAGCCTTCTGGTTCAACTTATCAATATATTGAATCTTTAGTTACAACAAATGCTATTGACTTATCATTGTATCCTGCTGTAAGTCTTGAATTTGAGCATCTTTTTAGATACAATAATTTAGGAAACGGTAGTTTCACACCACCCTCAGTGTATATTAGCACAGATTCTATTAACTGGACTTCTTATTTAGTGAATAGTGGTATTTCAAATAATACTCAGTCATCAAATCCTGAATTTACAAGTATTAACATATCTAGTGTTGCTGGTAATCAACCTACTGTATACATAAGGTTTGGATGGGTAGCAAGATGCTATTATTGGATGATTGATGATATTAAGATTGTAGAAACGGACCCAAATAGGTTAGAAATATCTGATCATACTTATGGCGGTTGGTGGCTTGGGTATCAACTTACAGGAGATATTGGAATTGATTATACATTTAATCCAATGAATCAAGCGAACCATAATCCATATAGGATGGAGGCAGTAGTTCAAAATAACGGAGCTAGTGCACAAACAAATACAAGATTGAAAACTATGCAGAGTGATGCTGCTGGAAATGTTATTGGTTATACATCTTCTAATCCAATAACATCGACGGTTAATGCATATGATACTTTAGCAACAAGTGATGATTTTTCTCCAACAAATTATGGCTATCATGAATTTAGTTTCTGGGCAAGTTCTGATTCTTTTCCATCTACAGATACTTTAGTAAGAGGAAGCGTTGTTACAGACACAGTTTATGGTGTTGATTATGATTGGAATTCAGATGGAGCTAATGCTGGAAATGGATTCTTTCTTGGAAGATCTTGCGGAGGGCAGGTATTAGCAAATGCTTTTGATATATATAAAAACACAACATTAACTTCAATTTCTTTTCATGTAAACGATAAATCCGTTCCTGGTGCGGAATTAAATGTTGAATTGTATGAAACAGATGGTCAGATATATTTAGAGGAATCAGACTCTTATGTTTTAACTGCTGCTGATATTGATTCTTGGGTAACATTACCTTTAATCAATCCGTATCCTTTATTTGCAGGAACATCTTATATGGCTGCTGTAAGAGGAAGACAGCATCCACTAGACACCTCATTAATTAGTAGTACTACTAATCCAAATACTTCTCGTTATCTTCAAGACAATTGTGGAGCTGGTACTTGGTATACAGTTTCCAAAGCATTACTTATAAGGATGAACTTTGGAACTGTAAACAGTATTAATGAAGAATTTAAACTTAATTATAATGTGTATCCTAATCCATCTAATGGAAAGTTTACAATTGATAATTTAACTAACGATACATATGATCTTATAGTAAATAATATTTTTGGTCAACAAGTATTAGAAGAGAAACAAATAATCAATGTGAAAAAAGAAATTGATTTAAGTCTTTTTTCTTCTGGTATTTATATTATAGAGATTAAAAATAAGAACAATAATTTCACTCATAAATTATTATTAGAATAGATGTTTAGTATTCTTCCATTTTATAAAAGCAGCTAAATAGCTGCTTTTATAGCTTTATGTTTAAATAGATAATAAAAAAGAATACATAGAACTATAAGAATTATTTCCCAATAGAATACATAGATTGGGATTCCAAAAAATTTATTTAAATCTTCAATAATTAGAGGGTTATTTACCGTTGGAGGTCTTGAAACATATAAATAATTTGAATCAATTAATGCATTAATTGGTAGAACAAATAATAATAGTAGATTAACTAAACCAAATGTTTTTAACCATGAGAATTCGGTTAATTTCATATTTAGTCCATAACGCATAAATAATGGAACAGCAATAATAGCAGCATGTTTAAAATAAAACATTATATAAAAGAAATAATACTCATTATATAATATGATTTGTGGAGTTAATATTGATAGCATTCCTCCAATAATACCTGCATAAAATAAAAATTCAAAAAGAAGCTGATTTTTTTTTGTAAAACCAATAAAGCAACATATTAAAGCAGATACGCTACATAAGTGTATTGGTAAGTTGCTCTTTAATGACCATGAATCAATACTTGTCAAAAGAATATGATTAGAAAGAGTCATTAATAAGACTAAAGAACTGCTTACTTTCATAAATATTTCTAAATGCTTGTCTTTAATTTTAAAACCAATAAAAAAATAGCAAATCATAAAAAAAACAGTGAGAGCCATATTTCTTATCCATTTATTTGAGAGGAAATCGATAGTAATAGTAATGTCCATTGTAAGAATAATATTTTCTATGTAAATATATGCTATTGAAATCTCTATACTATGTAGTGCATAGTAAAACTAAAAAGCCCCTAAAAATTTAGGGGCTTTTTAAGTGGTACCTCCAGGAATCGAACCAGGGACACATGGATTTTCAGTCCATTGCTCTACCAACTGAGCTAAGGTACCATCATTAGGGGTGCAAATTTAGCAGAATTTTTAATATTAAGAAATAAAATTACAATTCATATCATGAACTGTCTTTTTTGTAGCTTTGATAAAATTTAATTTATTGAAATTAGTTATAGATTTTGGTAATTCTCGAGTTAAGCTTGCGCTTTTTAGTAATAAAGACTTAGTTGCGACAAAAACAATAAAATTATTTTCTAGAAAAGAAGTGATTGGTCTCTGTGGTGATAGTACTATATCTTCATCAATATATTCTACAGTAAGAAAATTAAATGATTCAGAAAAAAAACTGCTTTCTTCACTTAATTGTTTAGAACTAAATAATGACACACCATTACCAATTTCTTCAGTGTATGAATCCTTCTTAGGAAGTGATAGAATTGCAGCAGTTGTTGGGGCGGCATTCTTATTTCCTAATAAGGATATTTGGGTTTTTGATGCTGGTAGTTGTTTGACTGCTGATTTTATTGATAAAGACAAAAAATATCATGGTGGTAGAATAACATTAGGATTGAAAATGCGTTATAAAGCATTGAGTGATTATACTTCCAACCTACCTTTAATTAATCAACAAGAATACACTCCATTTAAAGGTGAGAATACCAAGAATTCAATTGTTTCAGGAGTTCAATGTGGTATTTTGTCAGAAGTAAAAACCCTAATATCTGAGTGGAAGAAGGAAAATAAAGATTTTATAGTTTTATTTACAGGTGGAGATGTATCATTCTTTGAAAAAGAATTAAAAAGTAGCATATTTGCAGACCCTTTTTTAGTGTTAAAGGGTTTGAATGAAATTTTAGATTATAATGAGTAAAACATATAAGTTTAGTTTTTTAATTGTTCTGCTAATTTTTGCAGAATCTATTTTTGCGCAGCAAAATACAAGCTCCCCATATTCCAGATTTGGACTTGGAGATTTGACTAATCAGTTTTCCCCTGTTTTTAATTCTTTAGGTGGAGGAGGATACGCAATTTATAATGAAAATATTATTAATCCTTATAGTCCTGCTTCATATTCTGCATTTAGTCCTAATTCATTTATTTTTTCCACTGGTCTAAATCATAATGTTTTAAATATTCAATCATTGTCGGATGAACAGACTGTTAATAATGTTTCTTTAAGTCATATTGTTTTTGCTTTTCCATTAAGCAAAAGAATTGGTACAAGTTTTGGTGTTATTCCTTTTAGTAACATAGGATACACGTTAGAAAGTAGAAATCAACAGTATGAGGCTGATATGTTATATTCTGGTGACGGTGGGTTAAGCAAAGTATATTTAGGAGCTGCATTAAAAGTTCATGAGAATATTTCCATTGGAGCTAATGCGTCTTATCTTTTTGGGGGGTTAAATAGAAGAAAAAAATTAGAGTTTGATGATGAAACTATATTTAACTCAAGATCAAATTCTCTAATAAATCTTGATGGAGTTTTTTATGAATTTGGTATTATTTATGATAAAAGTATAGAAAGTTCTAATGCTAATATCACACTTTCCGTTAATGCCACAAATAATTCAGATATAAATGCTAAAAGATCAATTTTAGTTGAGACATTTGAATATTCTGGAGTTAATGAAATTGTTAAAGATACCTTTGTAAATTCAGTTGAAGAGGGTAATATGATTTTGCCTCAATATTTAAATTATGGTTTGGCATTTTCAAAAGGTTCATGGCTTTTTGTTTGTGATTATTCTACTCAAAATTGGAGCGATTACCAGTTATTTTCTGAATCTGACTCTCTAGTAAATAGTAAGAAAATTTCATCTGGATTACAATATACTCCTGATGCTAATTCTGTAACACAATTCTATAAGAGATGTAATTATAGAATTGGAGTAGCATTAAATACCACACCATTACAAATAAATAATATCCAATTAGAGGACAAAAGCATAAGTTTTGGTATTGGCATTCCAATTAAAAGAAATAAATCTACATATGATTTTTCTGTAACATTAGGTCAAAGAGGAACAAATTCAAATAATTTACTTAGAGAGAATTATATAAAATTTGGGTTAAGTATGTCATTTGAAGGAATATGGTTTGTTAAACAAAAATATAATTAGAAATGAGAAATGTTTTATTAGTTTTATTAGTCACTTTTTTAAGTCAAGATTTACAAGCACAGTCGAAATGGGGTAGTGATAGTATCAATTGTATTACTAACCTTTCTTTATATAGAGAGTATTATAAACAAAAGAATTATGAGGACGCATTGAAACCTTGGCGCTGGTCATTTTTAAATTGCCCCAGATCAAGTGGGAATATTTATAAAAATGGACCTGTAATTATAAAATCAAAATTGAAAAAAGATAAAGCTAATACTCAGGCATATCTTGATACTTTAATTCAAATTTATGATAATAGAATAACGTATTTTGGAAAAGAAGGTTTTGTTTTAGGCCTAAAAGGGGCAGATATGCTTAGGTATGATAAAGAAAATTATGTAGCAGCATATGAAGTGTTAAAACAATCTTTTGAGCTTCAGCAGTCAAATAGTTCTGCGGGAGCAATTTCTGCTTATTTTAAGTCAGCAACTTTAATGGAGAAAAATGGAGATCTTCAAAAAGAAGATGTTTTATCATTATATGCGAAATTATCTGATGTGATTGATTACAATTTAAGTAGTAATCCTAAAAAAAGTAAATATTATAATCAGACTCTATCTAATGTAGAGTCTTTATTCACTCCGTATGCAGATTGCGAGGCTTTAATTGGAATTTACTCAATAAAATTTCAGCAAAATCCAGATGATATTAATTTATTGAAAAGAATTGTTAAGGTTCTTGATAATAAGGATTGTGTTGAAGATAATTTGTTTTTTGAGGTATCCTCAAAGTTATATGAACTTGAGCCAGTAGCATTATCTGCTTCTAAAATGGGGAAAATGAGTATCTCAAGAGGTGAGTATACTCAGGCCATAAAATATTGTAAAGAAGCCATTGATTTAGAGCAAGATCCAGATGCAAAGGCAAAATATTATTTAGTCCTGGCAGATGCATATAGAAATTCAGGTTCGTTTTCAAATGCTCGTAACGCTTGCTATGAGGCTTTAAACTTAAAAGAAAATTGGGGAGAAGCATATATGAATTTAGGAAACATATATGTTGCTGGAGCTAAGTCTTGTGGAAATGATTTTGAGCAAAAAACTGTTTACTGGATAGCTGTAGATATGTTTAACAAAGCTCAAAAAGATGAATCAGTAACATCAAGAGCAAGAAAAAGTATTAATACTTATTCTAAATATTTTCCATCAACAGAAGTGTGTTTTTTTAATAATGTAGAAAAAAAAACAAAATATAAAATTGAATGTTGGGTTAATAAAACTACAACAGTAAGAACAAGCGATTAAGTAAATATGCGTTTTACTTTTATCTCCCTATTGTTTCTATCTATTTCTTGTACAAATGATCCTCATTTAGTGAGTGAGTTATTTGAAGATAAAAACTTACCAATTGAAATAATTGAAAAATCTAACTTAATCCATACCGAAAATGGTTTGATAAAACTTGAAATTATTGCTAATAAGATTGAAAGATTTATTGATGATTCTCCAAGATTATTATTTTCAAATGGTTTTGAAGTTATTTTCTATGATGATTCCTCAAATGTTATATCTAATTTAAAGGCAAAGAATGCTATTGTTGATGAAGTTAACAATATTATGAGAGCATCTAGTAGTGTTGTTTTAAGTAATAAAACAAAAACATTAGAAACTGAATACCTAGTTTGGGATGAGAAAAAAAATAAAATATATACAGAAAATGATGTTATTATTACTACTGAAAAGGAAAAGATTTATGCAAAAGGTTTTAGCTCTGATCCAAACTTTAATGATTATACATTAAATAAGATTAGTGGAAAAATGTATATTAGTGAAATAGATTAAAAAATGTATTTAACACTTGCTTTAATTACTATTGTTTTATCTGCTTTCTTTTCAGGAATTGAGATTGCGTTTGTTTCATCCAACAAGTTGCAATTAGAGCTTGATAAAGGAAGTGAGAACATATCTTCAAAAATAATTGCTTTTTTTTCTAAAAATGAGTCAAATTTTATTACCACGATGTTGATAGGTAATAACATTTCATTAGTTATTTATGGTATAGTAATGACTAAAATATTATCACCATATTTAGATTACTTTCAATTAAACTCATATTTATTATTGTTTGTACAAACAGTTATTTCAACAAGTATAATTTTAGTAACTGCAGAGTTTCTTCCAAAATCTATTTTCAAAATATATCCAAATACAACTTTAAGATTTTTTTCATTTCCAATCTGCTGTTTTTTTATTTTATTTTCTCCTTTTGCATGGTTGTTTATTCAAGTTTCTAAACTTATAGTAAAATTGTTCTTTGGTCAAAGCTTAACCGAAAACAAACAATTTTTTAATAAAACAGATTTAGATGATTATCTTGATCATATTAACTCTAATAACACACAAGAATCGGCTAGTGTTGAAGTTGAAATGTTACAAAATACTTTAGACCTTTCAGACAAGAAGGTGCGAGAATGTATGATTCCTCGTACAGAAATTGTAGCGATGAATATAAGCTCAACTATCAATGATTTAAAAGATAAATTTATTGAAACTAAACTATCCAAAATTTTAATTTATAAAAACAATATTGATAGTATAATTGGATATGTGCACTCTTCAGATTTGTTTAAAAATCCAAGAAATATAAGGTCATTATTACTTCCATTGCCTTTTGTGCCTGAAACTATGTCTGCAATGCAACTTCTTTCAGATTTTATTGACGAAAACAAAGGAGTTGCACTTGTAGTTGATGAATTCGGAGGCACATCTGGAATGTTAACTATTGAAGATGTAACAGAGGAAATAGTTGGAGAAATAGATGATGAGTATGATACTAATATCAAATCGGTAGATAAAATTAATGATGGAGAATATTCAATTTTAGCTAGACTAGACGTTATTTCAATAAATAAAGATTTTGATTTAAATTTACCTGAGTCTGATGAATACGAAACTATTGCTGGATTAGTTTTACATTACTTAGAAAATATTCCTTCAGTTGGAGATATAATTGACCTAGAAGATTATAAAATCACTATCAAAGAGGTTGATGATAGAAGTGTAATTAAAGTACATCTATTTGTTAAGAATTAGGTTTATAATTAATCTAGTTTTTATTTCTTAAATAACAATTGTATATTCGCAAACTTTTAATAAATTAACAATTATGGGAACACTTGGGAAAATTAGAAATAGATCGGGATTATTACTTACTGTTATAGGCTTTGCTATGCTAGCATTTATTCTTGGTGATTTTATGCAATCAAAAAGATCATCTGGACCAAGTACTCTGTATGTTGGTGAAGTTTTAGGAGAAAATATTTTAATACAGAATTTTGAGAAAACAGTAGATCAAGGTATTGAAAACTGGAAATCTCAAAACCCAGGTGCTATAGCAACTCAATCTGTTATTTCGAATGTGAGAAATCAAGCATGGAGTCAACTTACTAGAGAGTTAATCATGAAAGGAGAATATGAAAAACTTGGATTAGGAATTTCAGATGATGAGTGGATGGAACGAATTTCAGGTGTTAATGTTCATCCTGAAGTAAGTAAAATACAAGCATTTCAAAATCAAAATACGGGACAGTTTGATAGAACAAAAGTATTAGGCTATTTACAACAAGTAGAAGAAGATCAGACTGGTGAATCTGTAAGAAATTGGCTTTCATTTCAAGATTATCTAATAAATGTGATTAGTAATTCTAAGTACGACAAATTAGTAGAAAAAGGAACATATATTAATTCTGAAGAAGCTAAAATTTCTTATAACGAAGGAACTCAAAATATTACTTATGATTATTTAAGTATTCCATTTTCTGTAATTGATGATACCTTAGTTAGTGTAACTAGCAAAGAAGTAAGAAATTATTATACTGAAAATAAAGAAAATTATAAACAAGATCTTTCAAGAGATATTGATTATGTTGTTTTTACTGTTGTTCCTACAAAAGAAGATGATCAAGAAACTTACCAATCATTACTTGATTTAAAATCAGACTTTGAAACATATGACGATTTTACTACTATTGTTAGAAGAAATACCGATAATAATAGAGCGTTATTTACATTTCAAACTAAAGAGCAATTAGAAAATGATTCTGCATTTTCAAACTTGATTAATAATGAGAAAGGAACAGTTATTGGACCCTACAAATTAAACAATTTAGCTTACAGATTAACAAAACTTTCAGATGTTCAAAATAGACCCGATTCAGTTGAGGCTAGACATATTCTAATTTCTCCTAGTGCAGTTAAAAGTCTAGATTCAGTTAAAATAGTTATTAATGATTTAAAAAGGCAAATTGAATCTGGTGCAGATTTTGCACTACTAGCTCAGAATTTTTCTGATGACAAGTCATCTGGTATTAAAGGTGGTGAATTAGGTTGGTTTGCTGAAGGGCAAATGGTTGAATTATTTAATGAAGTGTGTTTTACATCAAAAAAGAATGAATTAAATATTATTGAAACACAGTTTGGTGTACATTTAATTCAAGTCATGAATAAAAGTAGATTAAATAAGAAATACAAAGTTGTTTACATTGATAGAAATGTGTCTGCAAGTACTGAAACATATAATAGTTATTATACACAAGCAGCAAGCTTTGTTAGCCAAGTAGTAACTGAAAATCTTCCTTTTGACTCAGTAGTTAGCTCTGAAAACCTGGTTAAAAGAAGTGATGCTCAAGTTAAACCGAACAAGCAAAATATTGTTGGTTTGCCTAATTCAAGATCTATTGTTAGATGGATGAATGAATCTGAGGAAGGAGATGTTTCTGAAGTTTTTGAATTTGACAATTCCTATGTTGTAGCGAAGCTTACTAATGAAAATTCGGAAGGTTTTTCTGCTATTGAGGATGTTGAAAATAGCATAAAGCAAGAAATTAGAAATGAAAAGAAATATGAAGAAATTATTTCTAGAATTGGAGAATACCAAAATTTAAATGATGTTGCTGGAAAGTTTAATTTGAATATAGTTAGAAATCAAAAGGCAAAATTATCATCTTTAAGTGTAGATCAGTTAGGTTATGTTCCTGAAGTAATTGGAACAGTTTTTTCTACAGAAGTAAATCAACTCTCTAATCCTATAAAGTCACAAAGCTCAGTAAATCTTATTTCAGTAGTTTCTCAAGATCAATACAGATCTGAAGGCGATTTTTCAGCAGAGCAGAAATCACTTTTTGAAAAAATCAAATCCTATACTGCCACAGCTTCATTTAAATCTTTGGAGAAAGACGCTAATCTCATTGATAATAGATCTGATATCTATTAATTTATCTTAGTATATCTAATCTGTAAGAATCTAGATTAAGAAAGATAAATAATAGAATAGTAAATCCTAATAAAGAAGACCCACCATAACTAATAAAAGGAAGTGGAATCCCAACAGTTGGTAAAAGTCCAATAGTCATTCCTATATTTATAGTAAAGTGTGAAAATAAGATACAAGCAACACTATAACCATAGATTCTACTGAAACTTGACCTTTGCCTCTCAGCTAATAATATTATTCTAGTTATTAAGCCAATAAATATTAAGATAAAAAGTAAGCTTCCAAAAAACCCCCACTCTTCACCAATGGTGCAAAAAATAAAATCAGTGCTCTGTTCAGGAACAAAATCAAATCTTGTTTGCGTACCATTGAGAAAGCCTTTTCCAAAACTACCACCTGATCCTATTGCTATTTTAGATTGAATTAAATTATCGCCTGCACCATAAGGGTCAAATTCTTTTCCAAGAAGTACATTTATTCGTTTTGTGTGATGAGAAGATAAAATGTCATTAACAAAAAAATTTGTTCCTAAAACAAAAAAAACTGAAAATCCCCAGCATATAATAATTGTTAAAATATCTTTTTTATTAAATCTAAAGAATAGTAAACTTATTAAAGCAAGAAATGAAAAAATATATATAAGAATTTTCTGGCTAATTAGCAGACTAAGTAAACATAATATTCCTAAAATAAGAATTGCAAATAGGATGTTTATTGAAAGACCTTCTCTATATAGTACTAATATAAAAGATAGAAAAACTAGTGCAGTTCCAAGATCATTTTGAAGTATAATTAAAAGACACGGAACTAACACTATTAGATATGAAAGTATTCGTGTAGTATATTTCTGACTTTTACCGTGTTGCATGTTGAAAAATTTAGCTAAAGCTAATCCGGTTGTAAACTTTGCAAATTCAGATGGTTGAATTTTTAAGCCTCCAATTTGAAACCATGATGTTGCACCATTTGTAACTCCACCAATAATAAGGACAGAAATTAAACTTAAGATAATGAGAGCATACAATATATATGAGAGTGAATAATAGAATTTCCAATCAATGATTAATATTATGAAAGCACAAAGAAGTGTAATTCCAATAAAATATAGTTGCTTGCCATATCTATTAGAAAAATCAAGTGTGAATTGTATATCATCATTATATTGAGAAGCATATATATTAAACCATCCAAAGAATATAAGTATTAGATAAAGGATTATACTAAGACTATCAATATTGGCAAATATGTTTTTAGCTTTTCTCATTATCTTTTATTAATTACACCATTCGTGATAAATTTTTCTAAATCTGAATTAATCTCTGTTTTTAAATATTTTTTGATCATTAAGCCTGCTATTGGTGCCGCCCAAGTCGAACCCCATCCTCCATTTTCTATATATACAGCAATGGCTATTTCAGGTTTTTCTTTTGGAGCAAATGCAATAAAAATTGAATGATCCTCTCCATGAGGATTTTGTGCTGTTCCTGTTTTACCACAAATAGAGAGATTGTCAGATTTTATATTATGTGCAGTTCCATCAGATTTTTTTATTACTTTTTCCATTCCATCAATAATAACATCAAAGTGTTTGGGGCTTATTGTGGTATATTTTTTTTCTAAAAAAGTAGTATCAATTTTTTCGTTATCTTCAATAGACTTTACAATATGGGGTGTAAAATAAAAACCTCTATTTGCTATTATAGCTGAGATATTTGCCATTTGAATAGGCGTTAGTAAAAGCTCTCCCTGACCAATAGCCATCGAAATTATTGTGGATGAGTTCCAGCTGGTTCTTCCATAATATTTATTATAATATTCATGCTTTGGCAGCATGCCATTTGTGCCACTAACAAAGTCGTTATTCATCCATTCTCCAATACCAAAACTTCTAATATGATCTCTCCACATATTATATGATTCTTGATTTGAAGTATATTTTTTAAATAAGTTTGAAAATGTTTTACAGAAGTATGTGTTACATGAAATTGTTATAGCTTGTTGAAGATCAGTTAAAGATGAATGTGGATGACATTTTACAAATTTATTTTTTTCATATTCAAAACCATCATTACAATTGTATTTAGTTTTGTTTTTGATTATATTTTCTTCTAAAGCAACCAAACCATTTAGAAGTTTAAAAATTGATCCTGGTGGGTAAAGCCCTGATAATGCTCTGTTAAAAAGAGGTTTGTTTTTATTGTCAAGTAATTTTTTAAAATTTTTTGATCTATTTCTTCCTGAAAGTTCTTGAGGAT
>Ga0222715_10003540_pt1 | contig 13909 bp, 13 predicted proteins | sample C33_9DmetaG_FD_165056 | JGI IMG/M metagenome (GOLD analysis project Ga0222715, IMG submission 165056) | Estuarine water microbial communities from San Francisco Bay, California, United States - C33_9D | ecosystem: Environmental > Aquatic > Marine > Unclassified | place: USA: California...
TCCCTAAACGGGAAAAAAGCGTCGGAAGCCATCACGGCGCCGCGGACTTCAAGGCCTGCGTGTTCTGCCTTGATCGCAGCGATTCGCGCAGAGTTGACGCGCGACATTTGTCCTGCTCCCACGCCAATTGTGCGCTGCTTGGCGGCGTAAACAATGGCGTTGCTCTTTACAAATTTTGCGACCCGCCAGGCAAACAGCAGGTCTCCCCATTCTTCGTCGGTCGGCTGACGTTCGCTGACCACCGTCAATTCATCGCGGGCGACCATGCCATCATCGCGATCCTGAATCAGTAGCCCACCGTTAACGCGCTTAAAGTCGCGGGCAGTGGTGGGCTGACCCCATTGCCCTGTGCGGAGCAGGCGGACGTTTTCCTTCGCCGCCACCACCGCAGCCGCCTCCTGAGACACCTCCGGAGCAATAATGACTTCGACGAACTGTCGCTCAACAATAGCTGCGGCAGTTGCGCCATCAAGCTCGCGATTGAAGGCAATGATGCCGCCGAAAGCTGATTCCGTGTCAGTGTGAAAGGCCAGGTCATAGGCAGTTAACAGATCTGCAGCTACCGCCACACCGCAAGGGTTGGCGTGCTTGACGATCACGCAGGCGGGATCTTCGAAGGTCTTCACACATTCCAGCGCAGCATCGGTGTCGGCGACGTTGTTATAAGAAAGCGCTTTGCCCTGGAGCTGCTTGGCAGCGCTGATGCCGACCTCGCGCGGTGTGGCCTCTCGGTAGAACGCCGCGCGCTGATGTGGATTTTCTCCGTACCGCATTTCCTGAACTTTATGGAGTTGCAGATTAAACGTGCGCGGGTACGTCTGGGAGCCACCCTCGGTCAGACAGCCAAAATGGTTAGCAATCATCCCGTCGTAGGCGGCGGTGTGTTCGTAGGCGCGAATGGCCAAATCGAATCGGGTTTGCAGCGTTGTGTGGCCGTCGTGCTGGTCGAGCTCCTCGATCAGTCTTGGGTAGTCAGCGGCCGAGACAACAATGGTGACGTCCTTGTGATTTTTGGCTGCCGCCCGAACCATTGTCGGGCCCCCGATATCGATGTTTTCTACTGCATCCTCAAGCGAGCAGTCAGGGCGCGCTACGGTTGCTTCAAAAGGGTAGAGATTCACCACCACGAGATCGATGGGCGGAATCTCGTGTTTGGCCATGACTTCGTCATCGGTACCGCGACGGCCCAGGATGCCGCCATGAATTTTTGGGTGCAGCGTTTTTACCCGGCCGTCCATCATTTCGGGGAAGCCGGTGTGGTCGGAAACTTCTAAGACGGTGAGCCCGGCCTCGCGCAAGAGTTTGCAGGTGCCACCCGTAGAGAGCAGTTCCACGCCGCGCTCGGAGAGCGCTTGCGCAAATTCCGTGATACCTGTCTTATCCGAGACACTGATGAGGGCTCGCCCGATGGGGGCTAATCCGGCTTCGCTCATGTTTTATCGTTTCCTTTTTTCAGCTGCCTTACTGGCCGTCCCGCCGGCGCCACGACGGCTGCGTTGACGTTTGGGTGGCTCAGGCTCATTCAACAATCCATGCTGACGCAGTTTCTTGCGCAACGTGCCTCTATTCAATCCGAGCATGGCCGCCGCGTGGCTCTGGTTTTGTTTGGTGTATTCCAGCACGGCTTTCAGAACCGGTTCTTCCACCTGATGGAGAACCATGTTGTAAAGGTCGCTACAGGGTTCTCCGTCCAGTGTAACGAGGAAGTGAGCGATGGCCTGAGCGGCACTGTCGCGCAGTGGCGGTGGTCCGGATTTTTTACTCGAGCGGGGTTTGGTTGGTGTGACCTTTTTTTGAGGATTCATGCGGCAAGCCGATCCCTGTCATGGCACAAAATCTGTTCAAACTTCTGAAGCTGGTCGAATTGTTGCTGAGCGTCGTCAATGGTGTTGAATGACCGGCGCCACTCCCGCGCAGAGGCGGTATCCAGTGCTCCCTGTGATACCAAGGCGTCCAGAAACCAGGCCTGATGTTTTCGTGCAATTCTGGGCCCGAGATATTCCCCGTAAAATGCGTGAAGACGGGCAACGTGACGCGCATGAATGAATGCTTGTTGCGCTATGGACGGGGTGCTTGCCTCTATCGCATCGCGCGTGAGCGCTGATGCAATGGCCCCGGGTAGCCAGATGCGACCCAGCGCTGCTCGGCCAATCATGATTCCTGCTGCCCCCGTATGGCTCAGCACTGCGCGCGCCTTAACTGCGCTATCAATATCGCCATTCGCAACAACGGGAATGGACACCGCATTGACAATCTCGGCAATGGTGTCGTACTCCGCCGCGCCTTTAAATCGATCGGCCCGCGTTCGACCGTGAACGGTGAGCAACTGGATGCCCGCATCTTGCGCAATGCGACCAATACGGCAGCCATTACGCTGTTCGCGATGTGTCCCGGTTCGGATTTTGAGGGTAACGGGAATGTCGACCGCTGCCACAACAGCGGAAAGGATCCGACCGACCAGTGGCTCGTCGGCGAGCAGGGCAGAGCCTGCAGCCTTATTGCACACTTTCTTTGCTGGGCAACCCATGTTGATGTCGATGATCTCAGCGCCCTGCTCGGCATTGAACCGGGCTGCAGTAGCGAGTTGGTTGGGATCCCAACCCACAATCTGTACGGAGCGGATACCTGCTTTCTCGTTGTGCTGCCTGCGCAGTCGGGTTTTGCGGGTATGGGCCAGACTTGCGTCCGCCGTTTGCATTTCTCCTACGGCTAACCCTGCTCCCAGCTCAACAGCCAGCTCGCGCATAGGGAGGTCGGTGACCCCGGCCATGGGCGCAAGGAAAACGGAATTGCAGAGCTTTAGGCTGCCAATATGCATCAGGGAGCGGGACTCGACTGCGGGGCGCACAGTGTAATGGAGCGGAGAAAAATCGGGAAGTCGCGCTGGCTATTTTTTGATCAGCCATCATTCTCGTCGACATGTCGATGCTCAGCGCAGCATCATTTCTGCCAATCGAAACTCAACGAGTCCGCTTGAGAGCAGCGTTGCCTGGTGTTGAGTTGCTTGGTATTGAGTTGATGCTTGGCTTGAGGCGCGACGCGCTACGTCGTCAGATTCGCCTTAACGCCCTTGACTCCGGTCGCGTTCGCCCAGCCTGTGATGGAGCACAAGGAGCAGGTGCCGGTTGTCCCGGCTACCTGCCCGAAAAGATCACATTGGAGTAAAGAGGCAGGGAGCACGCTGCAAAAAGGTGTAAATTTTGCGGCGATTATGTGGCTAACTTCTTTAAAAAACGGGGAAATCACCAAAAAAGTGGACTCTTGATCAATTCTGGGACACACTCGCGCCCCTGTTTGGCATTTTGGCGGACTGGCCCATGGCGGCGATTCTGGTTCTTCACGGCCCCAATTTGAATTTGCTCGGCACCCGCGAGCCCGAAATTTATGGCTCTGAGACCCTCGATGAAATTAATCATCGCCTCCAGGCCGAGGCGGAGCGCGCAGGCGCGACGCTGACCTGCTTTCAGAGCAATGGTGAGCAGGAACTCATCGATATGATCCATCAGGCACGGGCCGAGGGCACCCAGTTTATAATCGTTAATCCAGCAGCCCTGACGCATACCAGCGTGGCACTGCGCGATGCGCTGACCGGGGTCGATATCCCGTGTATAGAAGTGCACATCAGCAATGTGTATGCCCGCGAACCTTTTCGACATCACAGTTATATCTCCGACATCGCCGAAGCCGTGATCTCGGGCCTGGGCAGTTTTGGCTACGACTGTGCTTTGGCTGCCGTGCTGCAGTCGCTCGATACCCATTCCACTAAACATTAAAGGCACAGACATGGATATTCGTAAAGTCAAAAAACTCATCGAACTCCTGGAAGAGTCAAATATTGGTGAGATCGAGATCAAAGAAGGCGAGGAATCCGTTCGCATAAGCCGCAACACATCTGCTCCCGCTCCGGTAAGTTATGCCGCGCCGATGCAAGGTGCGTCGGCAGTAGTTCCGGCACCAGCGACCGCGCCACAGGCTGACACTCAGGTAGCGGAGAGCGCCGCATCGGCGCCCTCGACTGATAATGCGGTGCTGTCGCCCATGGTGGGGACGTTTTATCGATCGCCGAGCCCGGATGCCAGCGCGTTTGTCGAGGTGGGCCAGGCCGTTCGAGTGGGCGATGTGCTGTGTATTGTTGAAGCGATGAAGATGATGAACCAGATCGAGGCGGATCGCGCTGGTACCGTGACCGCAATTCATGTCGAAAATGGCGCGGCGGTCGAATTTGACCAGCCGCTGATTTCTATCTCCTGAAGTGTGGGTGAGTTAACCAAAAAGGACATTTCCCATGCTTGAGAAAGTGTTGATCGCCAATCGCGGCGAAATAGCTCTCCGCGTATTGCGTGCCTGTAAAGAGTTGGGTATCAAAACCGTGGCCGTGCATTCCACGGCAGATCGTGAACTGAAACATGTGCGCCTAGCTGACGAGGCTGTGTGCATCGGCCCCCCACCCTCGGCCCAGAGTTACCTGGATGTGCCCGCTATCATCAGCGTTGCGGAGTTGACCAACGCCGATGGCATTCATCCGGGTTACGGTTTCCTATCAGAAAACGCAGATTTTGCCGAGCAGGTAGAAAAGAGCGGGTTTACTTTTATCGGTCCAACGGCAGAAACGATTCGGTTGATGGGCGATAAGGTTTCCGCGAAACACCAGATGAGACGCACCGGTGTGCCAACCGTGCCAGGCTCCGAGGGTGCCTTGCCCAACGATCCTGACGAAGTACTCCGCATCGCGCGGGAAATCGGATTCCCGGTGATTGTTAAAGCGGCGGCAGGCGGCGGGGGCCGCGGTATGCGTGTGGTACATAACGAAGCGGTGCTGCTGTCGTCCATTCAGGTCACCCAGTCCGAGGCGCAGGCCGCCTTTGGCTCCCCGGTCGTTTACATGGAGAAGTTTCTGCAGCGCCCACGCCACGTGGAAATACAGGTGCTGGCGGACGGTCAGGGAAACGCCATCCACCTCGGCGACCGCGATTGTTCGTTACAGCGTCGACACCAGAAAGTTATCGAAGAAGCCCCGGCGCCGGGAATTGACGACGCATTGCGCAACGAGATTGGTGAGTCCTGTGTGCGCGCATGCCTAGACATGGGCTATCGTGGTGCGGGTACGTTTGAGTTCCTTTATGAGGACAATGCTTTCTACTTCATCGAGATGAATACCCGGGTGCAGGTCGAGCATCCCGTCACTGAGATGATCAGTGGCGTCGACATCGTGCGCGAGCAATTGCTGATTGCCGGGGGGGAACCCCTCTCGATCAAGCAGGAAGATGTAGTTTTGACGGGGCACTCCATTGAGTGTCGGATCAACGCCGAGGACCCACGCACCTTCATGCCGTCGCCCGGCACCATCAAGACGTTCCACGCACCCGGTGGACATGGTGTACGCGTTGATTCGCACGTATACAGCGGTTACACCGTGCCGCCTTACTACGACAGCCTGATCGGCAAACTGATCACCTATGCGGATACGCGAGAGGGGGCATTGGCGAAGATGCGTCAGGCGTTGGATGAGTTAGTGGTCGATGGGATCCGCACCAACGCCGCCTTGCACCGCGAACTGGTTACCGATACCTCGTTTTTGGCTGGAGGGGTGAGCATCCATTATCTGGAGAGCAAGCTGGAACACGAGCATTGAGTTCTCCCGCCACGTGGCAGGAATTGCAGTTCAGGACTCGCAAGGAGCAAGTCGACGCGCTCGAAATATGGCTCTTTGAGCACGGTGCGCTGTCAGTCACGCTTGAAGATCAGGCAGATCAACCGCTTTTGGAGCCAGGTCCGGGTGAGACCCCCCTGTGGGATCGAGTCTGTGTGACGGCGCTGTTCCCGGGCGACCAGGCTGTGCAACCTCTGCTGGCCTTGGTACCTGATGAGTGGATAGACGCCAAGCCCGATTCTCCAAGAATTGTCGAGGACCGAGAGTGGACGAGGGTCTGGGAGGATCAATTTCATCCCATGCGTATGGGTGAGCGTCTGTGGATCTGTCCCAGTTGGACCGCCCCCCCCGAGCCTGACGCCATCAATATTCTGCTTGATCCGGGCCTGGCATTTGGCACCGGCACCCATCCCACCACAGCCATGTGTCTCCGCGCGCTCGATGAAGGCCTGACGGCGGGCGCTCGGCTTGTGGATTATGGCTGTGGGTCCGGCATCCTCGGTATCGCTGCCGCCCGCTTGGGCGCGGGCGCGGTGCTGGGGGTGGATAATGACCCTCAGGCGATCACGGCCAGTGCCGACAATGCTGAGCGTAATAAGGTTGCGCTGGATCAATTTTCCGTGGTGATGCCGGGCAGTGCCAAGATCGGAGACTGGGTGGGTTCAGCGGACTGGGTCGTGGCGAATATTTTGGCGGGCCCCCTTATCGAGTTAGCCCCGGTGCTCATGAGTCTCCTGGCGCCCCGGGGGCAGTTGCTGTTGGCGGGACTACTGGAGGGTCAGGTCAACGAGGTGATCAGCGCTTACGCTCCGAATGTGCCGTTGCGTATTACGATGCAACAAGAAGAGTGGGTATTGCTGCAGGGCCGAGCTGCCTGACGCACGCTTGACCCTCATCCCGAGTGCGCAAATCACGCTGTGCCGGACTTTCACGAGCGCATGCCGACGGAATGCTGGGCCGATTGGCGTTTTGCGAACCGCCCGGTGTTATCCCTGAGCGAGCAATTCTCTTAAATCAATCAGCGCTGCGTTTGCTCTGGATATGTAGCTGGCCATAACCAGTGAATGATTAGCCCACAACCCGAAGCCGGATCCGTTGAGAATCATCGGGCTCCAGACAGGTGCCTGAGCCGCTTCGAGTTCCCGGATGATTTGCCGCAGACTCACTGTGGCGTTCTTTTTGGCCAGCACGTCGGCAAAGTCGAGCTCTGCTGCCTTGAGGAACTGTGTCAAGGCCCAAGCCGCACCTCTGCTTTCATAAAACACATTGTCGATTTCACGCCAGGGTGTGCGCACGAGCATTTCATCCGGTGCGCTGGTGGACTGCGCCGCAGCGCTGTCGCCTGCCAGATCGGTGTTGATTCGTCGCTGGCCTACGCTGGCAGACAGGCGTTGCGACAGGCTGCCAAGGCGTTTTTCAATCATGCCCAGCCAGTGGCTGAGGTTATCGGCACGCGCGTAAAACTGTGCGTTGGTGTCGCCAGCGGTCGCAAGTCTGGCGCGGTAGGCTTCCAGAAAACGGCGCGCGTCGCGGTATTCGCTCTCGGAAGCGGGCAGGATCCAACTGTCGGATTGAAAGTTAATGCGCGGCTCGGCAAGTGTCAGGTCAACGTCCTCTTTTGACTGGGATTGCGAGCGACTGAGGACTTCTCGCAGGGCTCTGGCGAGATCCCGACATTGAACCAGCACGCCGTACTCCCAGTTGGGCATATTGTCCAGCCAGACACCGGGAGGAAAGAGATCGTTGTGCAAATAGCCACCGCGCTTCTCGAGTAAAATGCGGATCACTTCCTGAAGCGTTGAGACGGTGGTGTTGCCGGTCACTACGCCCTGCTCGGTAGCAGCCGCATAGGCTGCAGAGACATCTCGGACTTCAAAGGAGTCGGGCGTATCGCTCCAATACATGCCCAATCCGCCCGCGACCAGAAGATACACGGCGACTATCACGGCAATGCGTTTCGCGAGCTTGAGGGGGTCGGAACCCGTCGGGTCGGAGGTGAATCGCTCTCGCCATTGCGCGAGTATCCTTTTTTTTGTTCCTTGCGGTGCGTCCGCTTCGGTCGAGCCGGGGGTTGTCATCAGTGATGGTGTCCCGCGTGGTCAGATGGCATATCGGATGGCATAGACGGGCCTTGTCGTTGCACCGGTGCGTCGGTGCAGGTATCCGGATGGGGTGCGGCGATCGCGCACAGTTGCACCATACTCCCTTCCTCCGGTGGATTCTGAATGTCCAGCAGCATGATGTGGCGCCCGCCCGGCGTAAAAGTCAGGGCCTCCCCTGACAATAACGCCACCGAGTCGATCCGAACCATACGGCGCTGATCACCTTCAGCCACCACATCGTGCATTTGTGCTTCGGCCCCTAGTGGGCTGGTAATCCCGGTGACCGTAACGGAAGCGGCGGAATGGTTGACCAACTTGCCGTAGGCGGCCGCCACAGCGGCTCCCGGGGGAACGCTGCGGATCCAGGCTTCTTCCCAGTGCAGGCTGTCCGCCCCTCGGGTTAGGGGGACGACGCCGGATACCAGGGCCGCAAAAAGCGAGATCATGAGAGTGCGTTTCATTTTGTAACGTTAGTCCCGGTGTTATGCCAATTCAATGTTCATCATCACGCCGCAGCGGTGATGCGCGGTTCGCGCACCCGTCTCTGCATCAGCCGATATGGTAACGCCTTTATTTGACGAGCAGACCCCGTCATCGAGTCCATGGCTTCAGGGGCTGGCGTTGTCGAGGGCTTCCAACAAAATATTGCTTGTGAGGAGCTGCGGCAAAATAACTGGCTCAGATCCCGGATCAGCCCCATACATGACGTAGAGCGGAATGCCATTGCGGCCGTGCCCGCGAACGAATTCTCCTATTACTGGGTCGTAGTTAGTCCAATCCGCAACCATATAGGTTACGCCTGCCCCGGCAAAAGCACGGGTCATGTCGGGGGTGAACAGAACTGCCTGCTCATTGGCAAGACAGGTGATGCACCAGTCAGCGGTCACGTCCACAAATACGGGTTTACCTTCGGCGCGCAGCGCGGCCAAGTTAGCTGGCGACCAGGCGACTGTTCCCGCACGGCCTGTCGCACCATCGGATTCAAGCGTTCCGCCACGAACGGTGCCCAACAGGACTGCGCTGAGGAGACAAGCCAAGCCCACCAGTCGCGCAACCTGTCCCCCGCGAAGCAGGATCAGTCCCAGCGCCAGTATCACCAGGCCCGCTAACGCTGCGGCCATGGTGTCGACACCGGTTTGCTTCCCGGCCACCCATATGAGCCAAACGGAAGTCAGGTATAGGGGGAAGGCCATCAGGTGTTTCAGCGTCTCCATCCATGCCCCCGGCTTGGGCAGCCAGCGCCGCGCTGCCGCACTCGAGCTGATCGCAACCATCGGGGTGGCCATCCCCACGCCCAGAGCGGCGAAAATCGATAAAGCCTTCCACGCGGGTTGCGTGAGCGCAAAGCCCAGCGCACTGCCCATAAAGGGAGCGGTGCAGGGACTGGCTACGATCACCGCGAGCACGCCAGTAAAAAAACTCCCCCGGGTGCCGGGCGCGGTGGCCAGGTTGGATCCAATATTCATCCACTGACCGCCAAACATTACCAACCCCGAGAGTGAGAACCCCATGACAGCAAATAAATAGGCGAGTCCTATAACAAAGCCAGTGGATTGCAATTGGAAGCCCCAGCCAACCCATCGCCCGGCGCTTTGCAGGCTGATGAGCACGCTGGCAATAAACAAAAAAGAACACACTACGCCCGCCAGATAGGCCATGCCGTGACGCCGGTGTTGGGCCGGGTCGCCGGTTGCGAAGCTCAGTACCTTAAGCGACAAAATGGGAAAGACGCAGGGCATCGCATTTAGGATGAGTCCGCCGAGAAACGCGAGTCCCAGTGCCAAAAGGAACGTCATATCGGAGGCAGCGGGCGCCATCTCAGGCGGAGTGCTGTCTTCAGCGGGAAGGGGAGGAGAAGCGGAAATCGACACGTTGCTCAGTGCTGCATCGATGCGCAGATACTCTGTCTCGGGTGGGTAGCACAGGCCGGCATCAGCACAGCCCTGATAGGTGACAGCGAGGTTTAGGTTGGGCCGGCCGCTGGGAAGCGACACCGAGAGGTCCGCATCGTTGTAATAGACACTGACGTCCCCGAAGAATTCATCGGTCTTGGACAGCGCAGCGGGGAAGTCAATGCTCAGAGCCCCGGCTGCACCACTGTCGAGGTCTCTCACCTTGAATGCGTGCTGGTAGAGATAATAGCCCTCTGCTATTTGCCAGTAGAGACGCAACCTGCCATCAGGGTTCATGGCGCTGTCGAGTCGATAGGCCTCTTTCACAGGCAGGAATTCGGTCTGCTGCTGTAGCGCCTCGGCGAGGCTGTTCTGTGCAATGACTGTGGGACTGAGGCTCGCGAGGATCGACGCGAGGAGAAGTACGATGGTCGCAGGTACGGCTTTTGGGCAAAGCCGGGCGAGGGCTTGATAACAATTAACCATCGCGGCGGATATCCCGCGCTTGATCATCATTCAGTCTCGTTGATAGCGGAGCCGCGTGCCATAATCGAGCGACAGACGAATCTCGTCAGGGCTGAGCTCGGAGGGAAAGTAGACGCCGGATACTTTCGCGTCCATCAGACTAGCCCCCTCCAGATTGGTTTCTCTGAAGTCGATTCCGCTGAGATCACAGTTGCGAAAATAGGCGTTGGAAAAATCGAGGCCGCGGGCATTCATCTTGCGCAGATCTCTGCCGCGATAATCACCACCGGTCAACTCGCTGGTGTCCAGTGAATCGCGGCTCGAATTAAACTGATCAACATCCTCCTGACGCAACATTTGATAGAGCGGATCAGGCTTGATCACCGGTTTGATTTCTTTTTCGCTCATGGGGCTCCGTTTACCTCGGGTTTATCGAAATGGGCTCAGTCACCGAAAAACTGTTGGCGAAGCGCGAGACAGGCGTCCTGATCCAGTCTCGGGCCAAAGTATTTTACTACTTCCCCGGCGGCGAGGGTGGCAAATTCCGTTGCACGCAGGTCAGTTTCGCCGCGAGACAGCGCATAGAGGAATGCGCCGGCAAACATGTCGCCCGCCCCATTGGTATTCACGGCCGTCACCGGGCAAGCGGGGACCCGATGTAATGCCTTGCCATCCCAGGTGATCGCGCCCTTGCTACCCAGGGTAATCACGAACCGTCTGGCGACCTGCTTGATGGATTCAACCGCGCCCTCGAGTGAGTCGCATTGACCCCACTCCAGTGCTTCGGCCTCATTGCAGAAGACGAGCTCAACGCCGCCTTGCACCATGGCGGCCATGTTGTCGCGAAAAAACTTCACCATTCCCGGGTCTGAGAAGCTGACGGCGGTGCGCACGTTGTGTTGATCCGCCAAAGCCTTGGTTTTCAGGGCCGCGGCGTGGCCGGTGGGGGAGGTCACCAGGTAGCCCTCCAGATAGACCCACTCAGAATCGCGGATCGCGTCCTCGTTTACCTCGTCAGTCGATATCGTTTCTGAAATGCCGAGGTGCGTGTTCAGCGAACGCTCTGCGTCGGGAGTGATTAATACAACACACTTGCCAGTAACGCCTTCCTGTCTCTGATCATTGAGGCCATGCGCAACCCCGGATGCTTCAAGGTCAGCCAAATAGATATTGCCATCCGGGTCGTTGGCTACTTTGCAGCTCATATAGGTGGGAGCGCCCATCAAGGCAGTCGCAATCATGCTGTTTCCCGCACTGCCGCCGGAAGCATGACGGGCGCGAACAATGTGATCGGATAGATGTCCCAGTATCTCGGTCTGACGCGCCTCATCGACCAGAGTCATCATGCCCTTCTCGACATTGATCGCTGCCAACACCTCATCGGTGACCTGTATCTCGGTATCGACCAGAGCTGCGCCAATGGCATAAGCCGCATAGGGTTTCACAAATAGTTTCCTACCTCTTTTTTTCGAGAGCGCCATCATAACCGAACCCCAATGTGAGCGCCCCGGTCAGACATGATTTCGACATTCCCTTCGCTTGAAACCGCTATGATGAGCGTCTGCATGGAGCGGTGACGGTATACCTGTCTTGTGTTTGGGCCCGTGGCGGTCATTAAATCAAGGAAGTCGATGAGAGATTTAACCCGGCAACTTGAAGCGCGCTTGCCGCGCCATGTCAAAACTGGAGCGGAAGCGAAGCCTCGTGCTGGCCGCGCGGCGGTTGCCATTATGTTGCGTGAAGGCACGAAGGCGACGGAGATGCTCATGATCCGGCGAGCAACCCGCGAAGGCGATCCATGGTCTGGGCATATGGGGTTTCCGGGCGGACGGCGCGACACCGATGATGCATGTAATTTTTCCTGTGCGCTCAGGGAAACTTCGGAAGAACTGGGTGTGGATTTGGCTCGGTTTGGCGAAACACTGGGCGAGCTGTCTGACGTGAACACCGGGTGGCGGAAAGATCGGCCCGAGATGTTGGTTACCCCGTATGTGTTTCGCGTTGCGACGCTGCCTGCGTTGACACCCAATCACGAGGTCGACGATGTGGTGTGGGTGCCACTGCATTTTCTGATGGACCCAGCCAATCGTGAACCGTTGGCGTGGGAGTGGAAAGGCCAGAGTATGGAAACGGATTCGTACCTTTATCAAAGCTATCGCATTTGGGGCCTGTCACTGATGATGATCGACGAGATGCTCTCGCTGCTGACGCGCTAGTTAGGCCGGCACATCGTTTTGCGCCTGCGCCAGTCCAGAGGCTGTCTTGCTTATAGTTCCGTTTCAGTAGACTCGTCTTCCTCCAGCCAATCCTCCTGGCCCCTGAGAAAGCTGCGAGTATCAAGAATCAAGGTATCGACCTCCTCCGGTCGTTCGCGGCTGGCCTCGGTCAGCGCTTCTAGGGATATCTCGCCATTCAGGTAGCCCGCGATCAGATCGACCAAAACGGGTGACATATCCGGGTGATGGTAGAAGCGCGGCATATTTGGCACCAAGTTGCCGATCGCCGTATTGCCATTGACCCGAAGCCAATAGCCCCCGCAGCTTGAGAGCACGTAATCGAACTGACGGCCAAAGCTTTGATTGGGGGTCGAGGGGTTGAACCCGTCCTCCGGGACCTCTCGAATTTGCGACAGCGCCATAATCCAACGCGACCCCTCTGGAAAGTCCTCAACAGGGGGGCGACAGTAGCCACGTGTTTTCATCCAGACCCGCAGAGGGTCCAGCCAGAGCTCACCCTTCAGCGCACTGACTGGCGTGATGTCGACCGCGTTACCTTTAACGGAGCCGATGTTTCCCAGCACCACCAGATCCGCTTGCGGCGCGACTTCGGAAAAACTGCCTTCCCAGAGGCAACCGCAATCCGCCTCAGTGGCTTCTGGCTGCGCCTGAGTATCTGCAAGTGGTAACAGCACCGACAGGATCAGTGCGCTCACATGCCCAATGACACCGAGCCCCAAGGTGCTTCACCCGTTGAGCAGACGAGCCGCGTCCATCGCGAAATAAGTCAGGATGCCGTCGGCGCCCGCGCGCCTAAAGCACAGGAGGGATTCCAGTATGACCGCTTCACGACTGAGCCAGTCGTGTTGAAAAGCGGCCTGGTGCATTGCGAATTCCCCGCTCACCTGATACGCAAAAGTGGGCACCTGCAACTCGGTTTTGACGCGGCGCACGATGTCGAGATAGGGCATGCCGGGTTTCACCATGACCATATCTGCACCTTCCTGAAGATCCAGCGCCACTTCATGCAACGCTTCGTCGCTGTTGCCCGGATCCATTTGGTAAGTTTTTTTATCGCCACCCTTGATGTTGCTGGCAGAACCGACTGCGTCGCGGAAAGGCCCGTAATAGCTTGAGGCGTACTTAGCCGCGTAGGACAAGATCAACGTATTGATATGTCCATCGGCCTCAAGCGCCCGACGGATGGCGCCAATTCGGCCATCCATCATGTCCGAGGGCGCCACCACATCGGCACCAGCGCGGGCGTGGCTGAGGGCCTGCTTGACCAGCGCTTCGCTGGTGACATCGTTGAGTACGTAGCCTGCCTCATCGATAATGCCGTCCTGCCCGTGGGTCGTGTAGGGGTCAAGAGCCACGTCAGTGATCACGCCGATCTCGGGCACCGCTGCTTTGAGTTCTGCCACTGCGCGCTGCACTAGACCATCGTTCTGATAAGCGGCCTCGGCGAGCAGGGATTTGCCTTCCTGACCCACCACTGGGAACAGTGCCAGCGCCGGGATACCCAGACCATGGGCGTCCTTCGCCAAGTTGACCAGCAAGTCGATACTGAGCCGCTCAACGCCC
>Ga0222715_10003542_pt1 | contig 13906 bp, 25 predicted proteins | sample C33_9DmetaG_FD_165056 | JGI IMG/M metagenome (GOLD analysis project Ga0222715, IMG submission 165056) | Estuarine water microbial communities from San Francisco Bay, California, United States - C33_9D | ecosystem: Environmental > Aquatic > Marine > Unclassified | place: USA: California...
CGACGCAGGACTTCATTGTATTAACGTAGGATTAAATCATCCTAACTATATAGGAAATGCTGTTACTAGAAAAAAACAAGTTGAAGGTATTGATTATGCTAGTCAAATAGGAAAGATAGGTTACGTTGGTTATACTATGGTAAGTTTACAAGAGCTTCATGATATACTTGAGGAAATAGTATCAGTAAACTGGAAGGCCGCTACTTTTAGAATTAGAGCAGGAAGTGAAATAGGAATAAATGCTACTACAAAAAGATATTATGTAAGTGATATTTACAAAGCAATTAAAACCTGGGCTGAGAAAAATAATCATAGCGTAGAGGATATGCCAGCGGATGATAACATTTATCATAAAATGATTAGATTAAATGGCAAACCTATTAGAATTATTCAATGGTGCGATATCACAGACATTGATATGGAAGAATTAAAAAGTGGTCCTTGGAATGATTTTGTCCCCCACGACAAGAGAACAAATTTTTTACATCAAATTATTAGAAGAGATATTTGGAAAAATCAAGGCATTGCTTTACCAGACAAAACTCCGCCTCGATACCAATTAGAATATCAAAAACACTTCAAAACACCACTGAATTTATTAGCTCTGAGTACACTAAATACTATAGCATGAGGAGTGTGAACAATGTGGAAGTTAATCATATTTGTTCTGGGATTAACTGCCGCAACAGCACAGGCCCAAGAACAATCGCCAGCTCAAGAAAGTAAGGTATTTCCTACCGCTTTTTCTTGTATGGATTCAAAAAAAATCTTTCAAGATTTAACCGAAAAGTATGGGGAAGAACCTATTGCTTTAGGAAAAGGGACGATGAGATCAAGTCAAACACAACAATATTACGAAGGTAATATGGTGCTTTGGAAAAATAAAACATCAGCTACTTGGACGTTAACTATGACACCTAAAGGTGACGAAGCAACTACTTGTTATGTTATTAGTGGAACTGAATTTACAGAAATAAGTGTTTCAGGCACTAAAACAAGCAATCACTTTTGACTGTTTTCTTTTCCTGACGCATACATTTCAAGATAGTTGATATAGTTTGTCATTGAGTGATCGGAAAAACTATCAATCTCACCTTGCTTTAGACCCATCCATAAACCACGTAACTTGTCTTTGACTAACTGCCAACCTGTAGGCTTACGAACATTGCCATACGCATTTAGATAGTGTAGTTCTCCATGATGTTTATAACCCATAATGGCAAGAGGAACAGTAGTAACTATATCGTTATTGTTCTTCCAGCGATGATGAGTAACTCCTAAACTTTTAACATAACCTTTCCAACCCACTCTTGGCGATCCGTATGTATAAAGTTCTTGTACAGGTTCAATATCTGGATATAAATGACAACGGCTAGCCATAATAGTTGCCATTGCCGCTCCTAAACTATGACCGCAGAACCAAATATTTTTCTTATCATTTGCTTTGCGCTTTAGATCCTCTAGCACCATAGGCCATAGTTCATCTACTTCTGTTTTAAAACCTTTGTGTACACGACTAACTGTTTCGGCAACTACAGGAAGAGCGTTTGCGTCTGCTTTGATGTCATTGAATTCTGTTGGCTCAGTTCCTCTACAAGCGATAACTAAATCTTGTTTGTTCATAAAACGATAAGTCTGAGCTCCGTCTATGTTATAAAATTCTATTGTGCTAAATCCTAGTTTTTTAGCATGTTTGGTTGCCTCTTTTTCATCTAGGTAGGCAATTTGTGCTAGTTTGGCAAAGAATAAACTACGCTGTTTAAAATCTAATTCTGATATTGACATGTTTCGCTCCTATGTATGTACATTCATATTTATTGTAAATACTTGACAAAATGTCCTATATGTTGTATAATGTACACAATGAAGTATGATTTAACCGATACAATATGTAAAATATACTACAAAACGGATTCAGAATTTGAAGAAGTTCGTAGTTTGTGTTTACAAGAAGATAACTGGCTAAAGAAAAATTACACTAAAGAAAATCTAATCGTTGAAGAACATTCAGGTTATGGTGTAGTTTTTAAACGTAGCACGGGTGAGCCTATGGTTATGGGCGGTGTATACAATGGCGGACGTTACCCTGCTAATGTAGCAAGGCAGTTTAATAGACTTTATACATTTCCTAATTTTAGAATGAAGCGTACAGAAATGGTAGAAGCATTTCGTGTTGCTTGTTTACTAGCAGATGAACTAAAAGCAGTAAACGACTACGAAGTGTACATAAGCACAATGCAGAGTCGCAAAGGACGTAAAGGAGTATTTTGGCAAGCCTGGCTAGACAGTATAAACGCCGCCAGCTACGACGCATGGACCGGAGGTCAGGGATATATACAGACGTGCCCATGGGAAGTTCAAAAATGCTATCAGTATTTTGCTTGGCAAGAAACTGTAACAGGAGCATTTGACAAATGGTCACCTAAAACTATTACACATGATATTTGGCTAACACTGCCAGAAGGCGATTAACTTGGATAAAAAATTAAGACGTTTACAGTTCTTTGTTCACATACTAACTGTACCAGCAATCATATATGCTTTACATACACAACAATATTATTTGTTTGGTATAGCATTTGTATCTTGGTTTTTTATTGGTCCTGTAAGTACTGTCATTACTATGCATAGATTGCTTACGCATAGAAGTTTCAAAACATATCCTTGGTTAGAAAAAGCTCTAAGTTATCTGTCAGTGTTTAGTACTATTGGTCCAACTATTAATTGGGTAGCCGTACACAGACAACATCATGCTACTTCGGACAGAGAAGGCGATCCACATTCCCCGTATGTTAACGGCAAGTTTAGTTTTAAAGAAGCTGTTAATGTTTGGCTTGGATATGACTGGAACGTTCCTAACATTCCTGTAAGTTATGTAAAAGATTTAATTAGATCTAATACACATAAATTCATACTTAAAAACTACTTTAAAATTATTATTATTACTTCAGTTTTACTCTTATCAATAGATCCTTTACTTTGGTTGTTTTTATATGTTGTTCCCGCTAGTCTTACAAATCATTTAATTGGATTAGTTAATGTCATGGGTCATGTACACGGCTATAGAACCTATAACACAAAAGACAAAAGCACAAACAGCTGGATAGCAAATGTTGTTAGTTTAGGAGAGGGTTGGCATAACAATCATCATAATAATCCAACAAAGTACTATTCCGGAGAGAAATGGTGGGAATGGGATCTAATGGGATTGCTAATCAAAATGATAAAAACTGGTTGACAACCAAGCCGTTTTCAGATATACTATATAGACAGTAGCAAACAAGGTCAGAACTATGTCAAACATCTGGGTAATAAGCGACACACACTTTCAACACGCTAACATTCTAAATTTTAAAGACAGTAATACTGGTAAGCTCGTGAGAGGTGACAGATTCTCGTCTGTAGAAGAAATGGATCAAACTATGATAGATAATTGGAATAGTGTGGTCAAACCTGGCGATAAAGTGTACCACTTGGGAGATGTATTCTTTGGTAGCAAAGAAACGTTTATTCCGTTGTGGAAAAAACTTAATGGTCAGAAGAGATTAATCCTTGGTAACCACGATGATGCTAAGTTCTTTTGCAAACATGAATTGGTTTCTAAAGTTGACATGTGGAGAATGTTCCCCGAATTTGGTTTGTTGCTGAGTCACGTACCGTTGGATCCTAGTGCACTGTACAGAGGTCCTAACGGATACAAAGATGCGCAGATGCTTCTAAACGTTCACGGACACATTCACCAGAATCCAAGTCCAACTGAGCATCACAGGTGTGTATGCGTAGAGCATATTGACTTTACACCGATTAACATTGAGGAGTTAAGAGTCAAGTGAATATCAATCATCAACCACAATTTGACATTAAGAAAGTAATTGAACACTATGAAGAAAAAGACGGCGTTGATATCACGTATATCTGTACCACTGACCTTACTGCTAGCGATACTCCTGTTGACGTTTTCTATAGGGAATCCCCTCATCCTGAGTTTGGCAATCGTTATTTTGGTCTTTACTTTGATCATGTGAGAAATCACCTGATGATCACCAATGCCGACATTGTTGAAACACTAGACTTTGGTATGGTAAATGACGGCAGTGTTTGGCATTACAGTCAAAGTCATCATGACTACAAAAGTTTTCCAAATGGGGCTATGATTGATGGTGGTAGACTATACTGCCGTAGTAGTAGTGGGGTAGAATTTTATATTGTACGTAATGGTAAGTTTGTACGCAATCACGGAGAAGATCTAACTAACTGGATAGAGGAGGCAACTAATGCCACGACTAATTAAAGACCCGTCAGACTCATATATTAGACCTAGATATTGGGAACGCATTAAAGACATGGATGAAGATCGTTTGCGTTTCTTAAATGAAAACATAGTACGAGCAAGGAACCGAGGAAAGAAATCATGGCCTATTGAAATAGATATGGCTGATGCTTATGAAATCGGTGAAGCTCAAAATTGGAAATGTGCTATAACAGGTGTACCTCTTGAGTTTGAACGTGGTGGTACATATTGGCGTAATAATTGGTGTAATCCTAACAGTTGTACACTTGATCGCATTGATCCTATGAAAGGATATACAAAAGATAATGTTCAATTACTAACCCATCGTGCTAATATGTGGAAAAGTAATTTTACAAATGAAGAACTAAAAGAACTATCTGAAGGATTTTTAAGGAACATTGAATGAAAGTAGGACTAAGTCTAAGTCGCTGTTTGCGTGACATCTATGAAGGCCGTGTAGAGGAAAATGATGTACTGGTCATTATCTCTCGAACAGACCTTGACCCACATGATGATGCTCACTGGAAGGCCATATGGAACGGATATCTGTATGGTGGCATGAGCAATACAGAATGGGCGGGCATGGAAGATCATGAGGAAGGTATGAGGAAGTTGCTGATCAATATGTATGATGAAGGCAAGTTCCATCAGCCTAGGAAGTTTGGAGCACATCCTCATCGTGTTAATCACTATTGGCTAGAATGTATTATACCAGACTATGAGCTTCTAACGAAGCCGGCCGCTAAAAAGGCCTGGGATAACTATAAAGTAGTAGCAGGATTATCTGGATGAGTGTAAAAGAAAAAATTAAAGAACGTATGGATCAGCTACAAGATTGGATGGAGTCAAACTATCATATAGATAATCCAGTCGAGGTTATGGCACATACATATACTGTTTCAAAGTTTTGGAGTGTACTATCAGAGGAAGATAAAGATTACATTCACGGAGTAAGATACGCTATTGAAGAAAAGATGGAATGGAATATTCCAGAAGAAAATAAGCGTATTAACAAATGTCAAGAGTAAAATTTAATTTAGACAGTCATATAAATGCCAGGACTAATAGATATAAAAGAGCAAATATCTATTCTCAAAGTTTTCCTGGTCTAGCAACCATCGAGCTCAATCTATCTGAATTATGTAATAGGACTTGTAGTTTTTGTCCTAGGCATGATCCTGAACTATACCCTAATCAAAAAAAGTTTATGAATTTATCTGTTGTACAATCATTAGTAGAACAGATTGAAAACAGTGACTGGAAAGGAAATGTACATCTCTCAGGATTTGGCGAGCCTCACAGTCACCCAGAATTGTTAGAGGTTATAAAAACTCTTAAACAAACCAATAAGATTTATTTAGAGCTTACCACTAATGGCGATAGACTTGTAGATAAAGATATTAATGAACTAGTAGAATGTCTTAACAGTGGACTTGATATTGTTAATGTTGATTGCTATGACGACGAAGAACAATACACAAATAGAAAACTAATACTAGACAGTGTTGAAGCACGTTATACGCTGAGAAAGTATTTTGACAAAGGCATTGACGTTGCTGTAAAAGAATATGGATTTACTAACAGAGGTGGAACACTTGGAGAAGTGAGTTCAACTGGTTCTTGTTATTTGCCATTCTACAAAACAATGATAGATTGGAATGGCAATGTAATACTATGCTGTTCGGATTGGCATAGAGAAGCAGGGTCGTTTGGAAATATATTAAAAACACCGTTGACAGATATATGGAATGGTAGTACAATAAGAACAGTGAGAGAGTCTTTGATAGATTCTAAAAGAATGGGCGTCTGTTCAAAATGTAGCATGAACGGAACCAAAGTAGGAAAAGCAAGTTTTGATCGATGGAGAAAGCGTTATGAAGTTTAGTGATGTAAAAATGTTGCCTATGAGTGAACCATACATTAATGGTACACAGGCTATACTTGATTTTGGAACACATCAGTTGTCTATCGTAAAGCATGACCATTCATATGGCGGCAAACAAGGCAAGTTTGAAATCGGAGTATTCGAAGGTAACGATATGGTTGAAATGCCAGGCATTACTGTTCCTGGAGATACTGTAAAAGGATTTCTTGCTGACTACGAAGTTGATGCTATTATATTGAAAATGGCAGCGGCAACAGGCACGGACCCGGTTCAGGTATGAAAGTTAAAATTTCAAACTATCCTGGAAGACTAATCTGCAACATATACAAGAACCATATGAATAAAAAGTATGGGTATGTAGATTGGCCAGACAATCAAGATTATGAAGATCATGTACTAGAAGCAATCGACGATGGTATACAAAGTGTATACAATGTATTCAACTGGATTTGGTTTGATAGACGTACACAAAAAGTTAGTGTGAAGATTGATCGTTGGGATACCTGGAGCATGGATCATACCCTTGCTCCTATTATCTTGCCCATGCTCAAGCAGTTAAAGGAAACTAAACACGGTGCTCCTAATGTTGATTGGGAAGATGTGCCACGTGAACTCCGTCCATCTAAAAAAGAAATTGACGCATATAACAAAGACGGCACAACGGACGAAAACTTTTTTGTACGTTGGGATTGGGTAATGGATGAAATGATTTGGGCGTTTGAACAAAAGAATCGTGATCACTGGGAAGAAGATTATTACGGTCCATATATTGAAGGCGAAGGCGGCGGAATATTAGGCGGACGTTTTGAATGGACAGACGACGAAGGTAGAAAGAAACACCAAGAAAGAATGAGCAATGGATTCAGACTCTTCGGCAAGTACTACGAAAACTTATGGGATTAGGTAAATGACTTATAATTGTATTGTTTGTGATATATCTTTAGAAAAAATTGATGACCTACAACCGTTGGGAGGTTTACATTTCTTAACGTATGGTCATTATGGTTCAACATTCTTTGATCCACTAAATGGAAGCACTTTAAATATTTTTGTATGCGACAGTTGTCTTTCTCGTAAAAACGATAAAACAAGCAAAAGGAACCCTGGTGAATATCCAACATGAACCGCTTTTTGATGTAGAAAAAGTAACAGCACACTACACAGAAAAAGACGGAGTAGAGGTAAAATATGTTTGCACTACAGATTTGTCTGCTAGTGATGTGCCTGTTGACGTATATTATAGATCGACACCCCACCCAACTTTTGGTAACTGTTACTTTGGCCTGTATTATGATAGTGTTAGAGATCATATGATGATCACAAATGCTGACATTGTAGAGACGCTTGAGTTTGGCATGATTGAAGTAGATGGTAAGTGCTATTATAGTCAGTCACATCATGATTATAAAGTTATAGGTAACAAAATGATAGATGGCGGTCGAGTATATATTAGAAGTAGCCATGGCTGTGATATTGTAATGAGAATAATCGAGGGTAAATTTTATCCTGCAGACATCCCAGATTTGATAAAAGCACACAAGAGAGATTACCAACTTAATAGGTAAATACTTTTATGAAAAACCTAATAGCATCACTGTTCTTAGGATTCTTTTTTACAGTATCTGGGATTAACTCAGCGATTGCAGAAAGTAATCCCGAAACAGAACAATCACCTGAAATTGCAATTCTTCCGCAGATGATCTTTTGTGGAGATACAGAAAATATCTTAGCAATGCCTTTAAAATATGGTGAAGTACCTTTTGCGGAAATGAATGGAAGCATACTTACTCCTGCAAATCAAGAAATTCCAGTAAAAATAACAATTTATCTTAATCCAAAGGATTGGAATTATAGTTTTATTGCTGATCTAGGAAATGGGCAATCCTGCTTACTTAACGCTGGTACAAGTTTTTCACCGGCTGGTCCTCGCACACGTACTTAAATAAATACAGTTATGAAGTTTAATATTAAAACCAAATCTGGTAGAAGTTTACACGACGGCACTATTGATCGAAGATACATTGTTGTATCCTATGATCATACCACAGAAAAAGATGAAATACAGTTCTGGACTTGGTTAAAATACACGTTTCCGCGTATTGATATGAACAAACAACAAAAAGTTTTCGGTTGCTCTTATAAAGATTTTGTAGTAATATATAAGGAATGGGGCAACAAATTTGATTTTCAATCTTAAATTAAGTTTACCTATTTGACGAAAAAACCACATTCGATGGGGTTGATTTTTTGTTTAAACATATATATACTTGTTAATAGAACAAAGGGAAACTGAATTAGATGAAACCTCGTAAACAAATAGTAAGCAAAACTAAGAATTCTAGTGAGCCTGACTTTACTGATAGTCAAACATGGTCAGGTGAACAATTTCATAGAGCCAAGCAATCTGCATACGAATATTATCGTTTAAGTCACAACAGTGCAGATTATAAGAAATGGGTTCTTGAATATATTGCTACTGATGAGAGTTGGAATAACACAATAGACATATTTAAAAAGATTCCTGATAGTAGATTTCACAGCACCCTAGGTAGCATTTGTAGATTAAGAATGAGAGGAATGCCTGATGAACATCTTGAATGGAACAAACATTGGGAAAGTCTTGCAGGTACAACAGGAACTCCTAAACCAACATCATATTATATTAATAAATTTTTAACTGAAATAGAAGAAAGAGCAAGTTCTCCTGTTGAAGAAGAACCACAGGAAGACGATAAAGAAGATAAAAAAGTTGAAAAATACGTTCCAACAATTCAGGAAAGAATTGCTCATGCAACTTCGGCGATGTCTGAATTTATTGAGCAGGCGGTGGACGATTTCTTAGCAGATAAAATCACTGACTTCAAATCAATTAGTGTATTAAAACGTTTAAGAGAAGTTAATTGCAAACAACCTCATGCAAGAAATATCAAACTGTTTTATGAGCCACATAAAAAAGAACTTGAAGATCTGATGAATCCTCCAAAAACCGATAATATGAGTGAATTGGAGAAGGATTACGTTGCTCAACTAAAAGAAGGATATTCACATTTTAGTTCAAAACAAATTAAAGCATTGTATTCTTTTTATATTGCTGTTGATAGTGCTTGTGATGGAATTATTGCAGAATCCAAAGCCAATCGTAAACCACGTAAAATGAGCAAAAAGGCTCCAGAACAAGTTATTAAAAAATTGAAATACAAAATTACAGATGAAAAATATGGTATAAGTTCAATTGAACCTCACAAGATCGTTTCGGCAAATTGTCTTGTAGTTTTTAATTGCAAAAATCGTAAACTGGGCGTATACTATACAAGTATAGAAGACCCTACGGGAACAGCAAGAGATGGTTCTGGGTTAACTGCTAAAGGTACAACACTTGATCGATTTAGCGAAGAAAAAAGTGTTTGGAAAACTTTACGTAAACCTGTAGAACAATTACAAGAAGTTAAAAGTCTTAACACCCGTAGAAAGTTTGAAAATTGGTTTGAAACTGTTACTACCACACCAACTAAGATGAATGGCAGAATCAATCCAGAAACAATATTAATAGGAGTATATTAAAATATGAGTACATTGATACCAATGGTGGTTGAAAAATCACAAAACGGTGAAAGAGCATATGACATTTTTAGTCGTTTGCATAAAGAAAGAATTATCTTTCTTAATGGTGCTGTGCATGATGAAGTATCACACACAATTAACGCACAATTAATTTTCTTAGAATCACAAAGCGGCGAAAAGCCAATTCACTTTTATATTAATTCACCAGGTGGTGTTGTAACCGCTGGTATGGCTATCTATGATACTATGCAATATATTAAACCTCCTGTATACACTTATGTAATGGGTCAAGCCTGTTCAATGGGCAGTCTATTAGCACAGTCAGGAGAACCAGGACATCGTTTTATGCTTAAACACGCAAGACACATGATTCATCAACCCAGCGGTGGATTTAGTGGACAAGCAACAGATATTCAAATTCATGCAAATGAAATTCAACGTGTGAAAAAAGAATTAACAGATATCTATGTTAAACATAATTCAAAAGGTAAGACCTATGATGATTTAGTTAAGGACATGGAACGTGATTATTTTATGACTGCTCAAGAATCTTTAGAGTATGGTCTTATCGACGAAGTTATCGAAAAAAGGAAATAATGAATATCCAACCGAAAGATACTAGCAAAGGACACTTCTACGTTAGTCTTATTAAAAGTAAAATTAGAATTGCCGCGGGTGGTTTTATTATCTATGGTGGTTGGTTGCATAGCCTTTGGCCACTTACAATAGCAGGAGTATTGTTGGTGATAGCAGAAGTTTTAGGTATAATTGAGGAAATGATTTAATGCCCGTTGCAACGTGGGATCAACCTAAAATCGAAAACATTCGTGTAGAGCAACTGGATATCAAACCAGGTGAACTCAAAGGCGAATGGATTAAAGGCGGCCCACTGCAAGAATTTAGTTCTAAAGGAATACTAGACAAAGCATCTGATATTAGTTTAACAGTCTTAGACAACTGTATTGTTGTTGATACTGTTAAAACAAAAACAATGTCTGGAGATGTTTCGTTTATAGGTGATGCTAGTTTTAATAAAAATGTTATTATAAAAGGCACACTAGAAGTCGACAGTCTGGTTACAAAAGAATTAATTGCTGATCAAAAAACAGAACGTCAGTTTATAGAATTCACACACAAAAATAAAAGAAAATCCAATGTCGGCACAGGGTTTCTATGGACAGCAGATAAAGGGTATGGTAGAGAATTCATATACAAAAATAATCCAGATAGATTTTGGTCAACTGAACCTATTGATATCCCGCACAACAAGTCATTTATGATCGACGGTTTAGATGTATTATCAAGAGATACACTAGGTCCAGGAGTTGTTAAAAGCAGTTTACGTGAAGTAGGACAATTAAAAAATCTAACTGTACAGGGTAGACTGCAGGTAGCAGAAAACTTATTTTATGATCCTAATTTAGATAGATTAAGTTTAGGAACAGATAAACCTGCAGGTCAATTTGCTATTTTTAACTTTGAAAATGATACCAATTTTATTATTGACGCTGAAGACGGTGATGCAAAACTAGGAACGTACAACAGTAAAAATTTAAGATTAATTACTGACGATCAATGTCGTATTAAAGTATCATTTAAAGGTGATGTTACAATAGGTACAGAAGGCAATGATTCGCAAGTTCATAAACTTTGGGGTAAAGTAGGTATTGGTGTTAAAAACCCTGTTGAAAGTTTAGAAGTGGTAGGAAACATTAAATTTCAAAATAGAATACACACAGTAGGAGACAAAGCACCTACTTCTGAAAAGTGGGCCACAGGGGATATAGTGTGGAACACAAATCCTAAAAAAGATGCACCAATTGGATGGGTATGCACTAAAGGTGGTGCACCGGGTTGGTGGGCACCGTTTGGTTTTATCGGTTCCAATATTAACAACTAATATTAAAATAATATACATAGATCTGAGGTCAAAACATTTTCATAAATATTAATATGAAGATGAATGATGTAATATTCCTAAAAGTTACCAAGAAGATTCCACAGGACATAAAAGAGCAAGTTCGTTGGTGGGATGTTCTAGCAAAACTTTTACCTCTAGTTTTTGTGCTGATCGGATCAGTAGGCTACTTTATGGGCATTGATTATAGAGTGCTATTAACCATAGGACTTGTAATGATGATATCAACTGCTATAACTTGGTGGTTTTGGACTATCCATACTATTGCTAGAATGAGCGACAAAATAAGAAGTGCTGAAGGTGGGGTTCAGCAAGTACTTTCTGACATTCAAATAATCAAAGATATAGTAAAAGAAATTCGCCAGCAGTCTAAGTAATTAAATACGTATATGGAATACGTTATTGTTATAGGCAATGGAGAAAGTCGTCGCGACTTTGATTTGTATGAATTGCAGTGGTTAGGACACACAATAGGAACCAATGCTATTCATCGCGACTATCATCCGGACGAATTAATTTGTGTAGACAAACGCATGGTGCAGGAAGCCGTAAATGCCGGCTATGAAAACCCTGTTTACACAAGACAGGATTGGTATAAACAGTTTAGTTTTTGGAATAACGTAAGAAAGTTACCCGATCTACCCTATACAGGACGTAAAAGACCCGATGACACAATACATTGGGGTAGTGGTGGTCATGCATTAAACCTTGCTTGTTATAAGAAACCAAAGTATATTGTTATGATTGGTTTTGATTTATACGGCAGTAACAAGTTGTTTAACAACATTTATAAAAGCACACCAAACTACAATGAAGCAAATAAACCCCAAACAGATCCTTCATATTGGATATACCAAACAGCCAAACTGTTCGAACTGTATCCTGATATAAAATTTATCCAAATTCAGTCTGACGATTGGAATCCACCGGAAGATTGGGAAAAATACGACAATTTTTACATTGATAATTTTAAAGCATTGCAGAATTTGATTGACAAAAACAAATAATATGTTATATTATATACATAGGAGTAATATAACATATGATGAACAATACTAAAAGTTTTATATCGGGTGCATTAGCAGTACTAGTGATTGTACTGTCAGTAACGGTATATAACCTAAATAGCAAAGTTAACGAACTCAGCGAAAGATTAGTAACAGAAAAAGTAATTATTAAGCATAAATCATCACCTGATGAAATGTTTAGTAAGTTTTTTGATTTGGTTGTAAAACTTAAAGAAATGGAACTTGAGGATGCTCAAGGAAGATCAAGGATGGATGATGACAGGCCAAATAGTTCAATTTCCAACAACTAAAAGAAAAACACCAAAAGAAAAAAGTGTTGAAATTACAAACGATATAATCTATGGTATTGTAGAAACACTTATTAAAAATGGTTTAGATCCTTCTAGTAAAAATTCAGTAAAAGATGTTTGCAAAATTATATATCTTTTAGAAAATGTAGTTGAACGTCAACTAGGTATTAAAGAAGTTCAAAAAGAAGTTAAGTGAGTCAGATTAATATTGACAACCTAAATATTTTGTTATATACTATTAGTAATATTAACAAATTTTCGGTCTTGGCGTCAACCCGAACAAAAAATTCTGCCGCCCATATATAGGAGTTAATTATGGGAAAACATTATAGTACAAAACATTACGGACACAACATAGGCTTATCAGCAGTGTTCCGTCAACCAAATGCTGATCATTCACACTGTCATCTGCTACATGGTTACAGTCTAGCATTTACATTCACGTTTGGTTGTGATGAACTGGACAACAAAAACTGGGCAGTAGACTTTGGAGGACTTAAACCTTTGAAGGCTTGGTTAGAAGATAGTTTCGATCACAAACTTTGTTTGGATATAAATGATCCACACATTGATAAATTTAGAGAACTACAAGAACTAGATCTAGCAGAAATTAGATTCTTTGATGGTGTAGGTGCAGAGAAATTTGCCGAACACGCATTTAACTTTGCAGACAAACTGATCAGAGAACAAACAGATAACCGTTGTTATGTTGTAAAAGTTGAATGTGCAGAGCATGGAGCCAATTCAGCAATCTACGAAGGATAATTATGATTGAATTTATAGTGTGGGTATGGTTAGGTAGTGCCTATGATACAACACCAATTAAGGTAGGAGTTTTCGAAAATTGTACAGAAGGATCGAGAGTAGCACGAGAAATGTATCCCGATCACGTAGCAATGCATTGTATTCTACCGATATATAATCCTCCAGGAG